>FRDC01002651.1_pt1 | contig 37439 bp, 37 predicted proteins | sample 1106171 | NCBI WGS metagenome assembly FRDC01 (sample SAMEA3930566, study PRJEB13176) | freshwater metagenome | biome: Drinking water system; feature: drinking water; material: water | place: Singapore | collected 2014-12-20 | reverse complement strand
CCCCTCCTCCTTCTCTGTATTTCCTCTTATCCTCGCTCCTCGTTTCCTCTTCTCCTCGTATCCTCCCTCCTCCCTCCTGTTCTTTTATTCCTTATCTTCATACCACACCCACCTCAACTCCCATGGCAACAAACAGAAGAACCCTACTCAAACAACTTGGATTAGGTATAGCAGGTATTGGTTTGTCAACGCAAGAAGCTTTTGCATCCGATCAAGAATTGTTTGGCGATTTTCAGGCAGATCCCATTCCAGGGCTGCGACTGAGTTCAAATGAAAATCCATATGGACCTTCACCACTTGCGCGACAAGCATTCGCAAAATATTCTAACGCCAGCAATAGATATAGCTGGACGCTGGGCCCAGCCCTTATTGCAGCTATTGCTAAAAAAACAGCAGTAGCGCCGGAGAATGTGTTATTAGGAGCGGGATCAACTGAAATATTAGACCTCGTATGCAAATTAGCCGCCGCGGAAAAAGGAAACTTCATTGTTGGCTTTCCCAGCTATCCCTATTGGAGCATTACCGCTGAAACAGCGGGTTTGAAAAAACTGACGGTACCTTTAACGGCAGATAAAAAACTGGATCTCCCGGCGATGCAAAAAGCCATCACCTCGGAAACTCGATTGATCTATGTATGCAATCCCAACAACCCATCAGGCACTGTTCACAAAAGAAACGATCTGGAACAATTTGTTTTAGAAGCATCCAAAACAGCTATTGTATTAATAGATGAAGCTTATATAGATTTCACAACTGAAAAATCGATGGTAGATCTCGCTGCTAAAAACGATAATATTATTGTAGCGCGTACCTTCTCAAAAATATATGGATTGGCGGGTGCCAGAGTAGGGTTTGGTGTAGCCACTAAGAAAAGAATTGAACAATTGAGCGTAATTCAATCTTGGCCCAACGGCAGCACCAGCGTGGCTTCTACCGCAGCCGCCCTTGCATCACTAAATGATCTAAAGTTCGTTCAAGACAGCTACCGATTGATTTCAGAAGCTAGAGCCTACACCATTAAAGAACTCGAAAAAATTGGAATGATCGTCATCCCATCCACTACCAGCTTTATCTACTTCTCGATCATGAATTTTAAGAAAGATTATTTCAAGATTCTTGAAACCAACAAAATTGAAGGAACAGGATTGTATGAAGAAGAAGGCAAATGGACGCGCATTACAGTGGGAACGATGAAGGAAATGCAGGGATTTATAAAAGCATTGCAAGCTTAAAAGGTTAAAAAAGTACAGAACTTAATGTGAATACTTTAGGGAGTCGAAAAATCGGCCCCTTTATTTTTGTACCTAAAGCTACTTATATACCAAAATTCTTTTTAACGTAACTTATAACTACTTAACTTCTCCTAATGAAACCCTTCTTCCTTATAAGCGTTCTTTTACAGCTTACGTTAAGCAGTCTAGATCTTCAAGCCCAACAAACCGAGCACTCCATTAAATATGACCAAGGGATATTTCAAGTTCGATTGAAAAATGCGGGCCTTCTGAGCAATGTTAAATTGCAATCAGAAATTCCTTACACTGAAGCAGCACCCTCGATCATTAAAATGAATACAAAGGGGCAATTGCGTCAGGAGCAAAAAATGAAATATTTCACACATCCATTCACCATCACCAATATTTTTACACCCACTTCGTATGGTATAAAATGGGAAGTTCAAATTTTAGCAAATGACGATGGCGCTTGGACCCTACCTCTTACTTTTAGTATGCAAGTTCCCAATGCTAAAGAAATGTTGTTCTGGACCACTTGGCCCGATCAATACGCCATGCAAGAACGGGAAGACTGGAATGACCCCTTTGAAGCAGCACCATTTCAAAACCTGGATTTGTATTATGGAGGCAAGAATCATTACACACGAGATGGTTTCTCTGTTCCAATTGCTACCACTCTAGATAGAAAATCTAATAAAGGATTAAGCTTTATCGAATCGCTATCAGACACCATTTTCAATTTGAAACTAAAAACCACAAAACAGGGCATTATTCGATATGAGCATCGAAACAATCGGATCAATTCAAAACATCCCATACACTTCACATTTCATTTAGTATTGCATGAGGCCGACTGGCGCCCTGCTTTAGACTGGACAAGTAAGCACTTTCCTCAATATTTTTATCCAACAAATACTAAAGCCAATGATGTTGGTGGGGGTGGCGCCTATTCGGCATATGAAGGAAGTTTCGATGCAGAACAAATTCGCAAAATGGGATTAAGCTTCAATTGGAAAGCCAGTTTTGATTTCCCCTATATGGGTATGTTTATTCCTCCGGTAAAATCGGAAACGGAAACCTGGAATAAATTCACGGTAGACGGATCGGTTCAAACCACCAGCTTACAATCGATGAACAGTTTCATTTCCAACATGAACAAAGCCGGATTCTACACTTTAAGCTACTTTAATGTTAATGAATTTGGCAATCGAATCGTGTATCCTTATCAAGAAAAAACAATTCTTGATGAAGATATTTGGAAAGATGGCAACAGCTTTCTCTATAAAAAAATGAAATCGGGAATCTTCATACCCGCCGGACAACATCCTTACTGGTACGAGCAACCGCTTTTTTCTAATTGGGAAGGGTGTGTTGTGATGGACCCCGGCGATTCAACCTATCAAGAGTTTTTGATAACCCAAGCTAGCCGACATGTGGCTTTGATGCCCGGCTCAGCCGGTATTTGTGTGGACAGATTGGATTGGTCGCGCTACTTCAGCAACACGGGAGACGATGGCGTAAGTATGGTTGATATTTATCCGGCACGCTCATTGTTACTTTCGTGGAACAGTGTAATGAACAGAGTAGCACCCATTATGCACAATGCAGGAAAGGTAATTTTTGCCAATGTATTGAATCGTAGAATAGACCTCTTAAAACATATTGATGGCATTTACGATGAATACGGCAACTACCCCTACTCTATTAACTACAGTTCTTATATGGGCATCAAAAAGCCTTTGGTAATGTGGACCACGAGCACTGCAGATTTCAAACCGGATCCGGATGCTTACTTCCAAAGACACTTATATGTAGGTGCATTTATGACCATCCCCTTCCCGGGAAACGATCATACCATTCAAATGGATGGAAAAGTCGAGGATATTTATATTGAATATGCACCGCTTTTTCAAGCATTCAAAGGCAGAGAATGGGTTTTGAATGCACATGTGATTGCATCCAAGGATGCTAAAGTAAATTTATTCAAAGTTGGTAATCGTCTCATAGCACCAATAGTTCACTCAAAAAAAGAAAGCGCTACTATTACACTCAATCTAGGAACCACTGAATGGAAGGGGAAAAAAGTAACCATAAAATATTTGCAACCAGGATCACAAAATTGGATCTTCTTAGCAGAAGAGCAACTTACCGAATCTACAACCCTAAAAGTTCCGTTAAAAAAAGGATGTGCGATGGTTTCAATTGAGTAGCATACTAAAATTATGAGGAATCTTTGTTACTACAATTACGATAAATCATTCAACCTAAAACATCAAAATTATTAAATTATAGATCAAGCGCTTAAGTCAAAAACAGAAGCTATCTTTGATGGAAAGCGGTGAAAAAGCCGCTCGTGAATATTTTGAGCGCTCGAAGAGCTAAAACTAAGAACCAGATGAATGTATCGCGTACAAAACTGCTGAACTTATTGGTGATCCTAACTTCATTAATCGGCTACTTAGAATGGGAAGGAAACAATCATCTTTTTTTAGCGCAAGGCGAGTATGAAATTATTTATAAGTTTTTCACGGATCCAAAAGCCACGCTTCATCCTTTTATATTATTACCCTTACTCGGGCAACTTTTACTAGTAGTAACGCTTCTTCAAAAATATCCTAAAAAAATGTTCATCTATGTAGGAATGGCGAGTATTGCGCTGCTGCTATCCTTCGTGTTGCTGATTGGCTTTTTAGAAATGAATTGGAAAATCATTCTCTCCATTCTGCCCTTTCACATCGTTTGTATTTTGAATATTTTACATACTCGAAAACTCGGAAAAGCCGTTCCACAGGCCTAATGCACCTTGTTTTGCAGATCAATTCAAGGGTTTCACAGATTCTCGCTACTATTCATCGATTCAAGGTTTTCAAGCTGTAGTTTGAAGCATAGATTTGTTTCAAATAAGCATATGAATTGCATTGAAACAAAAAACCTGTCCCACTACTATAGCCATGATCAAGCAGTGATTCAACAAATAGACCTGGCAGTTCCGAAAGGTGCAATCTATGGTTTTCTCGGTCCTAACGGAGCCGGTAAAACAACCACCATTCGATTGCTGTTAGGTTTGTTGAAGCTGCAAAAAGGAACCATTTCCATTTTTGGCGAAGATGTTCAGTCTAACCGAATCAAAATACTCTCGCGAATCGGCTCGTTAATAGAAACCCCTTCACTTTACAGTCATTTGACTGCGCAAGAGAATTTAGCCATTCACGCACGACTATTCGGAATAAAGAAAGACCGAATTAAAGAGGTTCTTGATCTCACAGGACTTGCGAACACCGGTAAGAAAACAGCCGGAAAGTTTTCTCTTGGAATGAAGCAGCGATTGAGCCTCGCCATTGCCCTCTACCATAATCCGGAACTACTGGTTTTAGACGAACCAACAAATGGCCTAGACCCCAACGGTATCATAGAAATTCGAGAATTGCTGATGAAGCTGAATGCCGAAAAAAAGACCACCATTTTAATTTCCAGCCACATTCTATCTGAAATCGAAAAGATGGTGAGTCATGTTGGAATCATTCATCAAGGAACTTTGAAGTTTCAAGGCAGCTTACAAGAACTGCAGTCAAAACGGAATTCCGGCAACACACTATCCCTATTCACATCAGATTCAGTAGCAGCGAAACGAATAGCTGAACAATGCAGCTTAAGTGCAACAATTATTGATAACAAAATACTGTTTAGCACTCCCGAGCACGCTACCACGGCTTTATTGGTGAAAAAACTTGTCGACCAAAACATTGATGTTTATCGAATAGAGGAGCAACATCAAAATTTAGAAAATATTTTCATGAACCTTATCAATTAATCATATATGGCCTACACCGCATGTTTATCGGCTGAATGGATGAAAACCAGAAGAAGCTTTTCCTCTTGGCTTGTTGTTATTGGCAGTGCCTTTGTTCCTTTCATAATGTTATTAGCCAATTTAATCCGACCCGACAGTGCCCGTTCACTTTATCTTAAAGCCAATTTCTGGGACCTGTATTGGAGCAATGCCTGGAACCCGGTGGCTACCTTTCTCTGTCCACTAGGCGTTATACTTTCCACTAGTTTGGTAACGAAACTTGAGTTTCGTAACAATACGTGGAAACAGTTGCATACCAGCCCTCAGTCGTATACTTCCATCTTTACGGCGAAACTGACTGTTTTAATTACCATGTTCCTGCAATTTCTATTGCTTTTCAACCTGTTTATATATGTATCGGCTCTTATTCCAACTTTTGTTATTTCCGGAATTAAGATGCCTAAGGGATTTGTACCGGCTGCAACTGTTTGGAAAGACAACTGGGATTATTTCAGTGCCTGGATGCCTATCTTAGCATTTCAGTTTCTGATCAGTTTACGATTCAAAAACTTTCTGATACCATTAGCAGGGGGAATTGGACTTTGGGTTGCTTCTCTCATTGGAATATCCTGGAAACACAGTTACTTACTACCTTACGGTCATTCTACACTTCAATTCATGAGTAGAAAGAACATAACGGGTATCGATCCAACTAAAATTTACAGTTCGGCAGCCATCTATACCATTGTTTTCATTGTATTGGCTTACCTTCTGTATCTTACCCAAAAAGAAAAAGGATAATATGTCGAGAACGGTAAAAGTGCTCATACACATTGGCTACTGGATTATGTATTGCCTACTGATCTTGGTATTCATTGCCTTTCTCATAGGAATGCAATTGCAATCAAAACCAATACCCGGGCAACGCCAAATGCTTTTTACCTTGATGATTGGATTCGCCGTGATTCCCGCCATCTTTAGCTTCTATGGATTTTACAGTTGGATATTCCCCCAATTTCTAGCAACCAAAAAATACCTATTAGTGATTGTATTTGCCATTATAGCATCCGTTTTTGCAGCTTTTATAGGTGCCGGCTTCTTACAAATACCCTCGCTATTGAATCCAAACTTCTCTGCAAAATCTGTCTTTTTTCAACCGGTGATCATTGGAATCATGTCGTTCAATGCACTCGTAAACGGAGTCATTGCATTGATCATCAGAGGATTCATAAGTTGGGTTAGTGAACGAAAGCAACGGGAAGAAATTGAAAAAAAGCAATTGCAAACGGAACTAGAACTCATTAAAAGTCAAATCGACCCTCATTTCCTATTCAATACACTTAACAATATTGATAGTTTACTCACAACAGACGCAGAAAAAGCATCCGAATACATCCGTAACCTTTCGGATATTATGCGTAGTCTATTGTACGAAACGAAATTGCCATTTATTCCATTGGAACAGGATATTCAATACATTGAAAAATACCTTTCACTCCAACGTATTCGCTACAGTAATCCCAATTTTGTGAATTTCGAAGTAAATGGCCCAATAAAAGAGGTCATGATTCCACCAATGTTATTCTTACCTTTCATAGAAAACGCATTCAAGCATGGCGCCAGATCGAAAATCGGGATAGGCATAAACATTCATTTTTCGGTAACCGCAGATCAACTGATATTCACGTGCTCGAATCAAAAAGAAGAAATTACTAAGTTGGAAGGCACCAAAGGAATAGGAAACGAGCTATCGAAGAAAAGGATACAGCTCCTCTATCCACAAAAAAATACGATATCAGTGAACAACACTGAAACTTCTTACGAAGTAAAAATCGAATTGAAACATGGCAGTTAAATGCATCATCATAGAAGATGAACCTTTAGCGCAGCAGAAATTAGCTGCTTATATCAGAACCATTCCGGATTTGGAACTTGTGGCTGCTTTCGAAAACAGTTTAGAAGCATTGGTGCACATCAAAACGAATGATATTGGCATCGTGTTTTTAGACATACAGGTTGCAGGATTGAATGGCATTCAGCTACTAGAAAGTGTACCCATTGATGCAGCAGTTATTTTAACTACGGCACACCATGAATATGCGTTAAAGGGATACGAACTGAACGTAACCGATTATCTGCTGAAACCCTTTTCCAAGGAACGCTTGCAACAAGCCGTTCAAAAAGGATTGCAAAGAATTGAACAGAAGAAAACAGTAAAAGAAGAAGCATTTTTCTTTGTAAAATCAGGGCATAAATTAGAAAGAGTGAACTACAGTGAGTTGCTCTACATTGAGGGAGTGCGCGACTATCGAAAACTACACACCACTACAAAACAAATCATGACCCTCGAAACCTTTCGAGAATTCGAAACCTCGCTATCGAAAGAAAAAATGGTACGTGTTCATAAATCCTATATGGTGAATATTGACAAAATAGAGTCCGTTGAACGACACGAGATAAAGATCCATAATACCAACATCCCAATCTCAGAGTCGTACCGAGAGGAATTTTACAAGAAATTCAAAAGAGGCAACCCTTAATATAGTTGGTTACAGTTTCCTCAATAAATCGTGTACATGACGCTCCGATTGCAAGAGCACTGAAGATCCGCCGCTCAAGTCTGCCAATACTTTATCAAAAAACGCATCCAAACTTGGAGCTAAAACAGTAAGTACCTCTTCATCACGACCGAAAACAATGACCTGTCCTTTTTGACCTGCAGTATCGGGATCAAGATCAATGCCAATATAGTTGCCTCCAAAATCTTCAAACAAAGGAAGCCATTTATAGTGAAAATAAATGCGCTTTACCGCCCCTTCCGGCACCGAACTGAAATTTTCCGGATCGTTCAAATTATAATCTTTTCGTTCTATCGTGTAGTGTCCATTTTCATACAGCACGAATTCCATTTCATCCCAATTAAAGCTCGATTCTTCTAGTTTCTTAAGAGCTTGAATGGTGGGGGTTATTTTCTGATAGTCTGTATAATCTATTTTAAGAATTGTTCTTTCCTTAGAACTTGTTGCTTCGGTTTCATACAAATAAGGTCCACCAAAAGATCCATCACCACAACTGAACTCCATCTTGTACCAGGCTTTCTTCACTCCAAACAGCTTAGCCTTTGGAGCTTTGCTCGTATAAAATGCGATGATCTCACGAATCAGTTGTTCTGAGCGCTCCGGATCAGGGATCTGTCTATTGGTAGGCTTTACCAAGCTCCAAGAAAATTGAAGTTGATGAGTGATCTGTTGCAGGCTCATAAAACCATCACCTAAAAAAACCGGCTCGTCTTCTGCCGACTGACCATTCGCAAACTCATATAGTTCTTTAAACTCAGTAGGAAGCTGTTCTTGAACCAATGATTCTATAGCGGACAATGCATCTAAAGACGCACCTGAATTCAATCGCGGGGCATTTACACCTTTACTGCTGAATTGCAACTCTAATACCTGTTGAAATTTTTGGACAATACTCATGCGTTAAAATTAGTCGTTCAACCCTTTTCCTGCTAAGATATCTTTTAAATGCTTTTCAATTCTCGCTTCTCTTGTTTTTGCTTGCTTTGCTGATGAGAAGAAAAGAAGGTAGGCTCTTTGCCTGCCCGGCGTGAGTGCTTCAAATGCTTTTTTTAATTTTGCACTTTTATTCAACTGTTGTTGAAATTCCTCCGGCACTTCATATTCCGATGTTTTCTTCAACGCTACTTTCAATCCTGCTTTCTCCACTTCAATGGCTTCATATAAGTAAGAAAGCAATACTTTCTTCAATTTCTGAATTTCTTTTACATTGGTGAATCGTATTTGTCGGGCCGACTGCACGTTCTTCGACTGGTGTACTAAAATTCCGTTTGGATCGCCCATCAATGCTCCTTTAAATAATAAAAAAGCACAATATTCTTTAAAGCCGTGAATGAGAGTCACATTCACTCCGTTGTAAGTGTAGCAAGGATGTCCCCATTTGAAATCCTCTTCCATTCCGGTTTCGAGGGCAATGGTTCTCATTAGTTCAAATTCTTTCTGCCATTGTTTTTCTTTGGCTATATAGGCGTCGGCTTTGGGATGCATAGTAAGTGGTTTGGAGCAAAAGTAGTGAGTTATAAGTAAAGAGTTATGAGTTTTAAGTTTTGCGCAGCTGCGCTGCTTTGAATTCGCAAAGGTTAGAGAAGGTGGAAAAGTTACACAAAGAGAGGCTATAGCAAACATCCTTTTTTTTGACCACTGATAATACCGATTATTACAGATTGGCACAGATTAGCCTTTGAATTTACAGTTAACCACACTGGCAACTTCCTTACAATTAATTATTACCGCGGCGGCGCAGCGTCCGCAGCGGTAACGCAGCGCTGGCGGTCCCTCAGTATTCCCCTATCTTCCTCCTCCTGTTCTTTTTCAACTTCCTACCCTTTGTCACCTCGTTCTTGTTTTCCGGCTGTTCAATTCTTAATTTACTCCCCTTAACCTCAAATTCAGTAACTTCCCTTTCAATACAGAAACATGATAAAATACAGTTATACCATATTATATGTAGATGATGTTGCTAAAAGCATCCGATTCTACAAAGACGCTTTTGGTTTGGAAGTGAAATTCACAACACCTGATAATGATTATGGCGAACTTTTGACAGGCAACACCACACTGTCATTTGCAAGTAAGAAATTAGCCGCATCCAATTTACCGAATGGGTTTATTGAAAGCAGCATTCATGAAAACCCTTTCGCGATTGAACTTGGATTCGTTACAGAAGAGGTAGCAACAACTGTAGAAAAGGCTATTCTTGCCGGTGCTACTCTTGAAGCCGCCCCTAAACAAAAACCATGGGGTCAAATAGTAGCCTATGTACGAGACCCCGATGGGTTCTTGCTGGAAATTTGCAGTCCAATGGGCTAGTCCTTCTTTTCGGCTTGAGCTTTATCACCCCGCTGGCTCAAACACAAAATCAGGAACTCCTCTAATATATGGATAATCAGATATGTTATTGCCTCTCGGAAAAACGGATGAATTGCCTGTACTGGAAAATGGCATGTCAATGGTAATTTGCTTCACTCTAAATGGATAAATACTGTAGATAGTGGTAGGTTTTTTAAAGAGTTGAAAGTACCGCTGACCCACACCATTACTGGCATTGTTCACAGAAACCACATAAAATTTATTCACCACTATGGACACACTACTAATTGGCGTATACGCAAAATCATTTCCATTTGTTACTACTACATTCGCTTTGGCAATAAGTGTGTTTGCATCGTAGTCAAACAAGATAACCTCATATGTACCGGGACTTGGCATGCGGCATCCAAGTTGAGTAATAATACCCGGCGATGTAGCGTGAAATTTCAATCCAAAGTTCCCAATATTTGCCGGCATGGTATATATGGTATCGGCAGGATATTTTGTTGCAATTGAAGTGCGCAGCGGTGTTACTCCATCAATAGCATCCGTGGAAGAACTCGATTTCTTGGAGCAAGAACTTGTAACAATTATGCAAGTTAACAGGGAGTAAAATAAAAGCAGTGATAGTTTCATGATTGATAAATTTGAGCTTCAAAAATGCGCTCTCATTATTCTTTAGAAAATACCCAAAATGATGTAGCCTAAATCGCTTGCCATCATTCCCTTGATTTGACCTAATTTTAATCCTTTATCTACCTTACATGAATGTGACCGTTTTGCTTTTTGATGATTTCGAAACGCTCGATGTATTCGGGCCTGTTGAATTATTTGGGAGAAGGAAAGAGAGCTATCCAATTAGATTTGCTTCGCTTGATGGAGGATTGGTCTCGAATAACCACGGCGTTTCTACACCTACCCTCAAACTTGCAGATTGCCTCGATGATATTGAACTCTTCCTGATCCCCGGCGGATATGGCACAAGGAAAGAAGTGAACAACGATGCATTGATTGCACTCATTCGTCAAATTGCAAGCTCCTGTCAATACGTACTTACCGTTTGTACAGGAACTTCCCTGCTCGCAAAAACAGGATTGCTCGATGGCAAAAAAGCCACCACCAATAAGATCGCTTTCAAATGGGTGATGAGTATTGGGGACAAAGTTCATTGGAATGAAAAAGCACGATGGGTAAAAGACGGTAAATACTATACTTCATCCGGAGTAACAGCGGGTATGGACATGACCCTTGGTTTCTTGGCCGAAAGAGAGGGTATTGAGTTCGCCCGAAAACTAGCAACCGAAATTGAATATGTATGGGTGGAAGATAAAGACCACGACCCTTTCATCGCACTACTCTAAGCAAGAACCCTATGATCTTACTTTCCATTTTAGATGAAATACCTCTGTACACTCTTATCGCAATAACGGGTCTTGCTTTCATTGCGGGATTCTTAGATGCAGTAGTGGGAGGAGGAGGCCTTATTCAATTGCCTGCCCTCTTGATCAATTTCCCTAAAGAGCCCATTGCTACGCTGTTTGGCACAAATAAAATCGCTGCCTTCTCAGGAACTTCCGTTGCCGCATTTAGCTACGCCAAAAGAATCCGATTCAATCTCGCCCTACTACTCGTTATCTCCTTGGCCGCTTTTGGAGCTTCTTATTTTGGCGCAAAAGCTGTCAGCAAATTAGATGTATCCATTTTAAAACCAGTAATTCTGGTGATCTTGATTGCAATAGCAATTTATACCTATTTCAAAAAAGAGTTGGGCGCTGAAAAAACAAAATCCCTCCCCACCGGTCAACTCCTCCTCTATGGCGCGCTCATAGGAATAGTAGTGGGTTTTTATGATGGGTTCTTTGGACCCGGAACCGGTAGTTTCCTCGTACTCGGATTTGTTGTGATTCTGGGATTCGATTTTATTCACGCCTCCGCCTATGCGAAAATAGTCAACTGCTTTACCAATTTTTCAGCATTGTTGGTATTTATCAAACAAGGAAACTATCTTCTTTCAGTGGCCATCGTAATGGCAGTTTTCAACGTGCTAGGGAATATACTTGGAACAAAAATGGCGTTAAAGCGGGGTAATGGATTCGTGCGGATCGTATTCCTTATTATTGTTGGCATCATGATAATTCGCTATGCTTATGATGTTTTTACACTCAAAAATTAAAGACCCCTTAACTTTATAGATCGTTCTTAGAGTGTATCTTGTAACAACCATCACAATATATCGACCTGCTTATGAAATACATTCTTTCATTCTTTTATTGTATTGCTGCCTTTACAGGTACAGCACAATTCAAATCAAACTTAACCAGTCTCTCTAAAATTGATATTGGCCTAAATGGCGTTGGATTTACCTACGAACCCAAACTTGGCAACTATACTACTATAGAACTCAGTGCCGGCTTAGGCGGAGCCTACAATATTTCCGAAGGAACCTTAGAATACTATTTGAATGAAATTGGCCCTTACTTTTCGATACAACCTAAATTTTATTTCAATTTGGCGAAAAGAGCGCGTAACGGAAAAAGCGGGGATTTAAATGCCGGTAATTACATTGGCGCAATAGCAAAATTCGTTGCTGCCTTCGATTCATATAATACGTACCCCGGATTTCTATACAATGTCCATTGGGGAATGCAAAGAGCCATTGCCCGCAGGTGGACCATCAATACACGCGCGGGAATTGGATATGCCATTGATGCAGATTTTCTATTTGGAACATTGTACCCGGCATTTGATGTAAAATTTTCATACGTATTTAGAAAGAAAAAAATCTGACAGATCGAATATGAAAAGTCTTGTTTTAGTAAATCATGCCTTGCGTTTTTTGCTTGAGATACTTTTATTGATCATATTTTCAAATTGGGGCTGGAATCAATTTGAAGGAGCGCTAAAGCCGATAGTTGGAATTGGTCTCCCTATCCTTGCTGCTACTATTTGGGGCGTATTCCGCGTGGAGGGCGATCCCGGAAAAGCACCGATAGAAATTCCGGGTTGGTTAAGACTCAGCTATGAAATTATGCTATTCAGTGTTGCTTCATTCATGCTTTATCAAATAAAACCGATGCATTGGACCCTCTTATTTAGCATATTCTGGGTGGTTCACTATCTGTATAATTGGAAAAGAATAAAATGGCTTCTGCATCAATAAGCTACAATACTCTAATTATGTTCAAAAAAATACTTCTTCATTCCCTCCTCGCATTTCTTATCATTCCTGTGCTTGCTCAAGAAGGCGCCACATATAGAAAAAATTCATTTGGTCTTGAATTGGGAAAAAACGGCATTGTGTTCAACCTGATCTTTGATCACCATTTTCCACGAAAAAACTTTGGCTACCGCATGATTGCGGGAAGCAACTTCGATTCCTACCTGAACCAAAAATCTGTTGGTGCGGGGTTCTATTATTTATTAGGAAAAAAGAAACATGCCCTTGAACTGGGATTTGATCTGAACTATGTAAATATCACTGAACGAAGCGACGATGTTCGATCCTTTGGATTCATTTATCCCGACTACGAATACAATTCTTTATATCCAAGCTTTAATTTCGGTTATCGCTTTTCAGGAAAAAATGGACTCTTCCGAATGGGCGCTGCGCCAGGCTATATTGCCAAAGAATGGATTCTTGGAGCTTATCTAGGGTTTGGTATTTACCTGAATTAAGCTTCAGAAAACCACCCCGCTTTTTTCACTATTTTCGTGCGCAACAAAGAAGCATGCACCATCATTCAGAATTAAGCGACGAAGCGTTTGAACTACAATTCGCAAGCGGGGTATTTCCGGCATCATTGTTCATTCACGAAGCGCATTTGCGACTCGGTTTCATTCACATAAAAAAATATGGAATTGAAAAAGCCATAGAACAGGTAAGTCAACAAATCCAACAATTGGTTATAAGTATTGGAGCACAAGAAAAATACCATCACACCATTACCATCGCCGCACTGCACATTCTCTATCACTATATCAGAAAAAATCCTGAGGCACCATTTCAGCAACTACTAGCAAGTGAACCGCAACTGCTCGCTAATTTCAAATCAATTCTAAACAATCATTACAGCGAACCCCTACTGGCCAGCCCGGAAGCAAGACACCAATATTTCCCACCCGACCTCACCTCTTTCTAATTCACCGAAAAATTTGGAATTGTATCAAAAACGTTTTTACTTTGCATTTCAAAGTACTTTTAAATAATATTAAAGCCATGAATCTAAGAACCATCATTGATGCCCCGCACGGCGCTTCTTCCGTAAAACGCATGCTACAGGGCAGTATCCCTGCGTTGGCAGTAGCCTTGTTTTTTATTTTTAGCGTAGATCATCCAAAGCCCGAATGGCCATCGTATTGGATGATCCAACCATTAATAGTGATGCCGTTTGCCGGAGCCATGGGTGGCCTAGCCGTATATGTGCTTGACTTTCAGCGCGCAAAAGGCGGTGCGCAGAAATGGTTGACCAATATTGCCAACTTTATTATTTACGTGGTAGGTCTCTGGATGGGTATCGTATTAGGCTTTCACGGAACCTTGTGGAACTAACCGTTCTTCGAACCGAGTAAGCCAAAGAAATGTTATAAGCTCGGTAAGATGCAGCATTCAGAAATCCGCATTTGTCTAGTCCATAACACGTTGATACAACCAGCAATTGTCATGAAAATAACCGGCACCATTTTTATGTCCATCGTTCTCCTCCTTAGTTCTTGTGCTAAGAAAGACGGTATTGTAAACGATGGTCTTATTGGCAAATGGCAACTCACAGACGTCTACGATGGGTATTTCAATGGAGGCGGATTTAAATGGAACCCTATTCCGTTTGAAGATTCTCACACTTTGCAATTTGAAGTGAATGGTGAATTCACACAAGAATATTTCAACAGAGGGAGCAATCAAATTTGCTTTGGTTCTTACACTATTTTCCCGGGAATGAAAGTTCAAATCAATGATAACTGCAATACGGTTTCGTATATCAAAAATGTGACAGAGCTTTCTCCAAGCACGCTGATTATAGACATGCAGGGCATTGAAGGAACGATTCGATTCAAATACCAAGCAGTTCAATAATCTACAAATTAGGTTTTGTAATGACGATCGAACAACACATGCTTTCAAATCATGACGCACTGCTAAACCTAAATCAAAAATTATTTCCGGATTCTATTCTTCATGAAGAAGACCTTGCCTATAGGTCGTTTCTTGACAACCCCAATCATCACTGTTTCATCGCCAAAGAGCAATCCAATTCAATTGGCTTCGTTCATGTATCGCTCCGCTACGATTATGTAGAAGGCTCCGATGAATCCCCTACCGCCTACTTGGAAGCCATTTATGTATCTCCCGAAAACAGAGGAACCGGCGTTGCCGCCTTATTACTGGCGCATGCCGAGGCCTGGGCCCTTGAAAGAGGGTGTACGGTACTGGCCTCCGATACTGAACTAAACAATGCTTCGGGAATTCAATTTCATGAGTCTCACGGTTTTGAAGAAGCCAACCGCATCATCTGTTATACCAAGAAATTGGATACCCAGTCTTAACCCAGTTTTAAGAGAATTAGCATTATATTGCCGCATTCATCCTTAACCGTTTAGACCGATTTCATGAGTTTTCTGAAGAAACTATTTAGCAAAGAACAGCCCGTAATTGATTCCAATGCAGCTTTCTGGACTTGGTTCCGAGAAAATGAAAAAACGTTTTTCAAAGTATTGAAAAACAAAGGCGATGTAGAAAATGATTTTTTTGCCAAAATGAGTGATCAACTCGATCAACTCCGGGAGGGCTATTATTTTGTTGCAGGCATGAACGATGAACACACTGCCGAATTAATTGTAACAGCCGATGGGAATTTAAAAAACGTAGCATTTGTAGAAGCACTCATTGCAGAAGCACCCTCTCTGCCTAATTCGAAGCTCACAGCGTTAAAACCGGAATTGGATATTGAGAATGTAGAAATTGCCATGTCGGGCTTACGCTACCACAAAAACAATATCTTCTTCTACTCAAACATAGACGAGAACTACCCCGATGAAATAGACCTCACTTTTGTACACTCCGACATGACAGAGGAAAACAAAGAAGCCATTTCAAACGGCATCTATGTTTTTCTCGATAATTATCTGGGAGAACTGAGTTTGATGGAAGACATCGACAGTTTGGAATTCACTACTCCACAAAACGCCGCTGAAGAATTGATCCCCATCGAAAAGTTGAAAGGTTTTCTAAATTGGAGAAAAAAGGAATTCATCGAAAAATACGAAGGTATCCGTTACAATACGGATAACGACTCCTACAATGTTCTCGAAGCCGAAACACCTGAAGGAATTCCCATGATGGCAGCATTGAATGCTGAACTACTTGATTGGGACAGCAAAGCTTCCCATCCTTGGATGGGCGTCCTTGTTTTCAACTATGACGGCTCGGAAGGAAACGGCATGCCATCCGACAACGACTATCAACAACTGAACTCCATTGAAGACGAACTCATGGTCCTATTAAAAGACGAAGATGGCTACCTAAACTTGGGTAGAGAAACCGGGCAAAACCAACGTAAAGTATATTTTGCTTGTAAAGACTTTAGAAAACCATCCATCTATTTCGATGCCATAGAGAAACAATATCCGCAGTTTAAAGTAGAATTCTCCCTATACAAGGATAAATACTGGAGAACCATGGAACGCTTTGCTTAATCAAATTGTAGTGAAATGAAACAAATACTTGTTGTTTTGTTCTGTCTGCTTGCCATTGTAAAAACCAATGCACAGCCTTGCAATTGTCCTCCCAAAACTGATACCAGCTTGCATCATAGAGAAGACTATGTTGACTATATTATAAGAGGAACTGTGGTAGAAATAAAAGACTATCACACTAAAGATTCGATACCGAATAACAAAACCTATTTAGAAATTACTGTTATTGTACAAGATGAATTCAAAGCACCCATGAAAACCGGAAGACGTGTAAAAATTCTATCTACACCGGATATTTGTGGATTTGAATTTGAACTGAACAAAGACTATATCATTTATGCACTAAAATGGAAGGAATTCACTCGGACAGCAATGGTTCAGAAAGGTAAAAAGATCCGACCCCAAACGGTCAAGAATCACTTTCTGACGAGTAAGTGTTGGGAAACGCAGCTGTCGAATCCTGAAGAGATCGCCTATTTAAGAATGGCGACTGGGAAATAACCGGTAGAAGCTATTATTTCGCAATACTGCTTTCGCTTTTCGTTGAAAAGAACGAATAATTGTAAATTTGAATTATGTATTTCAAAGCCTCACTCGATCTCTTTTCAAAAATTATCACGGCGATGGTTGCCGCTCTGTTTTTGATATTGATTGCTATTCAAATTTCTCCACTTGAACAAACCAACTATTGGTCAGTTGTACTATCAGGAAGTTTATATTTGGCACTATTTCTCGTCACCTATGGCTTTCACACCACAGGCTACGAAATAACAGACACAGCACTGATCATCAAACGTCCTTTTAAAAGCAAAGAATACGACCGTTCGGGCATTGCACAAGTAATTCCAATTGAAAACAGTGATCTTCGTAAATCCATTCGCACATTTGGTGTTGGTGGGGTATTCGGTTATTGGGGAAAATTCGCTAATGCAAAATTCGGAATGGCAACATGGTATGCCACTAGAAGAAAAAATGCTGTACTGGTCGTTTTTACAACGAACCATAAGATTGTTTTAACACCAAACGATTCAGCAGGTTTTGTAACTTACTTGAGTAAAAAATAAAGCACTCACCAAAACAGCGTCCATGACTGTTTCAACTTTTACGCGTATCATTTGTGTTTGCATCTTAGCTTACGCTTGCAAAAGTCAGCCCACTTCTAACAATCAAGCTCCGACTAATTCAAGGGTTGGTGGTGCCTTTGAAAATCCTGAATTCACGTATATTAAAATTCCAAAAGTATTCTCCACCATAGATACCAGTCCGGCTTGGCAACTCAACATCAACAGGCTTCACATCACAGGAACAATATATCAATCAGACGGCAAAACTCCGGCTCAGGGTGTGTTGCTCTATTATTATCAAACCAATGCTGAAGGTCGCTATATTCACCAGCCACAAGAACCGAGGAGTATGCCTCCAAACGAAAAAGGGCAAACACATGGATTCATACGAGGTTGGGTAGTATCCGATGCCAATGGAAAATATGAGATATACACCATTCGTCCGGGCGTATATCCTACCCGCGATGCGCCTGCGCATATTCATGCTACTATCAAGGAGCAGGATATCAATGAATACTATATTGATGATTTTGTATTCGACGATGATAGTTTAGTAACAGCTGCATATATATCGAAACAAGAATTTAGATGCGGCTCCGGAATCCTTCATTTAGAAAAAGAAGACAGTATCTGGGAAGGAAAACGAAATTTGGTCTTAGGTAAAAACATTCCCAATTATCCCACTACAAAGCATTAAGAAAGGTTTTGTAAGTAATGCTAACTATCAAATAGTAGTTTGTACTATCGTCATTTTTTTGTAAGTTTCCATCACATATAATTCAAACTACATGAAACAAATTACTGTTCTCACTTTCTTATTAATCTCAATCACAGGGTTTGGTCAAACCAACTCATGGTACAAGCTCAGCACACCTGTTTTTGAAATAAGTTTTCCAAATAAGCCAACCGCTAGCACACAACAAATTCCATCGGCTGTAGGAGAACTCACTTTAAATCTAAATATGTTGGAAGCGAAAGACGGCGACAAAGAAGACATTCTATTATACATGACCAATGAAACGGATTATCCCGATACAGTTGTGAATTCAAAATATACAGATAGATTGGAAACGTTCTTTAAAGGATCAATTGAAGGAATGCTGAAAAATACCGGTGGACAATTACTCGAATCTAAAAATTTAGAAATGAAAGGATACTCCGGTCGCCAAGTAAAAATAGATTATCAAAATGGAGTGGCCACCATTGTTGTACAGCTATACTTAGTAAAAAATAAACTCATTATGGCACAGGTATTCGTGAAGCCTGACAAAGAAGGAAACACTGATCAAAAAACTTTTTTTGATTCATTTAAGATACTTTAGGAAAAAGCCGGCAACTGCCGGCTTTTTTTATGATTCGCATTCTTTCCTTAACTTCCATCCAACCGTAATACATACACCTTCAAATCAAATCAGATGAAACAGGTTTTCTTTTCGATGCTACTCTTTTCAACGGGCACTCTTTTGGCACAACCCAATGCAAAACAAGTAGAGGTATTGAAATCCGAATCGGCCAAATCTATACAGGCGCAATACGAGGAATATAAAAAAATGATCCTCACTATTTGGGACTACGCCGAAGTAGGATTCAAAGAAACCAAGAGTTCTACCCTTCTTCAAAACAAACTAAAAGAAAACGGCTTCACGGTAGAATCAGGTGTTGCAGGCATGCCCACGGCTTTTGTAGCCACTTATGGAAGCGGAAAACCGGTAATTGGTATCCTCGCCGAATTCGATGCACTGCCCGGATTGTCGCAAGACAACAGTCCCACCCGAAATCCCATTGCGGGGAAAAGTGCAGGACATGGTTGCGGTCATCACATATTTGGCGTTGGATCTGTTGCATCCGGAATTGCCATTAAAAAATTAATTGAAGAAGGAAAATTAAAAGGAACCATTAAAGTATATGGAAGTCCTGCCGAAGAAGGTGGTGGAGGAAAAGTATATATGGTTAGAGCGGGACTATTCAATAACGTAGACGCCGTTTTGCACTGGCATCCGGGCGATGAAAACTCAGTAGCCTACACCAGTGCTTTAGCATACAAATCAGCGAAATTCCGTTTCTATGGCATTTCAGCGCACGCCGCCGGCGCGCCAGAGAGAGGACGCTCAGCCCTCGATGGCGTAGAAGCTATGGACAATATGGTAAACATGATGCGCGAACACGTACCTCAAGAAACTCGTATTCATTATGTAATTACAAACGGGGGGAAAGCACCGAATGTAATTCCCGATTTCGCGGAAGTGTTCTATTATGTTAGAAATCCGGAGCGTTCACAAGTAGTCAGCATTTTCGATCGTGTTGTAAACACAGCAAAGGGAGCTGCTTTGGGAACAGATACTAAAATGGACTTCGAAGTAATTGATGGCACACACGATCTACTCATCAACAATACCCTGGCAAAACTTGCGCAAACGAATTTGGAAAAAGTTGGAGGTGTTCAGTACACTGCTGCTGAAATCGAATTCGCGAAGCAATTGCAAACCAGTTTTATGGGAAGGGTTCCATCCATCGATTCAGCGGCATATGTAAAACCCTTGAGAGCAGAAAAAAATATGGGTTCAACCGATGTTGGCGATGTGAGCTATGTAGTGCCCACTGTAGGCGTATCCGCTGCAACTTGGGTTCCAGGAACACCGGCACATAGTTGGCAAGCAGTTGCTTGCGGCGGGACCGATATCGGCGTAAAAGGAATGATGGTGGCCAGCAAAACCCTCGTATACACTGCCATCGATTTGTTCCTAAACCCCGACCTTATCACAAAAGCAACCGAAGAATTCAAAAAATCAGTAGGCGATTATCAATACAAAGCTTTGTTAGGGGATAGAGCACCGGCGTTGAATTACAGGGAGTAATTAATAATTAAGAAGTAAGAATTAAGAATTAAACAGCCGGCGAGATCAAGAAAGAACAGGAAGAAGAACAGGGGGGCAGACGAAGAAGGAGGCTGGTTTTGCGCAGCAAAAGCAGTCCCGCAGGCGAAGCCGTTGCGGGAAGCGAGGAAATACAGAACCACGGAGTCACAGAGGCACAGGGATTCGTTGCGTTGCCGCTGCGATCGCTGCGCCGCTGCGGTAAAGCTGCTTTAAATTTTGGGTTATAATCTGTGAGAATATGTACTAATTCGTATAATCTGTGGTCAAAAAAAACTAGAAGAACAAACACCTTGCTTCGTTTCGGCAACGTAAACTCTTCCATCTAAAACACATTAAAAATCACAGTACGCTACTTCCAAATAGACTTCAACTCCTGCCACTCCACATGATTCGCCGTTCCCTTTCCACTAATCCGCATCTGAGTATACACACCCGTCGGGAAAAAGCAAGTAGTCATTACCGTTGCACCCCGATCCGCAAACAACTCCACTGAAGTAGCATCCAAATACAATTCCAAATAACCCGCCTTTCGCGTAAAAAAACGCGGCGCCGTAAATCGCTTTGCAAAATCTGCATTGAAATCAGACACACCCGCCTTAGTACGATCAATAAAGTATTCGCTTTTACCAGGATCGTATCCAATCACCAACTCCTCTCCTTTCGCATTAGAAAGAACAATCCTCAAGTCCTTTAACTCCTCCTGACGAATTTCCAATCGATACGCCTGTGATTGCAAGTTGATCTCAATTCCTTTCTCAAGATTTTGATTCATCAACACATTCCCCTTCTCCCGAATCAACACATAATCATTAACCGGCAAAGAACGCAAGCGAAGCCCTTGATCCGTTTTCAACAAATTCAATTCTCTAGTCAAGGTAAATGCACTTCTCCAAGCACTAGTGGGTACTTGATTCGCATAATTCCAATTCGACATCCACCCAATAAAAAAACGTTTATTGCCCGTATTCGACCAAGTAACACCGGCGTATTCATCCGGACCATAATCGGCCCACAACACTTCTTTCTGTGTTGTTTTGAATTCATGTCCATCAAACGCGCCAATAAAATACTGCGTAGCTGAACCACCGTTAGGTCCACCCGGATTCAGATTCACTAACAATACCCAATGCTCTTTTCCTTCAAAATTCATTGAAAAAAGATCCGGACATTCCCACACACCCCCATGCGCTCCTAGATCCTTCCCAAACTCTGATTCCTTTGTCCATTCTTTCAAATTCGGCGAAGAATAGAAATGAATGGTATTTACCACCGCAAGCGTCATGATCCATTTCTTCGTTCCTTCATGCCAAAACACTTTTGGATCTCGAAAATCTTTGATACCCGGCGTTCTCAAAACAGGATTGCCCGAATACTTGGTCCAGGTTTCTCCATTGTCTAAACTATAAGCAATGCTTTGATTTTGAAAATCACTTGTTCCTGCATCGGCTCTTTGTTGGTTGTGTTGAGTGAAAATAGCTACGAGTGGAACAATTCCATTCGTTCCAAATCCACTAGTATTGTCTTTATCCACTACGGCACTACCGGAAAAGATGGTTCCGATACTATCAGGATAAATGGCAATGGGTTTGTGCTCCCAATGTACCATGTCTTTTGAAACGGCGTGTCCCCAGTGCATGGGCCCCCAAACATTGGAAGCTGGATGGTGTTGGTAGAACAAATGGTAAACACCATTGTGATAAACCATTCCATTGGGGTCGTTCATCCAATTCTTAGGAGGATAAAAATGTATCTTCGGACGATAGAGCTCGTCGCGGTTCTGAGACATAAGCAGTTGTGTAATTGAGAAAAAAGCGAGGAGCAGCAATAGCTTCTTCATATAGCAATTTTGTGACGGAAAGTTACGAAGAGAACTTTTAGAAATCCAATCTTACTTGCTTCTTGAGTATATTTACAGGCACTAGATTTACCTTCAGTACACCAGAATAAGCTTTTTTTGAACTGCAGCGATCGCAAAGAGCGCAGCGGTTTCGCAGCGAAGCCCCCTGCTCCTGTTCTTCTTCTTTTTCAAATCATAAGACTATTAGGTACTTAGACCAACCTTTAATATAAACTCCGCCCCCATTCCATACTCACTCTTCACTGAAATAGATCCACCCTGTGCTTCCATAAACTCCCTACAAATACTCAAACCCAGTCCAGTACCCTCCTTCTCCGAACCGGGAATTCGGAAGTACCGATCAAATATTTTATCCAAATACTGCGGCTGAATACCCTTGCCCTGATCCACCACTGAAATCCAAACTTGCTTCTCTTTTTTCTCCACTTTAATTTTTACTTCAGATTTTTCAGGACTGTACTTGATCGCATTCGTCAACAAATTATTCAACACCCAACTGGTCTTTTCTTCATCGGCCCAGATCTTTAAATCCGTTTCTCCTACAAATTCCCGCACCACTCGAATTTGTTTAGACTCCGCCATTAGCTTGTTTCGTTCTATCAAATCAAACAACATATCATTGACCACCACTCCACTCGCTTTTAATTGAATAACGCCTGTTTCTACCTGAGTCATGTTCAATAACTCCGAAGTTATCTTCAACAATCGAGCTGCGTCTTCTTTAATGCTATTTACCAATTGCGACTGCTCATCACTCAAATTTCCCATCCGTTTGTTATCGAGCAATTGCGTACTCAATTGAATAGAAGCGATCGGTGTTTTCAGTTCGTGCGAAACAGTGGCAATGAAATTGGTTTTAGCTACATCCAGTTCTTTGTAAGTAGTAATATTTTGAAGAAGAATCAAGGTACCCATGGGCTCTGCCGTTTCCCCACCGGTTCTAGCTACTTTAATGGGTATTAGTTGCTTTTGATAAAATCGTTCCTTCCCTTCCACCGCAATTTTCAAAGTAGATGCAGCTTCCTCTGATTTAGCAAGAAACAATTCTTTGATCATCGCCCTTATCAAATCGTTGTTAACCGCCACATCCTGAATGTACTTTCCTAATATTTGATCGCGAGACACGGCTGTAATCTTTTCTGCCGCATCATTATAAAACACCACATTGTTCTGTTGATCCAGTACCAACACAGGATCTTGCAGGTTATTGATCAACGCATCAATTCTACTTTTCTCTACCAATAATTTTTGAATATTACTGGCTTGAAATTTTTCCAACTCCTCTGCCATGGTATTGAACGATTGCGCCAGAATGGAATACTCATGATGTTCTTTGAAGTGCAAGCGTTTCGAATAATCCTGCGAAGCAATGGCCCTTACGCTTTCAATCATTTCTTCAATGGGATTGGCAATGGCCCCGGGCAAATTCAAAAACAAGGTAAAACTCAAAAGAAAACTGATACCACCAATAAAGGACAACCAGATCAATGCATTCTCAGTCGACTTTTCCATCGCATTTGTTTTGCGTTGAATAGCTTCCGAATTCAATTGCAAAATATCATTGGCCACTTCTTCCATTCGGATCTTTGAGCCTGAATCAGTTTTCAATCCGGAGAAATTCTTTCGGAGTAATGTAGTTAATTCCTTCTCCCCTTCTTCTGTAATGTTCTTCTCTTGACTTGAAATCAGCTTTTCAATTTTATGACAATTGGAATCAGATAAAGGCACTTGATTCAATTCATCAAACAAATCAGACATGTACCGAATGGAATTCAAATTTGCCTGTAGTACTGATCTTGAATCTTGGTTGGAACGATTCAAAAAATAAATACTAAGTGCTCCCAATGCAACAACCAAAGAGAACAAAAATCCAATCGCGATGTATAATTTACTGCGTAGCCGCATAATGATTAATTCTAACTTAAAATTACCAAATCGATTTCGGTTTGCGCCAGCTTTCTGGTTAAACTAAGGAAAACATTCCCCGAAGCCAGAATGCTCCACAAACCAATACGAGGTTTACCGATGCAAACGGTGGTGATACTCTTCTGCTCACATACTTCCATCACCGCTCTAGCAATGTTCTCATGATTCACGCGCAACACTTCTCCCCCCAATTCTGTAGCCAATTTGAAATTATTGATCAAATGCCGCTGCTTATCGAGCGGAATTCGATCTGTACTTTCGGCCGGAAGCTGCACATATAAAACATAGAATTTACTATTGTAATAATTGGCCAGTCGCGCCGATTTCCGAATCACCGTTCTCGCATTTACTTCATTCGAACTAATGCAGGCCAATATCTTTTCATGCTTATATGCATATTCCTTGGTCACCTCTGATTCTACCTTCCGTTCTACTTGTGCTGCTACCTCCTTCAATGCCAATTCACGCAACTGAAGAATATGCTCGCTTTTGAAAAAATTACGAAGGGCTGTCTCCACTTTTGCTTGGTCATAGATCTTACCTTCTTTCAATCGAGTGATCAATTCATCTGCCGTTAAATCGATGTTCACCACTTCATCTGCCAAGGCCAATACCCGATCGGGTACCCGCTCTTTCACTTCAATACCGGTGATCGCTTTCACCTCATCGTTTAAACTTTCAATGTGCTGAATGTTTACGGCACTGATCACATTGATCCCTGCTTCTAATATCTCCAACACATCTTGCCATCTCTTTTCATTTTTGGAACCTTCCATATTTGTATGAGCCAGTTCATCTACAATCACCAGTTCGGGATGAAGGTTCAATACTTGTTGCAAATCCATGTCCTCCAGTTCCTTTCCCTTATAGAAGAGTTGCTTTCGTGGAATGATAGGCAATCCTTCCAACAATGCATGGGTTTCCTTTCGGTGATGAGTTTCAATATAGGCGATCTTCACATCAATCCCGTTCTTTAGCAAGGTATGCGCCTCTTGCAACATCCGATAGGTTTTCCCCACACCGGCACTCATGCCAATGTACACTTTAAACTTGCCTCGCTTCGATTTCTTTAGCAAGTCTAAAAAATGTGCGGCCGATTGATCTTTTGATTCCATTGAACTTTGGGGTTAGGGGTTAGGCGTTAGGCATTAGGCTTTGGGCGTTAGGCTTTAGGATTTAGGTTTTAGGCTTTAGGCTTTAGGTCTTTGCACTTCGCTGTTTCATTCACCCGATTCAAGGCGTTTAGAAATTGATCGACATCCCACTAATCAATTGAAGACTATTTCTTACCAACTGATTGTCGTTCAAAAACAAAGCCTCTTTATTCGTCAAATTTCTGATCTCGGTTCTCCATAGAAGCTTCTTCCAAATGGTTCGATCGTAGTTCACACCCCATCCCCACAATTCTACCGGAGCTGCTTCTGAAATGAGTACCCGGTTCTTATCCGTGAAATATTCTAGCCTACCGGCAATTGCATTTTGACTATTGATTTGATATTTCGCAATGAATACTCCATTCGACCATCGATAATACGCTGAACTTCCTTTTTGCTTTTGCTCCCATCCAATATCAAATCCACCATAGAATGTCCAATATTGATTAGCCGTATAAGAAGCATAGAGATCGTGAAATATTCTTGTCTTTCTTGATTGTTGTGGTTTATCATTTCCAACAAAAGAACTACTATTGATCGCCCAGTTTGAGTTTGGCTTATAGGTTAACTGATGTCCAAAACTCACGCCGTTATTTCCATCAACCTGCACAATTCGTTGCCAGCCGTTTACAGCCAACAACGCTGCATACCATTTGCCATCTGCACTCGAATAACTGAGTCGTGCACCTGTTTCAAAATAAGGACTATTGTCTGCTTGCAAGGATCTTGTATAAGTGGGACAATCCTTACTATAAGCCGATTCAAATCCAATATGCGATGGCAAAATACCGGCGTCGAACCACCACTGTTTTTTTCGATCCAAGGCAAAACCAAGATTCGCTTCCAGCACTTGCTTCAACAAACCCGGTTCAGCAGCATAATTCGCATTCATATAGGTTCCTGTACCCAAGGCCAAATTAGCACGTATACCTTCTTGCGCATAGTTTAACTTGATGGCCGCCAAGTTGAGTGCAAACTCTTGAGTACGATTTTGAGAATAGATGAACCCCGGACGCGTGTGATTCACCGGCTTATTAAAATCATAATTGTAGTAAACGTCGGCATAGCCCGACCAATGAAAACTACTGCTATCCTGTGCTTGCACGGCAAGAACTACCAACATCAGCAATCCCACCAAACTAGTTCTTTGTTTCATCTAGTAAACTATTTAACGTATTTACATTGATAACTTTCGGACCAATTCCATAACCCTCTTCCGATTTTTTCACCAAAGCAGATACCGCTTCATAGCTCATTCCACGCTTCATGGCTACCCGTTGCACTTGTACGGCTGCAGCTTCAGCCGAAATATGCGGATCCAAGCCACTACCACTAGCGGTTACCAAATCGGATGGAACCTGCTCTTTCTTTAAATAAGGGTGATGCACCAATACGGTGTCAATACGTGCTTGAACAGTGGCCAAATAATCGGGATTGGTGGGCCCTTTATTCGAACCGGCTGCTCCGGCCGCATTGTAATTTACAGCAGAAGGTCGTGACCAAAAATATTCATCAGAATCAAATCGCTCTCCGATATTTTTATAGATGGTTTTGCCATTTACGGTTACACGTTCGGCTTGCCCTTTGTCGGGAGTAGCCTGCGCAATCACCCATACAGTTCCGGTGTACAAGCATGAGAAAAGAAGAAATGAAAGGCCAGTCAATTTAAGGGCCATATAGAAATGTTGTTTCATCGTGTTCGATTTAAAAATAAAGAGATACAAAAAGATCAATCAACTTGATTCCTATAAAAGGAATCAACACCCCGCCCAAACCATAGATCAATAAATTTCTACGCAACAATGCACTGGCACCAATGGGTTTGTAAGCTACTCCACGCAATGCCAGAGGAATCAACAAAGGAATAATGATGGCATTGAAAATAACTGCTGATAAAATTGCAGATTCAGGGCTGTGCAGTTTCATGATGTTTAAATGCTGCAAGGCAGGAATAGAGCTGATAAACAAAGCAGGAACAATGGCAAAATACTTCGCTACATCATTGGCAATACTAAAAGTGGTAAGGGTTCCACGCGTCATCAACAACTGCTTTCCGATTTCTACTACCTCAATCAATTTAGTAGGATCATTGTCTAAATCCACCATATTACCGGCTTCTTTCGCTGCTTGCGTACCACTGTTCATGGCAACGCCCACATCTGCCTGAGCAAGAGCAGGTGCATCATTGGTACCATCTCCCATCATCGCTACCAATCGGCCGCCCTGCTGCTCTTTGCGGATATAATTCATTTTATCTTCCGGCTTGGCTTCTGCAATGTAATCGTCTACCCCTGCTTTCTCCGCAATGAATTTTGCAGTAAGCGGATTATCGCCCGTTACCATCACAGTTTTAATTCCCATTTTTCTCAATCGCTCGAAACGCTCTTGAATACCCGGCTTAATAATATCCTGCAATTCTACCACACCTAGTACGCTTTCATTTTTTGAAACTACCAAAGGTGTACCGCCATTACTTGAAATCTTCCGAACGGTTTCGTCAACTTCCTTTGGAAATTCATTGCCTTTAATGGCACATAAATTACGAATGGCATCAGAAGCTCCTTTCCGAATTCTCTGTCCTTCAAAATCAATTCCCGAGCTTCTGGTTTCAGCCGTAAACTTTATATAAACCGGATCATTAACCGAAATATTTCGATACGAATCACCCGCCAATTCTAAAATAGATTTTCCTTCCGGAGTATCATCGGCGAGTGAGCTCAGCACCACTGCTTTTACAAAGGCTGATTCTTCAACTCCGGGAGCCGGATGAAACTGAGTGGCTTTCCGATTACCGATGGTAATGGTTCCGGTTTTGTCGAGCAACAATACATCAATATCTCCCGCCGTTTCTACCGCTTTCCCGCTCTTGGTGATCACATTCGCACGCAAGGCACGATCCATACCTGCAATACCAATGGCCGACAACAATCCTCCAATGGTAGTGGGAATCAAACAAACAAAAAGTGATATAAATGCAGCAATGGTAATGGGTGTTTGTGCATAATCACCGAACGGTTTCAGCGTAACGGTTACGATAATGAAGACGAGGGTAAATCCCGCAAGTAAAATAGTCAACGCAATTTCATTCGGTGTCTTCTGACGCGATGCTCCTTCTACCAAGGCGATCATCTTATCCAAAAAACTCTCGCCGGGTTCGGTGGTTACTTTCACTTTAATTTTATCACTGAGCACCTTAGTACCACCGGTTACACTGCTTTTATCGCCCCCGGCTTCACGAATTACCGGAGCACTTTCTCCTGTAATGGCGCTTTCATCAATAGTGGCCAATCCTTCAATGATCTCTCCATCAGTAGGTATGATATCGCCTACTTCACAGAGGAACACATCGCCTTTTCTTAATTGGGAAGAAGGTACGCGTTTGATCTCGTTCACATACATTTCACCCACCGGTTGTATCAGCTTCGCAGGTGTTTCCTCGCGGGTCTTACGCAAACTATTGGCCTGCGCTTTACCACGAGCTTCTGCAATGGCTTCCGCGAAATTGGCAAAAACCAAGGTAATAAAGAGAATGATGGTTACAATGATATTGTAGAGCAGTCCACCTTGATTGGATTCACCGGCTGCAATCCAAATACAAACGGCCATCATCACCAATGTTCCCACCCATACGGTGAACATCACCGGGTTTTTGATCATTTTAGTAGGATTCAATTTTATAAAACTCTCCTTCAAGGCTTCTTTTACGATGCCTGCATTAAAAAGTTGTTGAGAAGATTCTGATTTCATGATTCAATTCTTTAGATAGAAAAATATTCTGCAATAGGCCCTAAGGTTAGCGCAGGGAAGAACGAGAGTGCGGCCACAATGGCAATCACTGCAAATACCATAAGCGAGAAAGTAGGCGTATCTGTTTTCAACGTACCCGAACTCTCAGGAATGTATTTTTTGGCGGCCAAGCTCCCTGCAATGGCCACCGGACCAATAATGGGCAGGTATCTAGCAAGCAGCATTACAATACCACAGGCGATGTTCCAGAAAGGCGTATTGTCGCCCAATCCCTCAAAGCCACTACCATTATTCGCACTGGAGGAAGTGAACTCGTAGAGCATTTCACTGAATCCATGATAGCCGGGATTGTTTAACCAAGCAGCATAAGCAGTTGGATTGTGAGCATACACCTGTGAAGCAATGGCCGTTCCTGTAAGAATTAAAAACGGATGCAACAAGGCGATGATCATGGCGATCTTCATTTCGCGGGCTTCAATTTTCTTTCCTAAGAATTCGGGGGTGCGCCCTACCATCAATCCACTAATAAATACGGCTAGAATGATAAAGATGTAATAGTTCAGAAAGCCAACACCTACCCCACCATAGAAAGCGTTCACCATCATACCCAGTAGGGTGAACATACCCGATAGTGGCGTTAAACTATCGTGCATCGCATTCACAGATCCATTACTGGTAGTAGTGGTACTAATGGCCCAATACGCCGAAGCAGGCGCTCCAAAACGAAGTTCCTTTCCTTCCATACTTCCATGAGGTTGAGCGATGCCCATTTTTGTGATGGCAGCATTTCCTTTCACCTCTTGAAGAATGGTGGGAATACAGAGTAAGAAGAAACCGATGGTCATCACTCCTACAATTGACCAAGCCAATTTTCTTCTATTCAATATATGTCCCATTGTAAAAATCAAAGCCAATGGAATCAACACTATGGCGATGGTTTCTACGATATTCGTTATGTAATTGGGATTCTCTAATGGATGTGATGAATTCGGGCCAAAAAAACCACCACCATTGGTACCAAGTTGTTTGATGGCCACAAAGCCCGCAACCGGGCCGCGACTCACCTGCACCGTATCACCTTGCAAGCCAATCATCGTGTCTTTACTTTGAAATGTCATAGGAACATGATTGAACAACAAGATCACCGCAACAACCAATGATAGAGGTAACAATACACGGGTGCAAGACTTCACAAAAAACACATAAAAATTACCATAGCTTGTTTGTGTTTTTTCGCGCATCGCAAAAAACACCACTACGGCAATAGCGATACCGCAACCTGCACTAATGAACTGCCACAATTGCAAGGTGAGTTGACCTAAATAGCTCACGCCTGTTTCACCGGAATAGTGTTGAAGATTGGTATTGGTAATAAAGCTGATGGCGGTATTAAATGCCAGATCACCCGTCATAGAAGGATTGCCATCGGGATTCAAAGGCATCCAACTCATATTCGTTAATACAAACATGGCGATCAAAAACCAACAAAGATTGATGGTTAGAAGAGCTGTTAAATGTTGTTTCCAATTCATTTCCTCTTTCACACGAATGCGGGCTATTTTGAAAATCAATTGGTCGAGGGGGTTGAAAATTCTATCCAACCAAGTGGATTGGAACTGAAACACTTTGGCCATGTATTTACCCAAAGGAATGGCCAGTAAGAATAGTAGGATAAACATGAGCACTACGCCCAGTATTTCTGAGAACATAACTAAAATTTTTCGGGTTTAAGGAGAACATAAGCGATGTATCCGAACAGGAAAACCGCCACAACAAATAGGAATAGCATGGTTAAATTTTTTCGAAGTAGTGAATGATTTTATACATCGCGAGAAAAATCGCAATGCCTAATACGGTTAAGAGAATGGTCATATTGACTGAATTTGGATTGAGAAATGCTTGTTTCAACAGTAGCATACCAAACCAAAGACCGATTCGAAAAAAAACGTAGCAACTACTTGATAATGTGATAATTAGAAAATATGCAAGAAAAAGACTGAAGCATTATTTTTTCAAAATGGAAGGGAGGGTTTTCAAAATGGAAAAACAATTAAGAATTGAACAGCCGGAGTAATTAATAATTAATAGCTAATAATTAATAATGAAACAGCCGGCAGGCAGGTTGATTGAATATTGGGTGCTAATCTGTGGAAATCTGTACTAATCTGAGCTATCTGTGGTGAAAATAAGTAGGGAGGAAATACGAAGAAACTGCCAGCGCTGCGAAAACGCTGCGGTCGCTACGAGGTTCCTGAGCGAACCGAAGGTTCAGTCGAAGGGCCGCCGCGGTAAAAAAAGACTACTTTGCGAAATCTTTGCGATCTCTGCGATCTCAGCGGTGAACCCAAAGAAAATGAACACAGTAACTCAACACTAAATCCCGTACTCTTCAATCTTTCTATACAAAGTAGTAAGTCCAATATCGAGTATTTTCGCTGCTTCCGCCTTATTTCCTTCTGTATATTTCAACACCCGCTGAATATGCGCTTTTTCTACTGTGGCCAATGTATCTGTAGCCGCACTGCCGGATTGCAACGCTTGCCCTAAAAAATCAGCAGGTAATGTTGCTGCCGAAAGCACACCATCATCCGACAATATCACACTTCGTTCCAACACATTTTTCAATTCTCGAATATTCCCTTTCCAGTGATGCTTCTGCAATGCCTCACTGTAGGCAGCTTCCACGCCAGTAATGCGACGATTGATCTTCTTCGACAATTGAACAATAAAAAAATCGGTAAGCAATGGAATATCAGATCTTCGCTCGTTTAAAGCCGGCAATTCTATGGTAAAAGTGGAAATGCGGTAATACAGGTCTTCCCTAAAATTCTTCACCTCAATTTCGGCTTTTAAATTTCTATTGGTAGCTGCAACAATGCGAACATCTACTTGCGTAGGCTTACTATCCCCTACCTTTAAAAAGCTACCGGTCTCCAATACCCGTAGTAGCTTGGCTTGTAAATCGAGGGCCATTTCTCCAATCTCATCTAAAAACACTGTGCCTCCATTCGCTTCTTCAAAAATACCCTTACTGTCTTTAACCGCACCTGTAAAGGCTCCTGCTTTGTGACCAAACAATTCATTTTCCAATAACTCTTTGCTGAAGGCGGCACAATTGATGGCAATAAAAGGAGATTTGGCACGTCCGCTGTTTTGGTGAATGGCTTGCGCAAACACTTCTTTACCGGTACCCGTTTCACCCGCCAACAATACCGTTGCATCAGTAGCAGCTACTTTAGAAGCTGCATTCACAGCGTCTTTGATCAGTTTCGATTCACCAATAATGGATTCAAAGGAGTATTTTTTCTGTACTTGCGCCTCTAAACGGGCAAGACGATTATTGAGCGCTGCTTTTTCTACAGCTTTATAGAGAAGTGGAATAATGCGATTGTTATCGTCGCCCTTGGTTAAGTAGTCAAAAGAGCCTTGCTTAATGGCCGTTACACTATCGGGAATGGTGCCATAGGCAGTCAGCAATATAACTTCAGCAGTAGGTTGCATTTTCTTGATCTCAGGGAGTAATTCCAGTCCATTCGCATCAGGAAGTTTGATATCACTCAGCACCACATCGAATGCTTGTTGCTGTAATTTTTTCAAGCCCGATTTCGCATCCACAGCCGTTTGTACGTCAAAACCTTCCAATTGGATGATCTTGGCCAAGAGCTCTCTGATCTTTACTTCGTCGTCGATAATTAAAACGAATGCTTGCATAGAAAGGGGTACCCATTAGCGGTACTTGAGTACAAAGGTAGGGGAAGGAGGGATGAATTGTTGAGGCAGATAGTTGTGAGTTTTAAGTTTTTAAGTTATTGAGTTGGGGACGGAGAAGATATTAACGTCGGTGTTGATATTTTTGGTTCACCGCTAAGATCGCAGAGAGCGCAAAGATTTCGCGAAGTAATCTTTTTTACACCGCGGCGGCGCAGCGACCGCAGCGGCAACGCAGCGAATCCCCGTGCCTCTGAGCTTCCGTGGTTTTGTAGTTCGTCCCTCCCCCCTTATCCTCTTTCCGTTTTTTCTCTGTATTTCTTCGTCCCTCGTCTCCTCTTTTCCTTGTTCCTGTACTCCGCTGTTCATTATTAATTATTAAAAATGGAACAGCCAGGTTAATTAATAATTAATAAGTAATAATTAATAATGAAACAGCCGGCAGTCAGGTTGATTGAATTTAGGAGGCTAATCTGTGACAATCTGTTTTAATTTGTGCTATCTGTGGTCAAAAAAGAATCGTTGCGAATCGTTGCGCCCTTTGTTTCGTTGCGGTAGAGTCAAGCAATTCCGAATACACTAACTTTGCCTTATTAATCAACGATTGTTATGAGCAGAATGTCAGGATACGACTATGTGATCATCGGAAAAGGATTGGTAGGTGCCGCTGCAGCACGCTACCTCTCCAAAGAAGCAAAAGTAGCCATCATTGGCCCCGACGAACCAAGAGACTTCCATCAATCACAAATATTCGCGAGTCATTACGACCAAGCACGGGTACAACGCATCATTGGCAAAGACATTCACTGGACTCGACTAAACCAAGATGCCATCAACGCTTACGCAGCACTAGAAAAAGAATCAGGCATTCGTTTCCATGAAAACATGGGTTGCTTGTATATAAATCCACATGGTGTAGATGCCTATTTAAAAGCTGCACCAAACCAAGCGACGCAAATAGGAACGAACCCTGTTTTCTATTCCTCCGAAAAAGAAATCAATCAACAGTTCCCATTCCTTACATTTCCTGAAGGAACAGTTGGTATGTTTGAAGAAGGCCCGGCCGGATTGATCAATCCCCGTAAACTCCTTCAAGCACAATTAACGGTAGCAAAGAGCAATGGAGTAACAACAATCAATGAAGTAGCCATCTCGCTAAAGAAAGCGGGTGGTGTATTCACAATTGTAACCAATAAAGGCACTACCATACATGCTGGTCAAGTGATCATTGCAACGGGATCGTATCAAAATTTCAGCGGATTGTTGGAGCAACCGGTGGCCATGCGATCTAAAACAGAGTCGATCATCTTAATTGAATGGAACACTGAGGATCCGAACACATCAAAAATTCCTTCGATCTTATACGAATTGGTACATCCTGAAATTGAAGCCATATATGTATTACCTCCGGTGCAATACCCTGATGGCAAAACCTATATAAAGATCGGTGCCAATGTATCGGAAGACGAATGGTTTGAATCGAAAGAAGAAATAGCGAAATGGTTTCAATCAGGTCCGTCTACTACCCTTTCTCAAAAATTATTCAAAGGACTTAAAGACATACTACCATCCTTACCCGAAAATTCGAATTATCAGAGTAAGCCTTGTGTGGTGAGTTATACCAAACATGGAAGGCCCTACATCGGTGAATATTGTATTGAGGGAATTATTATTGCGGGAGGATGCAATGGATATTCAGCGATGTGTTCAGACAGTATTGGGAAATTGGGCGCCTTTTTTGCGCAGAACCGAAGCTTCCCTGAACCCTATGAAGCAGCTGCTTTCAAGATCGAATACCCCGATTAACAAAAATTTAGCAGACTGATAATCAATATTTTAGGGCGCAACTATACCACTCATACCGATTTTTTTGGTGGATCGAAACAAAGCGATATACCTTTGACTCGTCGTTGATACAAAACGTCAACACCTTATACTATGGCCGCCTTAATCATTCTCGCTGCTGTTGCAATTACTGCACTTATTAAGTTGATTTTTTTACGATAAGATAGCCGAGAAACACCACTAAAATTGTAGAAGTGATATCCGAAAGGGTATCATTTTTTTTTGAAAAGGAGGAAAGGTTATGAGAAGGTTCGGAGTATTAGGCATTAGGCTTTAGGTCTTAGGCTTTTTTTGACCACAGAATACCTTTAGATCAAGTTTTGAGTTTTTGAATTTTTTGTTGTTAAGTTTTGCGCAGCTGCGCTGCTTGGAATTCGCAAAGGTTAGAGAAGAGAGAAAAGGTACACAAAGAGAGGCTGTAGCAAATTTTCTTTTTCAGACCACAGAATACACAAATTATAACAGATTATCACAGATTAGCCTCCGATAATCAATCTACCTGATTGCCGGCTGTTTCATTATTAATTATTAATTATTACTTATTAATTCTTAATTCCTAATTATCCCTCCAACCTCACCCCAATCTTCTTCATCAAAATACTCGCGTTAATACTCGTACACACGCCTTCTTTAATTTGATAATCGAAATGCAGTTCTTCTCCTTTAATAGTTGCTTCGAAATGATAGTTCGTGAAATGATCGGGGAATTCATCTGCTAAACTGGAGAGTTGCAAATCGTGCGAAGCCACTATTGCAATGGCATTCTCGTACAAGAGTTGTTTCATGAGTGCTTTGGAGCCTATATGTCGGTCGTTGGAATTAGTGCCTCTGAAAATTTCATCGAGCAAAACCAACACCGGTTCTTTTGCAGTTACCCGATCAATGATCATTTTTAGCTTTTTCAGTTCGGCGTAGAAAGTAGAAGTATTCTCTTCCAGATTGTCTTTGACACGCATACTCGATGCAATGGCAAAAGGGTAAAACTCCATGTCTTTCGCACAAACCGGAGCGCCCATATTCGCCAGCACTAGGTTCACTCCTACCGTTCTCAAAAAAGTACTTTTACCGGCCATATTGGAACCGGTGATATAAGCAATTTGCTTCTCTCCAATGGTAACAAAACTATTGAAGATGCGCGCACCCGGTGGAATGAGGGGGTGACACATAAACCTTCCAATAAACTTCTTTTCCTCAGACACTTTAGGATAGACCCAATCGGGATTATTAAAGCTGAGGGTTCCCAAACTATTCAATACTTCAAAGGTCGACAACAAACTCATCCAATCTTTCATATACTGCTTGTGTTTTTCACGCCAAGCTTCTAAATACATGGCCTGTTGCAGATCCCAGAGTAAGTAGGTATTCAGTGGAATAAAGACTACTAGATTCAGTCGATAATCGAATCGATTTAATATCTCGTTGAGTTCCTTGATCAATACAGAAGCACGGTGTTCTTTATTTAAGAAGTTTGCTTGTAAAGATTGTAAGTAGGGATCGGTAAATTTCGCCGCCTCTATCTCCTTCATCAACAAAGCCAAGGTCTTTACTTCTGCATTGATTTTATTGATTTGATTGTAATACTGCTGAATACCGGCCGAAATAGAAAAAGCAATAACAGAAGCCGCTGCTGAGATTCGAATTAAATTCACCGTACTTACATATTCCAAGAAATAGAGCGCAAGAATTGTGAGCATAAAAGCCGGTACTACCCAGCGAATCACCTTCCATAAATAGCCTTTGGTGAACTTAGGTTCTTCTTTCAGCCATCCTTTTATCTTGTCTTCAGTATCGTAAGTAAGTGGTGTTAAAATATTGATAGCCTGATACCTTTCGCGAAATTCATGCATCTTAGAAAGCTCTTTCACTGCTGCTTGTCGTTTCGTAATTTCAGTAGCATCGGCAGGTGCCATCATCCATTTGGCCAAGAGATCACTGGATTTTTCAGAATGAGTGCGATTCACATATTGAAATATGGATGAACGTCCAAAGATGTCTAAATCGAGCGTATAGGGGTGTTCGGGATTCACATATTCAGCTCCGGTTGCTTGATGCAGGAATCGGTGTTCTAACACCTCCAATTCATTCTCATAAATTTGTTTCAATGCAAGATCCAATGCCAATCGGTCTTTGTTAGCTAAATCTTTTTTAAGGGCTATCAAAAAACCTACTGTCACCAATATCAAATAAAAAGCACTCCAAAGCAGCGTTGGCCATTCTACGAACCACCACAACAATCCGCCTCCAACAATAATTGAAAAACGGATCCAGCCATAGGTTATGGAATTTGCCTTGGCTTCTTTGATTCGAATGTTTACAGATTCGAGTGAAGATGTATAGTGAGGTGTGGGATACATAGTGTGATATTGGATGAAATTAATTAATAATTAAGAATTAAAAATTATTAATTAAGGTGCAATGATGGATTGAGTCGAAGAGAAACGTAAAGTGTTTGTCCTTCTTAAGTTCTTTTTTGACCACAGATAACACCGATTATTAGAGATTCACACAGATTAGCCGATGATATTCAATCACTCTATTTGTTTATTTTTTTACCGCAGCGGCGCAGCGTCCGCAGCGGCAACGCAGCGAATCCCCGTGCCTCTGTGCCTCCGTGGTTCTGTATTTCCTACCTTCCCGCAACGGCTTCGCCTGCGGGACTGCTT
>FRDC01000401.1_pt1 | contig 37556 bp, 33 predicted proteins | sample 1106171 | NCBI WGS metagenome assembly FRDC01 (sample SAMEA3930566, study PRJEB13176) | freshwater metagenome | biome: Drinking water system; feature: drinking water; material: water | place: Singapore | collected 2014-12-20 | reverse complement strand
CCCCCCCCGCCCATTGATCCAGGTCCCGGTCCTATCCCAGGCCCCGGGCCAGGGCCAGGTTCCACGGGGATCAAACCGCCGGTGTTGCAGCCTCCACCGGTGCATATTCAGACGGAGGGGGTACCTGATGAACTGGTGAAACGAGTAGCACTGGCGAGCAAAAACAATGTCAGAGCGGAGAATCCGGATATCGCGATCCAGGAGCCGATGCCTCTTTGGGTTGAACCGCTTTCGATTCCGGTTAAGAAAATGCTGGCCGTGGGCCATAAGTTAGCTGAGCGTTTAACCAAGATGGCGGACGATCTCGATCGAGAGATAGAAGAGCGTGAACGTCAGACCCACCTTATTGGACGGCTCACGTTACTCACCGGGATGGTCCTCTCTGCTGGCTTCCTGGCGTGGATCATACGCGGAGGAGCTTTGGTGACGAGTTTTCTCGTTTCGATGCCGGCGTGGCGCCGTTTTGACCCGTTGCCCATACTAAAGGCGAATAATCGAGATCGACGGAAACGCGATCACGAGGTACAAGCGGAGCATGAACAGGAAGCTAAGCAATTCCGTGGTATTGATCGGGTTCTGAAATCATCCGTGAGGCCAACTAAGCCACAGGAGAAAGGTCAAGTCGAAAAACCGAAGTCGCCAAACGATTGATGCCGAACCGAATTCGATAAGCAACTACTCCCCTACCTGCTGAGTAAAGCTCAGCCACTTTGCTAAAAACAAGAATTAGTTACGGGAAACGACGGGTCTTTGCTAAGTTCTCTTATGAGAATCAAAGACTTGTGAGTTTATTATTGTATCTGGGTGCGCGGTCAAGATTTGTTTTTCTATCTCGATACGGATCCAGGTGGTGAAGCTTTTGGAGAGGCCCATCAAGGGGAAAAGGCAAGCTGTGTGAGGGAGTCGAAATTGTCATGCGAATGACACCCTTAGTCTGGATCAGTTTTGGCCTGGTCAGTCTGACGGTCAGTGTCATATTGGCAGGGGATTCGCTTGTAGACTTGGTGCCGAACCAAGAACGTCAGATCCTTGAGTTCCGTCAAAGTCTTTCGGAATCGTTAGCGGTCCAGTACTCAGCGCTAGCTGAACGCAACCAGATCGAGATAGTGAAGTTTGCGATGGGGGAATTAGCCAAGCGAAACCGGGAGATCCTGTCGCTCGCGCTCCTTAAAAAAGACGGGTCGGTCCTGGCACAGATCGGCGAACATACTCAGGTATGGGTGCAGCCACCAGGGGAAGAGTCTACACTCAATTTTTTCCAGGTTCCGATCTTTGCCGGTGAACAGCCATGGGGTGTGCTGCAGATTGCGTTTCGACAAGCCGACGAGTCTTGGCTTCACTGGTTCCTCACGGACCCGTGGGTGCGATTTCTTGGATTTGTCAGCGGAGTAGGATTTCTAGGGTACCTCTTTTTCATGAAACGCACGCTGCGTCAACTCGATCCGTCCAGAGTCGTTCCGACTCGCGTAAAAGCGGCGCTGGATGCGCTCACACAAGGTGTGGTCATGATTGACACGCAGGATCTCATTGTTTTGGCGAATGATGCGTTCTGTGAAGCCGCAGGCCAGCCGGTCACGTCGTTGATTGGGTCAGACCTGGGCGCTCTCACCTGGAAGACTGCCGCATCGTCGGCCCATCAGACAGGAGAGTATCCCTGGACGAGAGCGATCATGGCGAAACAGCCGCAAGATAACGTCTTCTTACTCCTGGATTCCCCGGAGAGTGACCTGAGAAAATTCATCGTGAATGTAGTTCCGATTATGGACGATGGATCTACGGTGAGAGGAGCTCTGGTTTCTTTCCATGATGTCACCGAATTGGATCGTGCGAATTCACGACTCAAAGAAGCGAACAACGAGTTGGAGTCCTCGCGCGGCCAAATTCTGAAGAAGAACCAAGAACTAGAGACCATGAATGCGAATCTTTCTGTCGAGATCAATCAACGAAAAAAGGCTGAGACGGAAAAAGAAAGGCTCTATCAGGAGCTCATGCAGGCATCCCGGCAAGCCGGCATGGCGGATGTGGCATCGAGCGTGCTGCATAACGCCGGGAATGTGCTCAACAGCATCAACGTTTCGACGGATACCTTGTTGAAGACCGTGAAGAAACCGGGAGTCGAGGATGTCTGCCGTATTGCGTCAATGTTTCATGAGCATCAAGACAACCTGTGCCAGTTTTTAACCGCCGATCAAAAGGGGAGACAGATTCCTGCGTACTTGAGTTTAGTCGCTGAATCTCTGAGTGGAAATCACCAAACTATCCAGAATGAGCTTGACGCTCTCATGAAACAGGTTGACCACCTCAAGCAAGTGATCACGGTACCAACAGATGTCACGCGCGTAGGGAATGTTCTTGAGTCGGCGCTTGCTGAGGAATTGATGGAGCAAGCCTTGTTTATCGCGATGCCGGAACTAGAGCAGTATCGAATCGAGGTGATACGGGAATACCGCCCTGTTCCAAGAATTATGACGGATCGGCATCAAGTCCTACAGATATTGGTGAACGTGATCACGAATGCGAGAAATGCCATGGTGGAATATCCGGGCCGGGCGCATCAGCTCAGTTTGCGAGTCGGTATGGTGCAGGACCGTCACCGATCGGTGAGATTTGAGGTGGCCGATACCGGATGCGGCATCGCGGCTGAGAATATCCCTCGTTTGTTCGCTCAGGGCTTTACAACCAGAAAGGCTGGACGAGGCCTCGGGCTTCACAGCGCTGCCATCTCTGCCAAGAGTCTTGGCGGATCCATTCAAGCTCATAGTGAGGGAGAAGGACACGGCGCGACCTTTACGCTCGATCTCCCGCCGACTCTAGCGGAGGCTGTCGCATGACAAATCAGGAAATGATGAACAATCGGCGGATTCTCGTCGTCGATGACAACCATGCCATCCATGATGATTTCAATAAAGTGTTTCACTCAGATATCCGCGAGGCGAACCTCGATCAAGCGCGGGCTGCTCTGTTCGGTAGCCCGCAACCCTTGCAGGAGTCCGAACGGTTTGTGCTGGACTGTGTCGATCAGGGGCAGCGCGCCCTCACCATGGTGCAGTCAGCACTGAAGGAAGGCCGGCCATATTCCGTGGGATTTATCGACATGAGGATGCCGACCGGGTGGGATGGGCTGGAGACGGTTGAACGTCTTTGGAAAGAGGACCCAGCGCTACAGGTGGTTATCTGCACGGCCTACTCCGATCAGCCGTGGGATGAGATCCGGCGTCGACTCGGTCGAAACGACAAGCTGCTCATCCTCCAAAAACCGTTCAGCAGCGTTGAAGTGTTGCAGCTAGCGAGCGCACTCTGCCGAAAATGGAGTCTGGCTCATCAGGTAAGCAAACAGCTGAGCGAATTAAATCAGCTCGTTGAGGAACGCACGGCAGAACTGCAGCGCACGAACGATCGACTGACGCATCTGAATCAGTGCTTGGTGCGAACCGTGGCGGATCTTGATGCGGCTCAAGCGGAGATTTCCCTCAAGAATACGGAGCTGGAACGGTTGGCTTCTCGCGATTCACTGACGGGGTGCCTCAATCGCCGGGCTGTGTACGTGAGCCTTGAAACGGCGTTTGCGGAAAGTCGTGAACAGGGCGTCGAGCTTTGCTGTGTGATGGTCGATATCGATCATTTCAAAAGCGTGAACGATCAATTCGGGCATATGGTCGGGGATCAAGCCCTCCAAGCAGTCGCTGCCTGTCTGTGCAGTGCGGTGCGGTTGACAGATATCGTCGGTCGTTATGGGGGAGAGGAATTCTGTCTGGTGCTTCCGCGCACGACGTTGGCTGAAGCTGCTGAGATGGCAGAACGGCTTCGAATTCGCATCGAAGGAGAAGCAGGGGATCGGGTACGCACGTCGTTCAAGCTGGCGATGACGGTGAGTTGCGGGATATCTTCCACGAAGCTGGGAGCGGATACCCCGCTAGAATTGATTGATCAAGCGGACAAAGCTCTGTACGCCGCCAAAGAATCCGGGCGGAATTGCGTCATGGTACTCGACCCGATCATTACCGGGCCAAACGCGCGTGATTTGGTTGAACCGCAAGTCCAGCGGATCACTCCACTTCCGCCGGACCCGGAGGATTCTCTGTAGGCGAGTTGTTTCGTGTGCAATTAAGGCATGCCCCCCCCCGATCGGCACTCCGCCTGCTCCAGCCAGAGTGGTTCTTCTCACACGTCCGGCCGGATTCCCCCAATGGCAATCGCTGTAACTGTGTATGATCGCGAATTCCGAGAGGAGCGAAGTAGAGCGGCTCCCCTTGAGGTCTCAGTGCAAGCAGAGTACATATGGAGTAAGAATACGGCGGGCACCGTAGTGTGAGGCGGCGGTAGTTCGTGGCGCGAGGATCGGGGGACGATGCAGCGTGTCGGCTGGTTTCGGTCATCATTGGGCAGCAGAGTGGTCGTATCCCTGACAGGCCTGGGGCTTGTCGGATTTGTTGTGTTCCACATGCTCGGCAATCTGCAAGTCTTTGAGGGGCCCGACGCGCTCAATAGTTATGCTGCGATGTTGCGCGATATGCCGATGTTTCTCTGGGCTGCGCGGATTGGGCTGCTTGGCGTCGCGATCTTCCACATTGCCTTGGCGATTCAGTTGGCTCTGCGCAATCGACGCGCCCGCCCGGCGGGCTATGCCCTCCGTGAATATCGGCACGCGTCCGTGGCCTCCCGCACGATGGCGCTCACCGGCAGTGTGTTGTTGGTTTTTGTCGTGTTTCATCTCCTGCATCTCACAGCGGGACTCACCGATCCGTCAGGTAATAATCGATTGGATGCAGGAGGCCATGCCGATGTCTATGGCAAGGTTGTTCATGCCTTTCAGAACCCTCTTTATGTCGTGATCTATCTCGTCGGGCAACTTGCTCTGGGTGTGCATCTGAGCCATGCAGTATCCGGCAGCTTGCAGACGCTGGGGATTGAGCATGCGGCCTTCAACCGCCTGTTCAAAGCGGCCGGACCGGCGGTTGCAGTATTAGTTGTATTCGGCAATCTGGCGATTATCTTTGCCATCTTTTTTGGAATTGTGCGCGCATGACGAGACTCGATGCCAAGATTCCCTCCGGGCCGTTGGAGGCCAAATGGGACCGACGCCGGTTCAGTGAAAAGCTTGTAAGCCCCGCCAATAAGCGCCGGATCAAGATCATCGTTGTCGGTACCGGTTTGGCTGGTGCCAGTGCGGCCTCTACCTTGGGGCAACTCGGTTATGAGGTGGAATGTTTCTGTTTCCAGGACAGCCCGCGCCGTGCCCACAGTATTGCGGCACAAGGTGGGATCAATGCGGCAAAAAATTATCAGGACGACGGGGATAGCGTCGCGCGGCTTTTCTACGATACGATCAAAGGAGGAGACTTCCGTTCGCGGGAGGCGAACGTCTATCGCCTCGCCCAGGTCAGCACCCAGATTATCGATCAATGTGTGGCGCTTGGTGTTCCCTTTGCCAGGGAGTACGGCGGCCAGCTGGCCAACCGTTCGTTCGGTGGCGTGCAAGTGTCGCGGACGTTTTACTGCCGAGGCCAGACCGGACAACAGTTGCTCTTGGGTGCGTACTCCGCGCTCTGCTGGCAAATCGAACGTGGTCGGGTGACCATGCGTCCGCGCACCGACATGCTCGATTTAATCATTGACGAGGGACATGCGCGAGGGATCGTGGTCCGCGATTTGGTCACCGGTCGGATTACGGCCCATACAGCCCACGCCGTCGTGTTGGCTACCGGTGGGTACAGCAATGTCTATTATCTGTCCACGAATGCGAGCGGGAGCAACGTGACCGCGACGTACCGCGCGTGGAAACAAGGCGCCGCCTTCGCCAATCCCTGCTTCACGCAGATCCATCCCACGGCGATCCCGCCGGCTGAAACACAGCAGGCCAAACTGACGCTGATGTCCGAGTCTCTCCGGAACGACGGGCGGCTCTGGGTGCCGGCCATGCCGTCGGACAGACGACCTCCGGGCACGATCCCCTCTTCTGAGCGGGACTATTTCTTGGAACGCCGCTACCCGGGTTTCGGCAACCTGGTGCCCCGAGACGTTGCCTCTCGTGCCGTCAAATCGCTGTGTGATGAGGGGCGGGGAGTCGGGCCGGGCGGCCAAGGGGTCTATTTGGATTTCAGCGACGTCATTGAACAGCAAGGGTCCGATGTCGTGCGCGAGCGGTACGGCAATCTGTTCGATATGTATCGGCGGATTACCGGGGAAGACGCTTACCAGGCACCTATGCGCATCTATCCGGCGCCACACTATACGATGGGGGGGCTCTGGGTTGATTACAATCTTATGAGTACGGTCCCCGGTCTCTTTGTCATCGGCGAGGCAAATTTCGCGGACCACGGCGCGAACCGATTGGGTGCCAGTTCGCTGATGCAGGGGCTTGCCGACGGGTATTTCATTCTGCCCTATACGATCGGACATTACCTGGCCACGACGAAGATTTCGCCTCCTGCCGCGGATCACACCGTGTCACGCGCGGCGGTGGAGCGTGTCAACGGCAGGTTGAACGCACTACTTCAGCCGAGCGGACATCGAACGGCTGCCTCGTTCCATCGGGAGCTGGGGAAAATATTGTGGGATTACTGTGGGATGGCACGCTCTAACGCAGGGCTGAATCGTGCGCTACGGGAGATCCCGGCGTTGCGCGAAGAATTCTGGCGCACTGTGGTGGTCCCTGGGTCTGGAGAAACGTTCAATCAAGAGCTGGAGTATGCGGGTCGGGTAGCGGACTTCCTCGAGTTCGGCGAGCTGCTCTGCCACGACGCCCTGTATCGGGAGGAGTCTTGCGGAGCGCACTTCCGAGAGGAGCATCAAACCGCCGATGGCGAGCCACAGCGTGACGATGAACGATTCGCCCACGTCGCTGCGTGGGAATATCGGGAGGATGGTCCACCCATTCTGCACAAGGAACCGCTCAGCTTTGAGTTCGTGCAGCCGACGACCAGAAGCTATCAATAGTTGGTGAGGGGTGAGTGGTAAAGGGTGAGGAGTATGGGGTGAGAGGTAAGGAGGCAGGGGCAAGGGGTGAGGAGGAAAGTGTGAGGGGATTGGGCAAGAGGCTGATAGGGAAAGTATGAAGTTCACTCTGAAAGTCTGGCGGCAACGGGGGCCTGATGATAAAGGCCGGTTTGAGCCCTATGAAGCCCAGGATGTCAGTCCCGACATGTCGTTTCTGGAAATGCTTGATGGGGTCAATGAGCGCTTGATCCTGGCCGGTGAAGAGCCCGTGGCGTTTGAGCATGACTGCCGCGAGGGGATCTGTGGGAGCTGCTCGCTCGTGATCGACGGGGTGCCTCATGGCCCCGAACGCGGGATCTCGACTTGCCAACTCTATATGCGGCAGTTTTCCGATGGAGCCACAATTACCATCGAGCCCTGGCGCGCGCGCGCGTTCCCCATTATCAAAGATCTTGTCGTAGACCGGCGGGCGCTGGACCGGGTGATGCAGGCAGGGGGCTATATCTCCATCAACACTGGTGGAGCGGTGGACGGCAATGTGCTGTTGATTGGCAAAGAGCAGGCCGAGACCGCAATGGATGCGGCCTCATGTATCGGCTGCGGTGCGTGTGTCGCTGCGTGCAAGAATGCATCGGCCATGCTGTTTGTGGCGGCCAAAGTCTCTCATTTGGCAGCGCTACCGCAAGGCAAACCGGAACGGGCCCGTCGTGTCATAGCGATGATGGAGGCGATGGACCGGGAAGGCTTTGGCTCCTGCGGGAATCAGTACGAGTGCGAAGCGGTGTGCCCCAAGAACATCAGTGTCCGTTTCATCGCCACACTCAATCGAGAATATCTCCGTGCCGGCCTTGTCGAGTCCGGTCTGCAGACAGAACCAGACTCAACCGATCAAGAGTCAGGCTAGCGTCCTATCCCAACGAGCTCTGGTCAGTGGCTGGGAGCGCCCGCGTAAGATGGCAATCCGCTTGACTGTGAGCGAAAGGCCTTTATAGTGCTATCTGGAACGAGAGTGGCGCGTCTGTCAGTGACGGAGGCTATGCAGAATGAGCCGTCAAGTCATCTGTCCACATTGTCGGAAGGGCGGCGCGTTTCGTTCACGGCCGCAGTCGCCGCACGAATACATCGCATCGTGGATATGGGTTGTTCCGTTTCAGTGTCAGTTCTGTAGTCATCGATTCCTCGCCTGCCGACTAGGGAAGGAGAGCTCCGATCGTCTGATTGATCGGCGGGAGCATCTCCGTATTCCTGTGCGGCTGTGCCTGTCATTTTCAGGCGGGAAAATGCGAGGGGAAGGCATCGTGATGGATCTGTCTCTGGGCGGATGCATCATCAAAAGCGAGACAAACGTGCATGTTGATGACATCTTCTATCTGGAAATTGCTGTCGCTGAAGATGAACCTCCGATCGAAGTGGCGGCGATGGTCCGTTCCATCAGCGCGCGTGGCATTGCCTTCAAGTTTCTCCGGAAAGCTCAAGAAAACAAACGGCTGCTTTCGTTCATCCAGTCTCATGCAGGATCTACCTCCTCCGTTCTCTCTCACGCGGTCGAGTTGACAGGCGCCGTTCCACTTGCCCAGGGCAGGGGTACTTCCGGTAAGTAGTGCGCTAAAGCGGTGTTTCCCAGGCTGAAGAAAGCGGGTAGTCCGTTACCAAACGGTCATGTTCTGCGAGATCGTACGCTTCGATGGTCAGATCATTCCTGTGTAGGGGCTCTATACACTGAGGGGAGGAAAGGAAATCGATAAGGGCTTGGGCGCTCGCTTCGCTAGAGAACCGACAGAGGCCGTACTCGGGCATGCTGGACGAGGGGTGCCAGAAGGCGAGGTTGATCGCACTTCCTTGATAGATGCCCAGCGTGTGATGTCGCACTTGAAACCCACCCGGTAGCTGGGACGACCGTTCAAGAGACACGCGACCTCCTTTTCCAGATGCTTTTGATAAAGAGTATCTGATGATACCATGAGTGGCACATGTGTCGCCTCACCTCACGTGTCGCGTTCCGATACAGGTGGCGATCTGGGCCGAACGCCCGGCAAGGTTTTCCTCATGTTCCGTGAGCCGCTCAATTAAATTGCAATAGAAACCGATAAAGGAAGGACGCACTATTGACAGGGCGCACGATCACATTATTCGAGGGATAGGGAGGCCATCGCATGTGGAAGCAAGAGAATACCGCGTATGCTGAGGATGGAACAGCTCTAGTGAGACAGGGTTTGACGGGAGGGAAGCCTGTGCCTGCAGACACGGTGATTGCCTTCATCGGAAAGGGCGTCGCGTTCAAGGGCGTGATTACCTATTCCGGTACGGTGCGGATCGACGGGACCTTGGATGGTGAAATCTATACCGACGGAGGATTGATCGTGGGGCCCGAGGCGGTGATCACAGCCAAAGTTACAGCCGGGGTCGTTGTCTGCGAAGGCACGGTCAAGGGGGATATTAATGCTGAAGAGCGGATCACACTGCTGGAGCCAGCCGTGATCGACGGAAGTGTGAAGGCCCCAGTACTGTCGGTTGAGGAAGGTGTGCGCATGAACGGGACGCTGGAGATGGCGCCAGTGGTTCAACGGGTGGCCCCGCGCGAGGTAAAGCTCCATTCAGTAGGATCCTCCAGCCGATTGCCCGTTAAACAGGCTGAGGAGTAAGGCAGGCTCGGCGGCGCTTTCTTTAGAAGCAGGTGCGCTGAGCCACGTGAGAAATGTCGAGGTCGGCAGGTGGCAAGGGCAGCCGCCGGCCCTTGCATTTCGAGGCCCTGGTTCTTTCGACAGGGTGGCAATCTGCCAAGAGTGAATCCGATGACGGCACTCTGTCGGATCAACCAGATTAGTGCCGGTCATCTTTCTTCAGTAGCTCCCGGAACTCTTCCGGGATAGGCATGGAGACAAAAGGCGGCACGTGCGCGCCTCCGGTATTGCCCACCGGGACCCAGATCCACGTGAAGAACAAGGATCCAAGAATCCTGATAATTTGGCCGGTGATTTCTGTGAAATCCCGCCGTCTCCAGCCGACCATGAGCATTCCCCAATGGGCTCTTGCATGAGGAATGGTGAACGATTGGCCGAGGACGTGCGCGCGCTCAAGATGGAAGAATGCCTTGTCGAGATGATGGTTACTATACTGTTCGGTCGCTGCAGCCATCTCTCGCTCGTACGCTTGTCGTAACGTTGTGTGCATGCTGCTGCCTGGTTGAGTTGTCCCGGTCGTTGTCCCGGTTGCTACGTGCGGTGACTGGTCTGATGCTGCGGCATGGCGAATGCCATGATAGCAGATTGTTCTGGCAGGTTCACGGCCGTAGACGAGACCGGCCTTGTCTTAGCGGTATATTTGAAGATATGTGTCATGTACGGAGAGTCGTTCGGTGGGGACAGGGTAGTACTCCCAGGAAATCGTCGGTTCGATAGACGCCCTTCCATTGTTCCGCTAGAATCCCGATCCATGCCCGATCCTATCACCCCGACGGTCCCGCCACCGGCGCAGCAGGATGAAACCCGTTCAGTCGTGAAAGCGGCCGGGGTGATCAGCGCGGCCACCTTTTCAAGCCGGGTACTGGGTTTCGTCCGTGACATGGTGCTCGCGCGCCTGTTCGGCGCGACGCCGGCTGCGGATGCATTTTTTGTGGCCTTCCGCATTCCCAGTCTCCTTCGAGAGCTGTTTGCCGAAGGATCGATGTCGTCGGCCTTCATTCCGGTATTCACGGAGTACCGGACGATGCGCAGCAAGCAGGAGGCGTGGGAATTGGCCAGCGCCGTGTTCACGACGCTATTGACCATCGTCACCGCTGTGACTCTCTTGGGTATTCTTGTCTCGCCCTGGCTCGTCCAACTGCTTGCGCCTGGATTCCAGGAATATCCGGACAAACTTGCGTTGGCGACGTTACTGACCCGCGTCATGTTTCCGTATTTACTCTTTATCAGCCTGGCTGCGCTGGCCATGGGCATTCTCAACTCCGTGCGGGCCTTTGCGGCGCCGGCCTTTTCGCCGCTGTTTCTGAACATCTTCATCATTATCGGCGCATTGTTTGTGTCGCCGCAGCTTCACGAACCGATTGTCGGCGTGGCAATCGGCGTGGTGGCCGGCGGGGCAGCCCAATTTGCCATGCAGCTGCCCAGCCTGAAATTGCGCGGGCTGTTGTTCGGATTTCGCTTCGAGCCGGGGCACCCTGGCCTGCGAAGGATCGGTTGGCTGATGGTGCCGTCGCTGCTCGGCCTATCTGTCACTCAGATCAATCTGACGGTAAGTACGGTGCTGGGATCGTTCTTCGCCGGAGGGCCCACCTATCTATTCTACGGGATGCGGCTGATCCAGTTCCCGCTCGGAATTTTCGGCGTGGCCTTGGCGACGGCGATTCTGCCGACGCTGTCGGCCCAAGCGGCGCGTGGGGCGCTGGACGAGTTGCGCACGACGCTCGGCTTCGGTCTGCGTATGATCCTGTTCATCATCGTGCCGGCAATGGTGGGCCTGATTTTGCTGCGTACCCCGATCGTGCATCTCTTTTTCGAGCACGGCTCGTTTACCGCACAGGATACGGCGGAGACCGCGCTGGCAGTCCTCTGCTATGCGGTCGGGTTGTGGGCGTTCGGCGGGGTGCGGATCATTGTGTCGGCGTTCTATTCCCTTCAGGACACGAAGACTCCGGCGATTTCAGCGGCGATCGCAGTGGCCGCGAACATCCTCTTCTCGCTGGCACTGATGTCCTCTCTGGGGGCGGCTGGACTGGCCCTTGCGACGGCATTAGCGGCTATGGTGAATGGGGGTATCCTGGTGGCGGTGCTCAATCGGCGATTGGGCGGCATCGAATGGGGGAGCGTGGGGCGATCGTTCCTGCGCGTGCTCGTGGCGTGTATGCCGATGGTCATCGCCTGTTGGTGGGTAGCCGGAGCGCAGATATGGGCGCATCCCGACGACTGGATAGCCAAATCGTCGATGCTCGTTCTAGCCATTGGTGTGAGCGTGTGCGGCTATTTCGGAGCCCATGCGCTGCTGCGATCCGATGAACTTGGCGTCCTGTGGGGCATGGTGCGAAGAAAACTTGGACGGTCGGCCGGACAATAGGAGATGCCATGCGGCGCGCAATGATCTTTAAATCACCTTGGGGCTGGGTCGGCATTTCAGAGACTGCCAAAGGGATCGACGCGATCGTGTTACCCAAGCGATCGAAACAGGCCATCGAGTTCGGCCTTCGTACGATGGCAGGCGGGCCGTTTGAGCCGGGAGAGTCTCCGCGATTGGAAGCCGCGCGATGCCAGTTGCTCGACTATCTTGCGGGGAAACAGAATGGGTTCGACATCCCGCTCGATCTCTCTCGTGGGACCGCATTCCAGCGGCGAGTATGGCGGACGCTGCAACGGGTTCCCTTTGGCAAACTCCGTTCCTACCAATGGATTGCGTCTCGTGTCGGTGGACGGCGCTATGCCCGGGCCGTCGGCAATGCGGTCGGCGCGAATCCTCTGCCGATCGTTGTCCCCTGCCATCGCATCGTCGCACAGGATGCGTCGCTGGGCGGTTTTTCCTGCGGCTTGCCCATGAAACGAAAGCTGTTGACGCTCGAGGGGACATTGTCCATGCTGAAAAGCGGATAGCCGAGTGGGCTATCCGATATCATGCATGAGCGCTTCTGCTGTCATTGTCGTCGGCCGTATCTCGTGAAGCGTATCTCGCAAACAAAGAGGAGACACCCTCTCTTTCCGTCCCGCGCTTCACGCGAATAGTCCACCAGGTAATTTTGCGACACATTGTCATGAATAATGTGTGCTAGGGGATTCGGATGAAAGCCGTACTTCAGCGAGTCACCAGCGCGTCGGTTGAGGTTGAGGGCAAGAGTGTCGGCCAGATCCAGTCCGGGTTGCTCGTGCTGTTGGGCGTGGCGAAAGGCGACAGCGAGTCTGATGGGCGGTATCTCGTAGAAAAAATCAGAACACTGCGGGTTTTTTCCGACGAGCAGGGGAAAATGAATCGGTCGCTCGTCGAGGTGGGCGGGTCTGTATTGTTGGTATCGCAGTTCACGCTGCTTGGCCGGACGTCGAATGGCCGCCGCCCCAGTTTTGACGAAGCGGCACCTCCCAACGAGGCCAAGCGGTTGTATGAGCAGGTTGCGATGGATTTGCGGGCGCAGGGGACCATCGTTGAGACCGGAGTCTTTGCCGCGCATATGCGGGTGGCGTTGTTGAACGATGGACCGGTTACGTTTGTCGTGAATAGCCGGGAGGACCGCTCCTGATTGCCCCTCAGTCAAGTCTTCCAGGCGAGGACCGATACAGCAGAAGGAACATCAGCATGTTGCCGCGAGTCTGTTATAATTGATGCCATAGCGTAATCACATTTCATGAGGTGTTGCGATGGGAGCTCAAGTCCCTCCACAGCATCCGTTGCGCCGGTTGTTCGGAGCTTTGACCGAGAAAAGCTTCACTGAGCATCTCGGTTGGCCGGACCAGAATGTAACCGGCTATGTCTCCGACCTTCTCGTCGACTTTACCCACGCCGATCACCTGTATAAGATCAGAAATCAGCAAGGTCAACAGGTCGATACCGTCGTCGAGCTGCTGTTTGAGTCCGAAGTGATGCTTGAGGCACAGTCGTTGGACCGTGAACGGGATGTCCACCGCCATATCGGAGATTTTACCCTGTTCATGGCCGGGCTGTTTCCGGAATATCTCCGGCGGCTCAAATCGGCCGGATTGATCTATCACAAGGACTTTCTTGTGGATTACGTAAAGACCGGCAAACGGTCGTACGGCATTGTGGCCAAGATCGGTCGTGACGATGCCGAAGGCGATCCGCCGTTGTTTCAAAAATTGTCCGAGAATTTTGAGCTCTGTGTCACTGGTTTGGGTTTCGTTCGATCCGATCTGGACCGCATGCAAAATCCTGCCTACCAGCGCGCTCGGGATCTTCTGCTGAATTGAAACCGGCGAATCCTATCCTACTCGTCCATGGAGGCGCAGGCCGTCGTCCGATGACCGTCGCTCAGGCAGCCGGTTTGCGCGCCGCGTTGCGCGTCGGCTATCATCTGCTCGATCGGGGAGGCTCCGCGCTCACCGCAGTGGAACAGGCCATCCGTGTTCTCGAAGGGAGCGGACTATTTAACGCGGGAGCAGGTAGTCGTCTCCAGCTTGATGGTGTCCGACGGATGGATGCGTCAATTATGGAAGGGGATTGCTTGCGCGCCGGCGCCGTCGCATCCGTCGAAGGAATCGCCCATCCAATTGTTGCCGCCCGTCTCGTGATGGAGACAACGGATCATGTGTTGCTGGTAGGTCCTCTTGCGACGAAGTTTTCCAGGTACTTCAAGCTAGAGCGCCATCCGCTCCGGACTATACGACGCCGGCTCTCGTACGATGTCGTGCTCACACGGAAAAGTCTCGCGGGAGAACGGCATGGAACAGTCGGCGCTGTCGCGCGGGATCGGTCAGGCACAGTTGCGGCCGGCGCGTCGACCGGCGGGATTGATCGTATGTTACCCGGTCGAGTCGGCGACACGCCGCTGATCGGCTGCGGGGTGTATGCTGATAATCAGAGCGGAGCCGTGGCGATGACCGGTTTGGGCGAGGGAATTATTCGGATGGCGGTGGCCAAGGAGATCTGCGACCGTCTTGCTCAGGGAGCGCTTCCGTCGGCTGCAGCCCGGCAGGTATTGAAAAACCTGGTGACGAGAATTCAAGGAGCAGCCGGCACATTGGTCCTGGCTTCAGACGGCCGATTTGCGATTTCGCACGTGACACCCCGCATGGCTGCAGGATGGTGGGATGGAAAAGGCGAGCCGACAGTCGGAGATCAGTTCCAATGACCGATAGCCTGTTTCACCTGGCCTTCCCGGTAAGGAATATCGAGGCCACGAAGCAGTTTTACGTGGTGGACCTCGGCTGTACGCTGGGCCGTGAATCACAGCAAGCCGTGACGTTTGGCCTGGCCGGGCATCAGCTCGTCGGCCATCTCACGCCGGATCAGCCATTGAAACAGCAGGGGATCTACCCACGCCATTTCGGACTTATTTTCCTCTCACAAACAGAATGGCAGGCGTTGGCTGATCGGGCCAGGTCCAAGGGGCTCACGTTCTACCAGCAGCCGCGCGTACGATTTCCGGGCACCCGTATCGAACACCGCACGTTCTTTTTGGAAGACCCTTCGCACAATTTGCTTGAGTTCAAACATTATACCTACGAATCGGCTATTTTCGGTGAGCGGGAACATGATCAGGTCGGTGATGCCGGTGAAAAATGACCGGCAACTCGATTCCCAATTGAGCTATTCGGGCAGTGATGGTTCGCGTGTTTGCGCGGCGGTCGACACTTTGTGGATCCATCGCAGGATGCGCTGGTGCCGCTTTGTCAGCGCCACGGTTTTTCGGATAGGGTCGTATCGTTGTGGCGACGGCAGAATGGCGGCAAGCCAGGCGGCTTCGTCCAGGGTCAGTTCGGCGGCGGATTTGCCGAAATGGTGACGGGCGGCGGCTTCCGCGCCATAGACCCCGCGCCCCCATTCGGCCACGTTCAGATACAGTTCAAGGATGCGCTCCTTGGTCAGGTGGTGCTCGAGCGATCGAGTGATCAAGGCCTCGCGTGTTTTTCGAATCAGCGAACGCTCTGAAGACAAGAACAGGTTTTTAGCCAATTGCTGTGTAATCGTGCTACCGCCTCGTTTCATTTCCCCTGCTTCAAAATTATGGAGCGCAGCCTCTCGAATGCCCTCCCAATCGAATCCTTCATGGGTAAAGAACGAGGCATCTTCTGCCGCTATAACAGCCCGTTGCAGGTGGGAAGAGATCCGCGACAAGGGCACCCAGGACCATTGCTTCGGGACGGCGCGTTTCTCTTTAGCCGCTTTCTCCGCCCGGCTATCCATGAGAGCAGTCGATGTTGGGTTGTGCCGGGCGAGTGCGCCCACATCGGGCAAGGTGGCCAGCCAGGTCAGTGCCAGTATGCCGAGCGGAAGTCCCACAATCAGGATGCTCCAGAGGAGCAGGCGGATGAGTATCGGGCGTTTGGTTGACATCAGTATGTGGGGTGCGTATGTGTAGCAGCGTGAGATAAGGGCGGAGCGACCAATCTGTTGTCCTCAATCCCGTGCGTCTGTCTGGGAACTGTATGAAAATCGTTACTGCTGAGTTTATCAGAAGCTGTGTTGATCCAGCACAATTTCCTCCCGGCGACTTTCGTGAGATTGCTGTGGTCGGGCGTTCCAATGTGGGCAAATCTTCTTTGATCAATTCACTGCTGAATCGGCGGGATCTGGCGAAGGTCAGCCGGACACCGGGGAAAACGAGGGCGGTGAATTTATTTCGGGTGGCGACCTCCGACCCGGATTTGGCGCAGTTCTATCTGGTGGATCTGCCGGGATATGGATTTGCCAAGGTCTCCCGGTCGATCCGGGCCGAGTGGGCGCCGTTGCTCGAAGCCTATCTGACCGATCGATCTCCGTTATTCGGTGTTGTGCTGCTGGTTGAGAGCCGGGTGGTGACCGATCAAGATCGCCAAACCCTCGCCTGGCTCCGTTCAGTCGGGCACAATCCACTCGTCGTTGCCACCAAGGCCGATAAGCTCAAGCCCAGTGAACGCGTGCGCACCCTTCGTCAAACCCATCTGGACTTGGGATTGATCGAAGGGGAGATGCTGATTCCCTATTCGGCTGTGACCGGAGATGGGCGGGAGCGGGTGTGGGGGGCGCTTCGGGATCTCGCTAAAATTTAATTTCGATGTAGGCCTTGTTCTTCAGGTCGGCCAGCCAGGATTGGAATCCATCTTCCGTCTTCTGCTCGAAGACCAGTCCTTGGATTTCATATTGCACTTCCTGGAAGGGGCGGTACTGCTTGGGCTTCTTGTCCTCCACTCGAAAGATGTGAAACCCGTCGGCACTCTCGACGATCTCGGAGATACCGCCTGGAACAAGGGGCGCGATCGCCCGCTCGATTGTCGGTAAAAGCTCGCCACGACGCACGAGCCCGATCCGCCCGCCTTGCAGCGCATTCGGTCCGTCCGAATATTGCAATGCCACATCTTCGAACTTTTCGCCGCGCTTCAATTCATCCATTGCTTTGCGTATCTTGGTGAGCGCATCGGCCGCATCGCGTGAACGGGACTGTACGATGATCTGGCTTAACGTATATTCTTCCGGGAGGGCAAAACGGTCGCGATGCCCCTGATAATAGCGCTTCATTTCTGATTCCCCGACCATAATGTTTCCGCGTACTTCACGGTCGATCACTTTCAGCAGCATCAGCTGGTCCCGAACGGCTCTCGCACTCTGGGGGTTTGACGGATCGATCGCCCCTCCCTGCTGCTTCATTTGCTCGAATGCGACCTTGACTTCCTGATCAGACACCTCGACTTTCCGCGCTTTGGCTTCTTGCAGTTGCAGCTTCCGCTCGATCATCTTCGTCAGCGCCATGGACTCCGCGAGTTTCAAGTGTTGCGCGAGATCGTCGCCCTGGTGTTGTTTTTTGATGCGTTCCTGTTGTGGCGCAAACTCGCGTTTGACGTCCGACAGCATGATCAGGTCGGAATTCACCACGGCAACGATGCGGTCTTCGAGATGAGCTGACGCGAGAGGCGTCGTCAGTGCCAGGAAGCCAACCGACATCGATAGCGCCGTGAATAGGGCCGTCGGATATTGTCTGCAAGAAACGGGCGGCACGAGTGCACGCTCCTTGTCACGAAGGATTGAGAGCCGCGAATCAGCCGATTCTACACGAAATGAGTCAGTTTTGGGGAGACTCAGGAAACTACGGATTACCCGCATCGTCGGTAATATGGCGAGAGGCGTCGGCGAGTCGAATCGTGGCATTCGTCCTGATATCGGCGATCACTTCCTCGAAGCGCTTGCGGCGCTTGTCGGCTAGAAGTTCTTGACGAAGCCGTTCTTGGGTGGCCAAGTCGGCCTGGATGATTTCTGCGTCGAGGGGGGTGGTCATGACCAGATAATAGCCGTTCTCGGTTTTGATCGGAGCGCTGATCAGCCCCGGTTTGATGGTGCGAATGACGGCATCGACTTCGGGGAGGACCAGGCCTTTGCGGTAAGGGCCCAGATCGCCGCCCTTGGCTTTTGATTGTTCGTGGATGGAATAGCGTTTGGCGAAAGCGGCGAAGCTTCCTCCGTGATTCACCTGTGTTTCGAGATCTTTCGCGGCCGGGAAATTCGGCAGCAGCATTAGGGAGACCTGGATCTTCAAGGGATCCAACAGTTCTCGCGAATGCGCCGCATAATACGCATCGAGTTCGTCCTTTGTGATCTCCACCTTGGACTGAAGTTTGTCTTTCAACAGTTCGTCGAGGATCAATTGCTCCTTGTACCGTTGGGCTTTGTCTCGGATCGCATCGTTTTGATCGAGCCCTCGACGGCGGGCCTCCTGCATGAGCAACTCACGGGTGATGAGTTCGTCCAGAAATCGCCGTTTGCCCCCTTCTTTCGTGTAGCGGATGCGTGTGGCCTCCGAGAGCTCGCGCCAATGAGTATCAAACTCGGTTTGCGTAATGGCCCGTCCATTGACCAGCGCCACGATCGGCTCCTCGTGCGGAGGCGCACAGCCGGACAGTATGGCTCCCGATCCGACCAGTAGGCCGGCAAGGAATAGAGATAGACGGAAGAGGGTATAGCCGGTGCAACGGATGTAGCGCGACATCATGGGGCGTAGGGTGCAGGTTCCGATCACAAGCCGGCAGCGTCCTTTCCGGTTGTGTTGGTATCACAGAGGCTGAGGCTTTGCAAGGTTGTGTTGAGTTCCGAGAACATTGCCGGCCAGCCTTCGCTTGGAAATTGGATCTGAAAGGAGAGGGGGCTCAGGAAGCGCAAGCGCTTCTTGAGGCGGTCCATCAACCGGTTCACAGACTTGTCGGACACCGCTGCTTTGGGACCGAACGACACGGTCACCGAGGCGTGATGCACCTCGATCGCTGTGACACGCAGACGTTTGGCATGAATGCGGAGCTGCATGACTTCCAGCAGCCGTTCGACCGGCTCCGGCGGATGTCCGTAGCGATCCTGGATTTCTCCGTGCAGCAAGGCCAGTTCCCCGACTTGGTTGCAGGCGGTCAGCCGTTTATAGAGCGATAGCCGTTGATGTGGGTCTGCTACATAGCCTTCGGGGATGAAAGCGGATACCGGCAGTTGCAGGGTCGGGTCCGGCTCGTCTTCGACAACCAGGCCCTTGAGGCGTTGGACTGCCTGTTCGACCATCTGCATGTAGAGATCCAGGCCGATGGCGGCGATGTGGCCGGATTGCTGTTTGCCCAGGAGGTTTCCGGCGCCCCTGATTTCGAGATCTGCGGCGGCGATGCGAAACCCCGACCCCAGTTCGGTGAATTGTTGAATCGCGATCAGCCGTTTCTGCGCGTCGCCCGTGAGTGTGCCTTCATCGGGGATCAGGAAGTAGGCGAAGGCCTGTTCGCCTCCGCGCCCGACGCGCCCGCGTAGTTGGTACAGCTGCGCAAGCCCGAACATGTCGGCCCGGTTGACGATGATGGTGTTGGCGTTCGAGACATCGAGGCCGGACTGGATGATCGCCGAGGCGATCAAGACGTCCGCCTCATGCTTCACGAATTTCAGCATGACGGCTTCCAGCGGTTTGGCGTTCATTTGGCCGTGCGCCATCACCATACGGGCTTCCGGGACCAGCCGGCGAAGCCAGGCGCCGATCTGCTCCATGGTTTCGACCCGATTGTGCACGAAGTAGACTTGCCCGCCACGGCCCAGCTCGCGCAGAATTGCATCCCGCACGGTTTTGTCGCTGGAGCGGACGACGTCCGTCTTGATCGCGAGGCGGCCGGCCGGTGGCGTGTCGATGATGGAGAGATCGCGGACGCTCGACATGGCCATCTGAAGGGTGCGCGGGATGGGCGTGGCGGTCAAGGTGAGTACGTCGACCTGGGTGCGAAGCTGTTTGAGCCGTTCCTTGTGTTTCACGCCGAACCACTGCTCTTCATCGATGATGACAAGGCCGAGATCGCGGAATGTGACGTCTTTCTGGAGCAGGCGGTGGGTGCCGATCATGACATCGATGAGGCCGGCAGCCACATCCTTGAGCGCCGCTTTGGTGTCCTTGGGCGATTGGAACCGCGAGAGCAGCCCCACGCGGGCCGGAAACGGCGCGAATCGTGCCGCGAAGTTGTCATAATGCTGGTGGGCCAGCAGGGTGGTGGGTACCAGAACCGCGACCTGACGGCCATGCTCCACCGCTTTGAAGGCGGCGCGCATCGCCACCTCCGTCTTGCCGTACCCGACGTCGCCGCAGACCAGCCGGTCCATCGGCTTCGTCGATTCAAGGTCGCGGATGATGTCGCGGATGGCGTTGAGCTGATCCGGCGTTTCTTCATATTCGAAGGCGGCTTCGAACTCGTGGTACAGCGTGCTGGACGCTCCATAGGCGTTCCGCTTCACCAGCTCGCGGTTGGCATAGAGCTCGACCAACTCGTGCGCCATTTCTTCGATATCCTTTTTCACCCGCGCCGTGGTTTTGGCCCAACTGGTGCCGCCGAGGCGATCGAGCCGGGGAACGTGGCTGTCCGCTCCGCTATAGCGCTGGACCTGGTTCAAACGATCGAGCGGGACATAGAGCGTATCTCCGCCGGCAAACTCCAAAATCAAATAGTCGCTGTCGAAGTCCTGAACGGCGAGGCGCTTGAGCCCCCGGTATTTAGCGATGCCGTGTTGGACGTGGACCACATAATCGCCGACGTTCAGGTCTTCCAGTGAGGACAGGAACGTGGCCGTTTTCGTTTTCGGCTGCGGCTTGTGCCGCGCGCCTTTGGCAAACAGTTCTTCTTCGGTCAGCAGGGCAAGGCGAAGATCGCTTGAAAGAAACCCCGCCGACAGATCACCGTGCACGACATAGAAAGGAAGTTTGCCCGCGCTTTGGCGAGGCCAGATCGAGGCGGTCCATTCATCGGCCGGCAGATCATGCTCTCGCAGAAGGGCCAGCAGGCGATCGACCTGTCCGCGGCTTCGGGCTACCACGGTGACCCGATACTCGTCCCGGAGGCGTTCCAGAAGGCTGAGGGTCTGCGTGAAAGGCGTGCCTCTCACACCCAGTCCAATACTGGCCGGTGTCTGTCCGGCAAAAGACATCACCGGGGTCCAGGAAGAGTCCGGCGCCGCCAGCGGTTCCAGGGCCAGCGTCGGCCAGGGTGCAAAGGCCCGTTCCAGTTCTTCCCACTGTAGAAAGAGCCGTTCCGGTGTCGGATAAGGCTGTGCGGCGTCACGGTCGACATGGCGGAGATACCCGTCGTCGATCTTCTCCCAGGCGGTCTTGCAGGCTTTCTTCAACATCTCCGGCTGATCGAGAGCAAGGCGGGGAGGGGCAGGCAGATAGTCGAACAGCGTATCCATCTGCGCATAGAGCTCGGGGCTGCGCCATTCGGCGTCCGGCGGGATCGGCGCAAGCGTGTCCGGAGCGTCCGTAGGGCGAAGAAACTCTCGGGCCGGCAAGACCACCCCATCGCGCAGCGTCTCGATCGAGGTCTGGGTGGAGGGATCGAACAGGCGGATCGATTCGACCTGGTCGCCGAGAAATTCAAGGCGGAGCGGATCGGCATAGGCGGTTGAGAAAATGTCGACGATGCCGCCCCGAACGCTGAACTCGCCGGGGATCTCCACAACCGATACACGCCGGTAACCCAGACGCAGGAGACCGGCCAGGAAGGGTTCGCGTTCACAGGCGCCGCCGGTTTTGAATCGAAGCACCGCTTCTTCGAACGTGGAGCGCGGAATCAAGCGATGCATGGCGGCAGCGACCGACGTGACCAGTATCAAGGATGAGCCGGTGAGGAGCCGATGCAACGTCGTCATGCGGCGCGCGATCAATCCCACATGCGGCGCCGTTTCCTCGTAGGGCAGCGTCTCCCATTCCGGAAACAAGGCGAGGGCGCCGAGCGGGAGGCCCATGAGGCCGTGAAAAAACTGCAAGTCGTTGTAGATTCGTTCAGCCGATACGTCGTCGGGAGTGATGATGACCCACGGACCAGGTTGGTCCGGTGCGTGCTTCTGTGTTTGGGCGAGCAGCGTCAACGCGCAGGCCGGCGTCGAGCCGTGCAATCCTGTCAGGCAGGCGCGGGCTCGGTCTTGCCCCAACGCCGAGCGGAGCGGAACCAGCCATGCTGTGGAGTCGGCGCCGGCGTCGGAGGACATCACGTCGCAATCGCACGAATACGCTGAAGAAGCGCAGTAGTGGACAGGCCGGGAACCAGCGGGATGGTTGTCACGAGACCGCCGCGGGCCTCGACGATTGCGCGGCCCACGATCTTGTCGATCGCCCAATCCCCGCCCTTGACCAGGATGTCCGGCTGCAAGGCGGCGATCAATTGCTCGGGGTCCGGTTCCGCAAACAGCACGACATAATCCACGCATCCTAACGCGGCCAGCACTTCGGCTCGCTGGGCTTCCGGCACAATCGGACGGTCTGCGCCTTTGTCCAACCCGCGCACCGAAGCATCGCTGTTCACGCCGACCACAAGCAGGTGGCCGAGGGCCTTTGCTGCTTGAAGATAGCGGACATGACCGACGTGCATCAGATCGAAGCAGCCGTTGGTGAAGACGATTCGCTGTTGCTGCGCGCGCGCCTGTTCGAGGACTGGAACCAATTGCGCGCGGGTCATGATCTTGCCGGACATAGCCCCATCATACCTGCCGCGTTCGGAGATGGAAAGAGCGGGAAGAGGCAATGGTGAGTAGCAAGTGGCAAGGCGGCTGATGGCCGATTGCTGATGGCGTCCGGACGTAAGGGTAAACGGCGAGTGACGAGTAGCAAGTAGAAAGCGCGAGTGGTCCGGATCGGACGGTTCATGCGCTTCACGCTTCACTTTTCTTCAGGGGTGATACCGCCGAGTCCGATGACAGAGGGCCCATGGCGGGCCACGAGCGCATCCATTGCCTCGATCGCCTTGGTTCGCCGTTGATCGAACAGGCCCGGCATGGCGGGGGTCAGCGCGGTCAGCGCCAAGCCGGCCAGGCGATAGGCCGTGCCTGGTGTCATGACCTCTCGTAGAGCGTGCTGTACGACTGGCCACATGTCCGGGTCGTAGTTGAGCGGGTGGGGAAACCGGCCATGTTTGGTGGTGATCGTAAAGTGTGAGTCCTTCAGTTTGACGGCACAGCCCAAGGCTGCGAGGCCCTCTTGTCGCAGATCATGCGCCAGCTCACGCAGAAATCCACGCAGGGTACGTTCGAGCAATGCCCGGTCCTGCGTGTCGCGCTCGAACGTCGTTTCATGGCTGATGCTCTTGGAGTCCCGATCGGCGACCACCGGTTCTCGGTCGAGGCCTTGCGCCAGTTCTCTGATCCAAGCCAAGCTGTGGCCGAACAGGCGCTGAAGGGGCAGCTCCCAGCGAACGTCCAGCAAGTCGCCGATTGTCTTGAGCCCAAGCGCATCCAGCCTGGCGGCCGTCTTCGGCCCGATGCCGGGCAAGGCGCGCGGGGGACGGAGCGTGAGAAACGATTGTTCCGTGCCTGGTTCGATCACGGCTAATCCGTCCGGTTTGTGGCTGTCGGCGGCGATTTTAGCGACGGTCTTGCCCGTGGCCACGGCGATGGTGCAACAGAGGCCGGTGGCGGCATAGAGCTCGTCTTTCACCAGCTTTCCCAGGGCCGATGGATCAGGGTGCAATGATTGCAGATCCGTCGTGTCCGCGTAGAACTCGTCGATGCTGCTCCACTCGGTGAGGGGAAAGAGCCGGTCGGTCACCGCTTGCATGGCCTCGTGCAGTTGCCGGTACAGCGGCCGGTCCGGGGGAAGCAGAATGAGCTGTGGGCATAGTTGGAGTGCCTTGGCCGTCGGCATGGCCGAGCGCACGCCGAAGGGTCTGACGGCATAGCTCGCGGCTGCGATGATCCCCCGCGGCGGCGGGCCGCCGACCGCGATCGGTTTACCGGCGAGGCTCGGATCTTTGACCACGGCAGCCGATGTGAACATGGCATCGACATCGCCGAACAGAATTTGGCGGGGCCAGCGCATAAGAGCATCGTTATACGTCAAACGATAAGGGCTTGGAAACGTGTGATTCGTGAAGCGCAGGTCAGAAAGAGCTTGTGTTCCATCTTTGCTTGCGAGATACGCTCAGCCTCGAAGAGTCGGCGAAGCGGGCTTCACGAGATGCGAGCGACGAAAATCAGGAGCGTCTCGAGAAGGAAAACATCAGCTCCAGTTGCCGTATGGGTGCAGGCGCGTTGGGTGGAGACGGTGTCTGCTTGTACGCGCCGCGTGACGTAGGACGAGCGACCTCCCCCAGACGCAGTTCCTGGAGCGCGCCTCTGCAGCTGCCGCATTGATGCCGGCGTGGTTCAATGGTTTTCCGCTGGCGGCGATAGATCCGTCCGCAGTCCACACAACGCCACGCGAAGCGTGACAAGGCCAGCACTTCTTTTTGCAGCGAGTGGTAGGTGGTGACGGCGATTTCGCCTGCGCGGTTGATCTCCGCCATTTTTCGCAGAAAGTCCAGGCCGTGAGTAGGCCGCCGTTTCAGCACGTCGAACTGCCATTGGTGGATCATTTCATGGGCCAGGGTATTGAGGAGTTCCTGCTCCGCATAGGCCGAGCGTTCGGCGAGGCGTTCCAGAAGCGGGAGCGAAAGGCGAATTTCACGACGGCAATGGCCTGCGGAGACCGGTTGGGGAGTGCGCGGCCCGCTTCGGCTGGCGAACATGCCGACCGATGAAGTGAGACGCCGGCTCCAGACAATGGCGATCGGCGGCAACAGGCCCGCAAAGTATCGTGCATTCAGGTCACGCCATCGAGCCTGCAATCCTTCCTGAGACATTGCAATGGAAACGGCCGGTGCGGCCGAATTCCGTGTCACTTCAATTCCTCCATCACTGAGGCGGCAAGCAGCGGCAGCATGATTTCATGGTGGCCCGTCAGGGCATAGCCCTTGCCGCCCTTTTGTGTGGGGCGACGAACCACGTTGGTCTGCGGACGGTAGTGGGAGAGGAAATCCATATTCACGGTGGTGATGTTTGCCAGCGGATGACCGAGATTTCTTCCCAACGAGAGGGCTTTCAAAAATACTTCCGGCAGAATCACCGCGGATCCGATGTTGAGATACACGCCGCCTTCCATGCCGGCCACCACGGCGGCCAGACGCCTGAAATCGAGGAGCGACGTGGCCCCGATCGCGGCTCCATCGGCCGATGGGTGCATGTGAATGATATCGGTGCCCATCGCCACATGCACCGTCACCGGCAGGCCAAGCCGCGCGCCGGTCGCCAAGATGCTTGTGGCCCGGTTCGGAAACTGATGAGGATGCCCGTCGATGTGGCGCCCGATGGCCTCGCCGAGACCTTCGCCGTTTTTGGCGCCACGGCCGATCGCCTCGTTGAGGATGCGCCCTGTTTCATCCGCCATGCCGAATCGGCCGTCGTCGATTTCGGTATCGACTTCTTCGGAGGTGTGGCCCATCAAGGCCAATTCGAAGTCGTGAATGATTCCGGCGCCGTTCATTGCGACGGCGGTGACGATGCCGCGCTCCATCAAGTCCGTCACAATCGGGCTGAGTCCCACTTTGATGACGTGCGCGCCGAGGCCGGCAATGACAGGCCGTCCCTTCCGGTGGGCTTGTGCGATGGCCTTTGCCACGGCCCGCAGGGTCTTGACTGCAAGGATATCGGGCAAGCCGGCGCAGAAACTCGTGAACGATCCGCCGGCTTTCCAGGGTGCGGCAAAGTCGGACACCTGCACCAGGCTATGGCGTTTCTTCAGCGGATAGGTCTTGAGCGCCGATACGTCGATCGGTCGAATCAACGCAGGCGCGGGCCGCTTGAGGGAAGTCCGGTCAGGACGTTTGGCCAAGGAACTGTTCCTCTACCAGTTCACACAGGATGTGGCCCAGCGTGATGTGGCTTTCTTGAATCCGGGAGGTCACGGCGGACGGTACGACGAACGGATAATCGACAAGCCCGGCCAGTTTGCCGCCGTTCGCGCCGGTCCACGCGACCGTCGTCAACCCGCATTCACGGGCCGCCGCGGCCCCTTTCAGGACATTGGGTGAATTGCCGCTGGTGCTGATGGCGACGGCGATATCGCCTTTCCGTCCGTGCGCGCGCACTTGACGCGCGAACAACTCGTCGTAGCCGTAGTCGTTGGCGATGCAGGTGATGGCGGCGATATCCGTCGCCAAGGCGATGGCGGGCAGGGGCATGCGGTCACGTTTGTACCGTCCGACGAATTCCGCCGCGATATGGGCCGCGTCGGTGGCGCTGCCGCCGTTCCCGAACAATAAGATTTTATAGCCGTCGCGAAATGCCGCCGCCATCAGTCTGGCCACTTGGGCGATCCGGTCGGCGTGCTCACGGGCAAACTGTTGTTTGACGCGGGCGCTGTCGGCAAATGCTGCGAGGATCGATTCCTTCATGGGCGCGATTTTAGGCGAGGCGGCGGGACCTGTCAAACGCCGCGGCTTCTAGCTCGCATTATTCATGGCGGTTCGTGGCGAAATCGCGCAGTCGCGTTGCGAGACGGGCACGCGGAGCCCCCGAGGAACTGAGGCATACTTGAAACAGTATGTCGAGGTTGCGAGGGGCGAGCCTGCCCGCCGAAGGCTCGTCGCAGCAGCGAATCCGCGATTGCAGTAGAAGCGTTCATGAATAATGCGGGCTGGTCAGGGTTTCGCAGGCGTGGATATTCCGGTCTGCTTGATGGCGTTCATCGCCAACGCGATCATCGAGCCGACGTCGGACACGGTTGCTGGCAGAATGAGAGTGTTAGCGGCTTTTGCCAACTCGCCGAATTTGCCGATGTACTGTTCCGCGACGCGGAGCTGAACTGCCTCCTGTCCCCCGGGGACCTGAATGGTTTCGGCGACTCTGCGGAGCCCCTCGGCGGTGGCCTGTGCGATGGCGAGGATGGCGGCTGCAGCGCCCTCGGCTTCATTGATCTGTTGTTGTTTTTTGGCTTCCGACGCCTTAATCACTTGCTGTTTTTCACCCTCGGCCTGATTGATTGCCGCGTCGCGTTCGCCTTCAGACGTGAGAATCACGGCGCGTTTCTCTCGTTCCGCGCGCATCTGCTTCTCCATCGCGTTCAACACGTCTTTCGGCGGAGTAATGTTCTTGATCTCGTACCGCAACACTTTCACTCCCCAGGCTTCCGAGGCTTTATCCAGTTCATTCACCACTTGGATGTTGATATTGGTCCGTTCCTCGAACGTTCGGTCGAGTTCAATTTTGCCGATCTCGCTTCGCAGCGTGGTTTGCGCGAGTTGGATCAGTGCGAAATTGTAGTCGCTGATGCCATAGGATGCTCGCTGAGGGTTCAAGATCTTGAGGTACAAGATACCGTCCACCGAGACCTGCACGTTGTCGCGTGTGATACAGACCTGTTCCGGAATGTCGGTGGCGACTTCTTTCAGGGAATGTTTGTAGCGGATGCGATCGATGAAGGGCACGAGGATATGAAACCCGGCGTCCAGCGTCGCCGAATACTTGCCGAGTCGCTCGACGACGTAGGCGCTCTGTTGCGGCACGACCACCGCGGTTTTGCCGATGACAACCGCCACCAGCAAGGCCAGCATCAGCATCACGAACAGTCCTTCGGTCATCGTTGTATCCTCCAGGCAGATCCTAGTTTTCCGCGCTTCATTCCGCCGTGATCCATAGCGTCAGGCCTTCGACTCGATCGACTTTGCAACGTTGGTGTTTCAGCAACGGAGTGAGGCCGGCATTGTGGGCGGTCCAGACGGTGCCGCGTAATTCTGCCTTGCCTGTGCCGCCGGCTGCGAGGTCTTCGAGCGGGGTTGCCTGTTCGCCCGCAAGGGTGTCCATGGGAGGCAGGTTCCCGTTCCGGCCGTTCATCCAGGCCAAGAGGGAGCTTCGGAACGCAAGCAGTGACAGGATCGCCAGGCCGGAGAACATGAGCCACTGCAGCCATTCGTCCTGAGCGAACCCTATGCCGGTCAGGCCCCCTACAATCAATGCCGCCAGGCCAAAGAAGAGAATATAGAAACCGCCTGGCGTGACCATTTCGATACCGAGCAGCAAGAGACCGAGCAGTACCCAATACCACCAGATCATTAGGAGACCTCGTTGAACATGTGAGGCGACTATGCGATGGGGAAGATTCCAGGGTAAAGTCTAGGCCTGTTTCAGGAGGCCGTCAAGCGGAAGGGCGATTGGAGAAGGCTGAATTGATCGACCGGGACGTCGATGCTATAGTCCGCGCGCAATGGCACAAGATCAATCAATCAAAGCGCTGGTGATTGCATTGACGGATGATGCAGCGGCAGCGGTCTATTCCATCAACCGGCTCAAACCTGATGCGCTCTGTTTTGTACTGCCGGAAGCGGGTAAAGCGACTGTGGAGTCGGCCGTGCAGCCTAAGATCGAACGGATGCCGCGGCGATGGGACTGGATCGTGGTCCCGGAAACCTGCGAATTTTCCGGCTGCTATCAGACGCTTGCCCGGTCGCTCCCCGATTTGTTGCGGACCTGGGAGGTGCAACCGGGCGAACTGGTCGTCGATCTCACAGGCGCGACATCAGCCATGGCAGGCGCCTTGACCATCGCGGCGCTGCCCTGGAGTTCGCGCATTGTGTCGCTCGTTCCGGCTCGTGAAGGCCAGGACAGCGAGCTTCTCGACCTGGGCGGAAAGCCGGTGGTATGGGAACAGATCAATCCATGGGACGAGGCCGCATCAGTGTCACGCCGCGAGGGGAGCGAAGCGTTCAACAGGGGTCATTTTTCTGCCGCCGCACGACTGTTCCGTGAGATTGAGATGCGGGTCAGCGGCGGGCAGAAACCACTCTATCGGGCGTTTGCTGATTTGGCTGAGGGATATGATTTCTGGGAACGGTTTCACCATCGCCAGTCGTGGGACAAATTGAAGACGGCGGCCAAGGCGCTTGAAATGGCCTCGCTCTGGGGCGGGCCGCCGGGATTGAAAGCCGTGCTGCCGGCCATCAAGGCCAATATGGGTTTCCTGGAAAAGCTGGTGCTTGATCCGGCGGAAGTGAAGGAATTTGTGGTGCTGGATCTGTTGGCTCACGCGAGTCGGCGGTTGCACGGGGCCCACGATCCGGAGGCGGCGATGATTGCGCTCGTCCGTGCACTTGAAGCGGTGGCGCAGCGCCGGCTTTTCAAGCCGCACAACATCAAGAGTTGGGATGTGCGGCCCGAGCAACTCCCGCAGACTCTCCAGGAAACCTGCCGGACCTGTTACCTCGAAGACATCGACGGCAAGTACAAGCTGCCGTTGCAGGCCCAGTTTCGTGTGCTGGCCGGATCGGGTGACCAGTTGGGCCAAGCCTTTCTCCGCGAGTGGCCCACGATGAAGCCGCTGCTCGATGCCGCCAACCATGCGGTACTTGGCCATGGCTTCGAGCCGATCAAGTCCGAGCGCGTTCAGCAACTATACGAGGTGGTCGTGAAGCTGTCCGGAGTGGCTGACAGTTCATTGCCGATATTCCCCAAGCTCAATCTTTCGTGAAGCCCAGATCTCTCGACCACCAACACGGTTACATCACGACCCGATACATGACGCATGCGAGAGGGATGTAGGCGTTCCAATCGTACCACGTTCCTTGTCGCCAGTAGATTGCAAGATCGGTTCGGAAAGTTGGAGGCCTCAGGGGGAAGGGGTGCAGCATGTAATCAACAGCTTATAAAAGCGGGAAGAAGGCAGGAGGGAGTGGTTCAGAACTTATGAGTTTGAGAAGTAGACTTGAAGAAGTATGCAGTTGACGGCGCGATCATCGCTTGCCGTCGCTCACAGGATCGCAGAGGTCGGTTGGTTTGAGTGTCGTGTTATGGACTGATATGTAACTATGCCGCGTGCTCCCGGTGTTGGGCGATCAAACGGTCGAATTCTTTGCGCCAATCGTCGTAATTGGTTCGGCGTCTTCCAGTGCCTTCCTTTCTTCTGACATTTATCGTCGAAACCGATATGTTTTCATATCCACGCTTCCGAAGGGCGGGATTTGGAAACGTGTAAGAGTCCTCACTGTCATGAACAAGGTAGAAGAAGCCCCATTTCATTGACCCGAATCGATTTACAACCTTAGCCAGTTTTTCGAGGTCCTTGAATACGGCTTCTTCGTTTACGTAGTCTTGCTTTGTGAAGAATTTGAATTCGACCGTATAAATGGGGTTGCCTCTGTCAAAGATCACAATATCCGGCTTCATTCCTGCCAACCGTGGTTCGCACCGAACATAGATGTTTGACCTTCCGTTCCGCTGAAAGAAGGATCTGATATAACCATGGGCAGCCGAATGAAGATCACTCTCGTTAAAAACGTCAAAGTTCCATACGTCCGAAAGCAGAAGATCATTAAGCCTGTGGTGCATGAAACCATTGAAACGACCAAAGTCAAACTGTCTCATCAGGTATAGTCTCCTTTAGTTCACTTCTTGTGGCATCGCAGAAGTCTTTGAGTGAGACTTAGGAGTCCAATCACTAGCGTATCCTGCTTCACTACCTTGTCAAGTTCTGACCGAAAGAGCGCCGAGCATCTGGAAAACGGAATTGCTCGGCTCTACTGTTAAGAGAAGTCGCACCTTGTGGGGTCATGGGCTGGTCGCTACGAGAGATTGCGAAGCGTCTGCGTGGATACTGCGAGAGGGACGCTGGGATTATTGACAACAAGTACACCTTCGACGACGACTGCCATTTTACCGAGGCGGTTGACACGAATGATCGGCTATACTGCCGCTGCCCGCAGAGAAGTTCTGCGCCAGAGGAAACCGATGCCCGTCAAGCATGTCAAAGCGAGATACTGGATCGCGACAGGCATCTTTGACGACCTCACGTCCTTCCACGATTTCGAGCATCGCATCAATGGTATTGCGGAGGAGAAAGATCGTGGCGATGTCTTTGAGATTTTCGTGGAAGGATTCCTCGCCACCCAAGACATTATGCAGTGCGTCGCCCACTGGGTCGTCGGCGACATCCCCCTGACGCTACGGCAACGCTACAACCTTCCCAGCGACGCGAAGGGGATCGATGGTGTGTATGAAAGCCGCCTTGGGACGTATGTTGCCTACCAAGTCAAATACCGCCAGAAGGGCTACCTCACCTATACCGAAGTCGCCCCGTTTCTTGGTATCACCGAACGCTTCACGGAGCGCGTGATCTTTACGACCGCGAGTGAACTCGCGGTCGATGCGCTCAATCGTGGGGGGATGCGGCTGGTTCGTGGCGATGATTTTCGTGTGCTTGAACCAGATGATCTTGCGCGGATTGTCGCATGGCTGAAAGAGAAGCCGCTGCCGCGCTCTCCGTTCACCCCCAAGCCCTACCAAATAGACGCACTGACAGCCATCAAAACCACACTCAGTACCCAGGATCGCGCCACTGTCGTCATGGCCTGTGGGACGGGCAAAACGCTGGTGTCGTTATGGGCAACGCAAGATGCCCAACCGAAAACGGTGCTGGTCTTGGTGCCGTCCCTGACGCTGCTTCAGCAAACACTGGGCGAGTGGAGCAAGCATCACACCTTCGCGCCAGGGTTTCGCTACCTCTGTGTCTGTTCGGATCAAACGGTAGGCTTAGCGAATGATGAATTAGAAGTCCGTTCCTCTGATGTGGAGTTTCGCATCGATACCAACCCCGAAGAAGTCACCCGCTTTCTCGCACATCCGACGGATGATGTGAAAGTCATTTTCTCCACCTATCACTCGTCGCCTGTCGTGGGGGCAGGGGCAGCAGGCTACACCTTTGATTTGGGGATATTTGATGAAGCCCACAAGACGACAGGGCGAGAAGGTGGGGCGTTCGGCTATGCGCTGTCCGATGAGCACCTGCGTATCAAGAAGCGGCTGTTCTTCACCGCGACGCCCCGTCATTACGATATTCGCCATCGCGATAAAGAAGGTGAGTTTCGTGTGCAATCGATGGACGATCCACAGGTCTATGGGATACGCGCCCATACGCTTTCGTTTGCGAGTGCCGCGAAGCAGGGCATCATCTGCCCGTATAAAGTCGTCATCTCGCTCATCGACAAACACATGGTTAGCGACTTTGCGCGAAAGCATGGCATTACGCTGATCAAGACTGATCTCGTGCAGGCACGATGGGTAGCCAATCTGCTCGCCTTCCAGCAAGCGGTCAAGAAAACAGGCGCGACAAAAGCGCTGACCTTTCATAGCCGCGTCAAGGCGGCTGAAGAGTTTGCCAGTGACACCACGCATGGCATCGGACGCTATCTCAATGGCTACGATGTGAGCCATGTGCATGGCAAACAACGAAGCTCAGAACGAAAATCCCTGATCGATGTTTTTCGCCATACTGAGAAAGGGGTACTCACCAACGCTCGCTGTCTGACTGAGGGGGTGGATGTCCCTGCGGTCGATATGGTGGCGTTTATCGATCCCAAACAGAGCCGCATTGATATTGCCCAAGCGACGGGTCGTGCGATGCGGAAGCCGCAAGGAGCCAGCACCAAGACGGTGGGGTATGTCGTGGTACCGTTGTTCGCCGCTGACTTCACACGGGAGGGTCTGGATAAGGCAATTGAATCAGAAAACTTTACCGAAGTCGTGGATGTCCTCAATGCCTTACAAGAGCACGATGAGGACTTGCTCGATATTATTCGTGAGCGGCAAGAAGGCAAGGGTGTTGGTAAAGCGTTTGACCTCAGGCGACTACGCGAGAAGGTAGAAGTCATTGGTCCTGAAGTCGATCTTGAGCGTTTGACTGCCAGCATCAGTATCGCCTTTGCTGATCGCATTGGAATTGGTTGGGATGAGTGGTATGGGCGGCTCACAGCCTATAAGCAGCGTGAAGGGGACTGCATCGTACCGACAAACCATCGTGAGCAAGGTTTTCGGTTGGGACAGTGGGTCGACAAGCAACGCCAAAAGAAAGATACCATGCTGCCCGAACGCCGTCAGCGGCTTGAGTCGCTGGGTTTTGCATGGAATAAATTCGCGGCTTCGTGGGAACAGGGCTTTCGCTCCCTCGAAATCTTTCGCCAGAGGGAAGGGCATTGTCGCGTGCCTGTACGCCATCACGAGCAAGGCTATCGGTTAGGGTTGTGGGTTGCCCATCAACGCGCAACCCAAGACAAATTGTCGCCAGATCGGCGTCAACAGCTCGACGCGCTCGGGTTTGTGTGGGATTCACATGAGGATTGGTGGGAAGAGGGCGTTCGCTGCCTCGAATGCTATCGCAAGGCGCAAGGGAACTGTCTCATTCCCCATAGCTACCGCGACCCAATCTCCGGCTTTCGGTTAGGATCGTGGGTCACCAATCAACGCACGGCTCAAGACACCATGTTGCCAGAACGCCGTCAGCGGCTTGATGCACTCGGGTTTGTGTGGGATACCCGTATCGTTCAGTGGGAAGAAGGTTTCCGCTTCCTTGATATCTTTCGCCAGCGAGAAGGACATTGTCTCGTGCCGCAACTCTATTGCGAGCAAGACTATCGGTTAGGACAGTGGGTTGCCGTGCAACGCACCACCAAAGATGTTCTGTTGCCAGACCGCCGTGCGCGGCTCGACGCGCTGGGTTTCGTGTGGGATGCCCGTACCGCTCAGTGGGAAGAGGGCTTTCAGTCCCTCGAAAGCTTTCGTCAGCGGGAAGGACATTGCCGCGTATCAACAAGCCATCGCGAGCAAGACTTTCGCTTAGGGACGTGGGTTGGCGTGCAACGCGACAACAAAGATAGTATGTCACTAGAACGTCGTCAGCGGCTGGACGCGCTGGGATTCGTATGGGATGTCTTGACCGCTTCGTGGGAAGAGGGTTTTCGCTTCCTGGAACTCTTTCACCATCGGGAAGGGCATTGTCGTGTACCTACAAGCCACCGTGAGCAAGGTTTTCGGTTGGGACAGTGGGTTGACAAACAACGCCAAAAGAAAGACACCATGCCTTCCGAACGTCGTCAGCGGCTGGACGCGCTGAATTTTGTGTGGAATAAATTCGCGACTTCGTGGGAAGAGGGCTTTCGCTATCTACAACTGTTTCACCAACGTGAGGGACATTGTCGTGTGCCTACAAGTTATCGTGAGCAAGGCTTTCGCCTAGGACAATGGGTTGGCGTGCAACGCGCAACCCAAGACAAATTGCTGCCCGAACGCCGTCAGCGGCTTGATGCACTCGGGTTCGTGTGGGATTCACGGGCGACTTTGTGGGAAGAAGGCTTCCGCTCCCTCGAAATCTTTCGCCTGCGGGAAGGGCATTGTCGCGTGCCTAAAAATCATCGCGAGCAAGACTTTAGGTTAGGGCAGTGGGTTGGCGTACAACGCCAAACTCAAGACACCATGCTGCCTGAGCGCCGTGCACGGCTCGACGCGCTGGGGTTTGTGTGGAAGGTGTGCTGAATGGCGGCGGCGGTTTCGGTTGCAGTCTGTACAGGCACTCGACAGGAAAACTGCGCCGTTGGTGTAGGGGTTCGTGTGAAGTTGTGCAGTGCCCCACCAGAATAGTGCCCTGTTCGTGGCAGCAAGCGGTATAAATCGCTTACTGAAAGTCTGACAGGGAGAGGGTCTCGTCGGAGATCGGATCGGCATGGGTGAGAGTTTGTGAAGAGGTTAGATACTCTTGAGGAAAGTGGTGTTTGTGGAAACCAAAGAGCGATCACTTCAAGCTGAAACATCGAAGAATTTACGCAGTTGCATGTTTCAAGTTTGTGTATAACCAAAACAATCATATAGTTGAGATCAAGATGGTTGGTGAGTCGTAGGATGGAAACTGTAAAGTCGCTATAAATAATATTTTCATAAGGTAACTGATTGGAAATACGAATCTATTACGAAGACACCGACTGCGGGGGTGTCGTCTATTACGCCAACTATCTTAAATATTTTGAGCGGGCTCGCACGGAGTATCTGGAGTCGCGCGGGCGGTCGGTTGCCTCATTGATGGAGCAGGGTACGGTCTTTGTCGTGGTCCATGCCGAGGTGCATTACCGTTCGCCTGGCCGGTATGGAGAGACGCTGGTCGTTGCAACGACCGTGTCTGACGTGACCAGAGCCTCGTTCACGTTTGCTCACGTGCTACGGGAAAAAGTTAGCGGTCGGGTTGTGGTAGAGGGCTCAGCCCGTCTCGCAGTGACAGACGGCAACGGCAAGGTGAAGCGCCTGGACAAAACGATTGTTGCCGCACTGCAATCTCCTCCACAGCCTTCTTGACAGTTGCCTTGTGCGATCCATAACATCTGTGCGTGAGGGTCAGTACACCGTGATATAGCGGTGAGGTTCAACAACAAGCGGAAAGGAATGAGCTTATGAGTGGAAGCGCAAACATCCCCGGATATACGGCAGGGACTCCTGCTGTGGCGAAGTCTCCCGTGACACTCGCCGAATTTCAGTTGATGAAGAACAGCGCCTTGTTCGGAGACGAAGACATCAAGGCCCTGCGTCAGTCACATGACGTGGTAAAGGATCAGGTCGAAGCCATCCTCGACGTCTGGTACGGCTTTGTGGGTTCTCAGCCGCAGCTGCTCGCGTCATTCCTCGGCAAGAGCGACGGCAAGCCGCTGGGTGACTATCTGGGCGGAGTCCGCAAGCGCTTCGGCCAGTGGATTCTCGACACGGCCAAGGCTGAGTACGATCAGAAGTGGCTCGACTATCAGCACGAGATCGGCCTCCGCCACCATCGTACCAAGAAGAATCAGACCGACGGCGCTGCCGCCGCGGCGGCCATCGTGCCGTTTCGCGATTTGTTCGCGCTCATTTTCCCGGTGACGTTCACCTTGAAGCCGTTCCTCGCCAAGAAGGGGCACAAGGCCGAGGATGTCGACAAGATGTACAATGCGTGGGTGAAATCTTGTCTCCTCCAGCTCACGCTGTGGAGCCATCCGTACGTGAAAACCGGCGACTTCTAGGCTGACTGCTGTGGGCTTCGGCTATGCCGAAGCCCGGACACGATTCACGGGGACATTCTGAAAAGTACCCGCTTCTCGTGGCGAAACTCAGAATGTCCCCATTTTGCATTCAAAGCTCTCGGCGTTTTTACCGACATCTATGCGCTACTGGGGACGGTCTTCGTCTTTACGATGGACCGGGAAGTGCAGCCGATCGTCCGCTGATTGGTGAGGCAGGCTCCGTCAAACTATTTCACGGGCATCATCGTGGTAATGACCGTGGCGATCAGGATGTACCATGGAATGCCGAGTGTGACGTTATAGGTAAAGGTTAGGCCAAGAGAAGCAGCCAATCCAAGGGTTGGACTCGCTTCTGGAATGGCGAGTCGTTGAATTGCTGGAACGGCGATATACGAGGCTGACCCGCAGAGGACGCCAAACAGGGTGTAGGTGCCAATTTCGAACGGGTGGCCCAGGAACATGCTGTACAGGTGCGCCATCAGCATGCCGAATGTGGCGAAGACATTCGGAGCCCAAAATCCAAATAGGATGAACTTCCATCCCGCGGTCCGAAGGTCTTGGAGACGCTTGCATGCCGTCATACCCATCTCGATGAGAAACAGACATAAGATTGCCGGGAACAATTGAACGAAGAAGACATCGTTGGCAGCCGTCACCTTCGCCCCTTGCAGCCCGGAAATGAATCCGATCAGAATCCCGCCAAACAGCAAGTACAGACCGGAATTCAGGAAGACTTCATGGAGCACGCTTTTGCTCAGGATGCCGGAGGCATTGGCGCGTTTCTCTGTCTCCACCGGTTCCTGCGTCTGCCGGTGATCAGGGGCATTGTCTGAGTGGTCTTTGTTCTCATCCAGTGCATCGAGTTCGTCGATTTGACCGCTTCTGTCAGGGAGGCGCCTTGCGTGAGGATCGTAGCCGTGCTCACCGGGCATATTGCCCAACGCATCCATCTTGCCGCTTGCGCGCATGCGGGCAACAAGCCCAAGGGCGACCAGACACCCAGGAATCTCCATGACGGCGAGCATGACCGGCATGTATGCGGCAAAGGCGATATTGGAAGCCGTCAGAACGCCCAGACAAGTGACAAAGGTTCCCGCTGAATCAGAACCATAGTACCCGGCCACTGCCGCCGCATCGATCTGACGAATATTCGTGAAGCGGAGCACATAATATGCGGTGATCCCGATGAGCAAGTTGGTGAAAAACCCAATAACCATGAACCCGCTGGCGCGCCCAAGATCCGCTGCGGAAAGTGATGCCAATTCCTCTCCGCCATGCCATCCGATGGAGATCAATAGGTATATGATGAGGCCTTTATAAATCGCGTACGGGAACTCAAAGGGAACTTTGAGCAGTGGCACCAGGAAGCCAAGATAAAAGAAGAGCAGTAAGGGCTTGAAGAGATTGTGTAAGAAGTTATCGGCAAACTGTTCAAGCATGGAATTCCTCTATCTCACGAAGGTTGGGATGAAGGAAGTATGAGTATCGGCATAACGATGGCATCGACATTCGTAGTGTACGGCAAGGCGTATGCCTCATTTGTCAGTCTAGATATCAGCAGAAACATTGGATCAATGTACCCGTCCTGATTCGTACGAACAGTTACGGTTGTGCATGGGCCAGCTTCTGTGCAACTTGTGTACGCAGGCGCATGACGCACACGCTTGGAGTATGTGCGGACACGATTCATGGGGATATTCTGAAAAGTACCCGCTTCCTGCTGAGAAATTCAGAATGTCCCTGTTTTATATTTTTGTCCCTGTTTTATATTTTCGAACTGGAGGCTACAGGAGGTTCGTGCAGCCTGATGAGGAGCGTGCTTTTCCCCGCCGTGAGGTCAAGGTCACTCATGATGCATTCAACCTTAGCCCCGATAGCGCGTTCAATCTTTGC
>FRDC01002267.1_pt1 | contig 37576 bp, 35 predicted proteins | sample 1106171 | NCBI WGS metagenome assembly FRDC01 (sample SAMEA3930566, study PRJEB13176) | freshwater metagenome | biome: Drinking water system; feature: drinking water; material: water | place: Singapore | collected 2014-12-20 | reverse complement strand
CCGCGCTCCTGCTCCTGCTCCATCCAGTCCATGGTGGCGGCACCATCGTGCACTTCGCCGATTTTGTGCGATTTGCCGGTGTAGTACAGAATGCGTTCCGTGGTCGTGGTTTTACCGGCATCGATATGCGCGCAAATGCCGATGTTTCTGTACATATTATATGGTGTCGTGCGTGTCATTTTGTCTCTACTACCTAACTCAATTTTATCTTTTCTGTATGCTTTAGCGTATAGCGTATAGGGGATAGCGGATAGTTTCGGATCTTAATTCTCTATACGCTATGCCCTATACGCTATACCCTTTTTAATTGCTCCACTTCAAATGGGCAAAGGCGCGGTTGGCTTCGGCCATTTTGTGGGTTTCTTCGCGCTTTTTAATGGCGGCGCCACGGCTTTGCGCGGCATCCATGATTTCGCCCGCCAAGCGCAAGGCCATGGTTTTTTCGCCGCGCGCACGCGCCGCAACGATGATATTACGCTGCCCCAAATCGATCGAACGGTCATAGCGCACTTCAACCGGCACTTGATAAGTTGCACCGCCGACGCGGCGCGATTTCAATTCCATTTGTGGGCGGGCATTGTCGATCGCTTCGTTAAAAACTTCCAATGCCGGGCGCTTGGTTTTCGATTCGATAACGTCAAACGCGCCGTAAACGATGCTTTCGGCTTTGGATTTTTTGCCCTGTTCCATAATGCGGTTCATAAACCGCGAAATCTGCACATTGGCAAATTTTGGATCTGGCAAAGTTTCTCTTTTTACTGCTCTGCGACGACGTGACATTCTTGATTGCTCCTAGTTCAAAATTACCCTGATTACTTCGGTCTTTTTGCGCCGTATTTCGAACGCTGCTGCTTGCGATCTTTGACGCCTTGCGTATCCAATGACCCACGCACAATGTGGTAACGCACACCGGGCAAATCCTTCACGCGGCCGCCGCGGATCAACACCACCGAGTGTTCCTGCAAATTATGCCCTTCACCGCCAATATATGCGGTTACTTCGTGGCCATTCACCAAACGCACGCGCGCGACTTTACGCAACGCCGAGTTCGGTTTTTTAGGGGTCGTGGTATAAACCCGAGTGCAAACACCGCGTTTTGCCGGATGTTTGGATTCCAAAGCCGGAACGGTGTTGCGAAAAGTCGGACGCTGCCGGCCTTTGCGAATCAGTTGGTTAATTGTTGGCATGTATGAACCGCCTCTTTAAATTATATTGTCAATTCCGCTAACCCTGCAAAATCCCGAACGACCGAAATTTTACACGGTTTCAAACTAGCCTGAAATTTTAAAGAGACGCGACCCGAAAACAGAATCAATCTGTACTGCGGACAGTAATAATGACAGATAATTTTGGGACGCAAATATTTTGCGCTTCCTGCCCCATTATCCGCATCGCTACCTTGGCGTCCCTAGAAAAACGAATCTTACGTTTAACGTAATTTACGCACATTCCAGGCATGCCCTTTGCCGATGCTAATCACGTATTTTGCAATACGTTTTCAAACAAAATATCACTCACAAGAGCGGTATCACTTTCTTTCGACTGAGTGATAAACGCCGGTGCGGTTGTTATTTTCTCTCTGAAATGCGTTTAAAACCATGCTTTCAGTTAAACGTGGTTTTACCGCCATTTCCCGGTAAAGGTTCGCGTTTTATATGGTATCTCTATCGCGGCGTCAACATAAATTTTAACATTTATACCGTTTTTTTATCTCCGTTGAAAATTCGGGTGTAGTTGCAACACAGCCATGACGTTTGAAATACTCGGCAACAAATGGTGATTTGTTAATATTGGTTAATAATATTAGAGTGAGGCCTCGATTTAATTTTTTATATTCATGCCCAAGGATCTTTGACCCAATGCTTGACCACGTTAAACATCAGATTAACAATAAACCAGGAAACGTACCGGACAGCGGCAAGGCGGCAATTCCAGCGGCGTCGGGAAATCCTAAAATTGCAAGCTCGCACAATCCACGGCAAAGATCTATCCGGACTCCTATTTCCTGCTTAGGTATTGGATTGCACAGCGGGGTAAAAACTTCCATGCGCATTAAACCTGCGCCGGAAAACCATGGGATCGTTTTTTTACGCACCGACATCCCCGGATCGGCCGAACATAAAACCGTTCCTGCGCTATGGAACAATGTTAATTTCACAACATTGTGTTCTCAGATATCCAACGCCCATGGCACGACGGTATCCACCATCGAACATTTCATGGCGGCATGCGCTGCCTTGGAAATCGATAATTTGTTGATTGAAATTGATGGTGGCGAAGTTCCCATCATGGATGGCAGCGCCGCACCGTTTATATTTTTGCTGGAATGCGCCGGCATGGCACAGCAACAAGCCGCCCGCCGATGCATCCAAGTATTGAAAACAGTAACCGTATCAGAGAAAAATGGCCATGGATACAAACACGCATCCATTTCGCCATGCGATGATTATACTATGCAATGCTCGATTGAATTTCAAAACACCGCTATCGGCCGCCAAGAATATCGGCTGCATGTATCGCCTAGCAGTTTCAAAAACGATATTGCGCGCGCGCGCACATTCGGTTTCTTTCACGAAGTCGAACAAATGCGTGCACAAGGATTGGCGTTGGGCGGATCGTTGGAAAACTCCGTGGTACTGGATCAAGATGGTGTCATGAACCCGGGTGGGCTGCGTTTTGCCGATGAATTCGTGCGCCATAAGATTTTGGATTGCATTGGCGATTTGTATTTGGCCGGACACCCGTTTTTGGGGCATGTGGAAACGCATCGCAGCGGCCATGGATTGAATAACCGCTTGCTGCGGGAATTGTTCGCCGACAAATCTGCCTGGCGCTTGGTCGAAGTTGTATCGCCAAGCTTGGTGGCCGCAAATGACATGACATTTGTTGAACCGAAAGCCAGCTTGCAGGCGTAGCAGAAAATTTTGACATTTGAAAATGGGCTGTAATTTGTCTGGTTTTTGACAAGATTGTTCATTATATTGCTTGAATGCGCTTCGCACTCTCTTCGAAATTGTTCCTTTTTATGCTCTTGTGTATCGGATTTTTGACCGCTTGCGGCGGGACAAAAACCGACGAGACTGCATTCAAGGAAACCCCCGTCGAAGAGTTATACAATGCGGCCTTTGATCTTATGCAAGCCGAAAAGTACAAAGCCGCGGCTGATGCGTTCGATGAGGTTGAACGTCAGCATCCCTATTCCAAATGGGCGGCAAAGGCGCAGTTGATGGCCGGATACGCCTATTACCAGGCCGAGAAATATTCCGAAGCGTCGCTGGCTCTAGATCGATTTATACAATTGCATCCGGGCGCTGATAATGTCGATTATGCCTATTATTTAAAGGCAATAGTTACCTATGATCAAATCAACGATATCGAACGCGATCAATCGATCACCGAAACCGCCATGCAGCAACTACGAGAAGTTATCCGGCGTTTTCCAGACACCGATTACGCCAAAGACGCCAAGTTGAAAATTGACCTAACGCTGGATCATTTGGCGGCCAAAGAAATGCAAATCGGAAGGTTCTACCAAAAGCGCAAGCTTTATACTTCGGCGATCAACCGGTATCGCAATGTGGTCGATCAATATCAAACGACCGCGCATGTTCCCGAAGCCTTGCACCGCTTGGTTGAATGTTATCTTACGCTGGGCATTCGCGATCAGGCACAGGCTAACGCCGCAGTGCTGGGACATAATTACCCCGGCAGCGAATGGTATCAATATAGCTATAGTTTACTGAATACCGGCAAAAGCGAATTGATCCAGCCGCAAATCGCCGACGAAAAATCTATGATCCGCCGCGCGATTGATGCGGTGGTGCCGTAGATTGAGAGTTAGAAATTAGTCGTTAACCGTTTACCAACAACCAACGCCTAGTTCAAGATCCAAACGTAAACGCGTAAGCGCGAATTCCGGGCGACTCGGCGGTTAGTTCCAAAATTCCTGTCTTTACGCTGCTTTGATCCACCAATTCATATAGCCGGTCACGATCAACGGTAACCACCGAATCTTTGACATCTTTCCCGCCTGCCGCGCCTATGCCTTGTCCATTTAATGACACGCGCAACTTTACTGCATTTGACGATGCAGGCGCCAAGACCAAAAACACCTTGCGGGCTTGGAAATTTATACGCAGCGCCGCGCCAGCCTTGGTCGCTTCCACATATTCCGGCATCGATTGCCATTCGCCATTTAATGCGAAATGATTCGGCGGCAGTTCGGTTGGAAAACCAAAATCCGCCGGCGTGTCGTAAACCATTGGCTTGGTTTTAACCAAGCTTGTACCGCGCGCATAGCCCAAATAGGTTTCGGGTGTTTGAGAATCGCTGTATGGATTGGCTTCTGCTTCGATCGGCTGTTTGACCGAACCTTGTTTCAAACCCAATTTTGAGCGGATCACGTTTTCGGTGATATCGTAATTGCCTTCGCCGAAATGTTGGTAAACAACCTGGCCATCGCGGTCGATCAAATAATGCGCCGGCCAATATTGATTTTTGTAATTGGCCCAAGTTTGCAATTCATTGTCCAACGCAATCGGATACGTCAAACCAAACCGTTCCGCGGCGGCTTTGACGTTTTCAAATTTCTTCTCGAAACTGAATTCCGGTGAATGAATGCCAATAATCACAAATCCTTGATCGCGATATTTTTCCCACCAAGATTTTAAGTACGGCAATGTGCGCACACAGTTGATACAGGAATATGTCCAAAAATCGATCAACACCACCTTGCCTTTCAAATCGGCGACGGCTTGTGGGTTGGAATTTATCCACGCGGAAAGCCCGGCAAAATCCGGCGCCGGATAAGGTTGCGGCAAAAGATGCGGGACGATATCGACATCGCTTGCGGCGGCGGGAATTGCGGCGGCTTTGTCAGCAACGGTATTCACCGTATTCAGACCGGTCAACAACGCCACATCCAAACCTTTGTAAATCATAACGGCCATAACCATAATGATAACGGCCATGCCGCGCCGGATAGCGCGGGAATTCTTTTTCAAAAAACCGATTTTGGCGATCACTTGCCGTCCGGCAAGGGTAATCATCAACATCGGGATGCCAGCGCCCAACGCGAACATCACAACCGTTCCGATGGCGTCGATGCTGGTCTTGGCCTGGACAATCTGCACAATCGCAGCCGCCATAATCGGCCCGGCACATGGCGTCCAAATCAATCCGATCAAACAACCGATTAAAAAACCGCCAGTGAATCCGGATTTTTGGTCAAATCGCGACGTTAGGCTTTGTCCCACATTGGCGACACCTTGGGTGACTGAAATCAGTTTTTCGGAAATGCGTTCCGAAAACATCACCGCGCCGAATATCACCAACAACAGCAAAGACGCGTTTCGAACAATTTCCGGATCCATATCCAATGACGCCAAAACCTGCCTTGCCGCTAGCGCGAACACGCTAAATGCAAATATGAATCCGGCAATAATTCCAAATGGCCTTGATTTCCCGCCATCCAAAGACGCGGCTAACATGATCGGCAAAATCGGCAAAATGCAGGGCGATAAAATTAAACCGACACCTTCAACCAACGCCAATGCCATTTGTGAATAATTAATCGCGTCCATAGAGGCTACCTTTGCAAAATAAATGATGGATAATGAGGTGCAGAAAACAAGCAGAATCAAGATACAAAAAACCCATGCGATGCCAAAGCACGCGCATGGGTTCAGAGAAAACGTATTAGTTCGATTGAGAAGCCGAGCTGGATGGCATCAAAACCGAATCAACGACGTGGATTACGCCGTTCGATTGCGTTACGTCCGCAATCGAGATCGAGGAGCTGCCGCCCTTGGCATCAGCAACTTCCAAACCTTTGGCTGTTTGCTTGATGGTCAATGAACCACCGGCAACAGTTTTCAAGCTGGTTTGGCCTTTGCCTTCTTTGCACAATTCGGCCAATTTCGCCGATGTGTAGGTGCCTGGAACGACATGATAGGTCAAGATACCGGTCAAGCTCGCTTTGCTTTCTGGCTTCAACAAGCCTTCAACCGTACCAGCGGGCAATTTTGCAAATGCGGCGTTGGTTGGCGCGAACACGGTGAACGGACCTTTACCTTGCAGAGTTTCCACCAAACCGGCGGCTTTCAATGCCGTTACCAATGTGGTGTGATCTTTGGAGTTAATGGCGTTTTCGACGATGTTCTTGGTCGCATACATTGCGGCACCACCGACGATCACTGGCTTTGTTTCGCTTGCAGCCATCATCGCTTTCGACTCGGAAGCGGAAGAATGCGAAGATGATGAAGACGAAGACGCAGCAGCCGAAGTTGCTTTAGATTCGGATGACGGCGCCGATTTTGGTTCATTGGCAAAGCTGTTGTTTGCAAACATGCCAAGACCCAAAACGATGGTCAACGCAAATAAAGCGAGGGTTTTTAGTTTCATTAAAGTTACTCCATGAGATGATGATAAAGAAATACAACCTGTAATTCTTGGATGTCAAAAACCACAAGATCGATGCCGTTAAAATGAATTATTCCCATGCAAAGTCAAGCGTAATTTTACAGCAAAAATTGGGATAACCCCTGATTTTCCGCCAAATTGACATATTAAAGACATAATCTTGCATGGCGTTTTATCGTCCCGTCTTGGCTTATACCCTTTGCAAAAACATTGCGCGAGGTTCTTTATTTGCACATCCAAACCCGCCATGGTACACAGAAAACATGCTGACAAATTTGTCAATCCGCGATGTGGTTTTAATCAAGGAATTGGATATCGAATTCCATTCCGGCATGACCGCGTTAACCGGTGAAACCGGATCGGGAAAATCGATCTTGCTGGACGCGCTTGGGCTTGCGCTTGGTATGCGCGCCGATCTTGGCTTGATTCGCCAAGGCGCCGAAAAATCAATTGTCGCGGCTGAATTTCGCATCGAAGAAAACCATCCCATTTGGCCATTCTTGACCGAAGCGGGCATCGATCCGTCGGATCAAGGCGGGTTGGTGTTGCGACGCATTTTAAGCGCCGACGGCAAATCCCGGGCCACCGCGAACGATCAGCCGATTAGCATCAACTTGTTAAGACAGATCGGAGCCATGATTGTCGAAATTCATGGCCAATTCGATCAACACGGTTTGTTGAACGCCAACACGCACCGCCGCACATTGGACGCTTTTGGAAAATTATCGGCACGCATTTTGGATTTGGGCAAAATGTTTCACGCCTGGCGCGGTTTGGAACAGCAATGGCAAGACGCCGTTCGCGAGCAGCAGCAAAAACAAACCCAAGAAGAATTTTTGCGCCACGCGATAACCGAAATCACGGCATTTGAAGCAAAACTGGGCGAAGAACAGGCTTTGCTTGAACGCCGCATTGCCCTGCAGCATCGTGAAAAAATCGTTGCGGCTTTAATGCAATCCATCGAATCGTTAAGCGGCGAAGACGGCGCCGACCGCCGGGTTCTTGGCGCGCAAAAATCCATCGGACGGGTGTTGGATAAGGCCCCTGACTTGCTGAACGCAATCTATACGGCGTTAGAACGTGCCGAAGTCGAAATCCGTGAAGCGATTGGCTTGCTGCAATCCGCGCTTGGCACCGATAGCGATGCGCCGGCGCAATTGGAAATTTTGGAAGACCGGCTATTCGCTTTGCGCGATTTGGCGCGCAAATACAATGTCGCACCCGACGCGTTGTTGGATTTATTGACGCAAATGCAATCCGAATTGCTTCAAATCGACACGGCCGACGAACGCATTAAGAATTTATTCGAACGAAAACAGCGCGCCAGAAACACGTATTATGACGAGGCACAAAAAATTTCCGCGTTGCGCCAAAAACTTGCGCAGAAATTGGATCGCGCGGTGATGAGCGAAATGGAACCGCTTAAATTGGGTCGCGCGGCATTTCAAACCCGTGTCTCGCTTATTGAAGAATCGGATTGGGGCGAACATGGTATCGACGCCGTCGAATTTACCGTCGCCACCAATCCGGGTATGCCGGCCGGAAGCCTGTCTAAAATCGCATCGGGCGGTGAATTATCACGCTTCATGCTGGCGCTTAAGGTGGTATTGGCGGAAACACAACATGCCACGACCATGATTTTCGATGAAATCGATTCCGGCATCGGCGGCCAGGTTGCGGATGCGGTTGGCAATCGGCTTGAGGTTTTGGGGCAATCCGCGCAAATTTTGTTGGTCACGCATTCGCCGCAAGTCGCATCCAAGGCGCAACATCATTATCGTATTTCTAAAACTGTGGTTAAAAATTCAACCAAGACCACAATCGAACCGCTCAACCCCAAAGCGCGCGGCGAAGAAATCGCCCGCATGTTGTCGGGCGCTTCTATCACCGACGAAGCCCGCGCCGCCGCCAATAAGCTTTTAGGAGCGGCGTAAATTTTCAACTTGACATTGTATGACTTTTAATCTACAATTGATACACAAGGAGAAAACCATGCCTAAAACCGAAATTATCAATACCCGGGTCGAACCCAAAATAAAAAAAACCGCAACCGCGATTTTGAAATCGCTTGGCCTGACTCCAACCGATGCGATCAATATGTTTTTACATCAAGTGATCATTCATGACGGCCTTCCATTCGAAGTCCGCAAGCCGAATAAGGAAACTCTAAAAGCCATGCGCGACCTCAAAGCCGGACGCAACATGAAAATTTACAGCTCCCTACGAGAACTAAAAGACGAGTTCGAATAACTCTATGCCCGCAAAGTCAAAAACTGCTAATTCATCACCCGCTACGTTCGAAGCGCAAATCGAAATGGCCGATCTTGCCAAACAAATCGCGCATCACGATATTTTGTACCATCAAAAAGACCGACCGGAAATTTCCGATGCGGAATATGATGCATTGCGTCGACGCTATGCAGTGCTGAAAACAAAATATCCCAACATTGCAATTTCCGGCGACGCAGACGATCAGGTCGGCGCAGCACCGGCCAAAGGCTTTGAAAAATCCAGGCATTTACTGCCGATGTTATCCCTCAATAATGCTATGGATTACAATGAGGTTACCAGTTTTCTTCAAAAAATTAGAAATTTTCTCGATATCCCCGAAGGCACTCCAATACCATTATGGGCGGAATTGAAAATCGACGGACTATCCGTGAATTTAAAATATCATAACGGTGCACTCATGGAAGCCGCAACCCGCGGCGACGGCTCAGATGGTGAAAACATAACCGCAAACATCAAAACCATTGCCGACATCCCACAAATACTAAGGGGCAAAAATTGGCCTGAAAATATCGAAATTCGTGGCGAAGTTTACGTTTATCATCACGATTTCTTGCTTTTCAACGGAGCTCTGGTCGAAGCAGGATTAGAGCCCTTTGCCAATCCGCGTAATTTCGCAGCCGGAAGCTTGCGCCAGCTGGATCCATCTATTACTGCAACACGCCCGCTACGTTTTTTTGCGTTCGGAATCGGGCAAACATCCGAAAAATTTGCGGACAGCCAACAAGAAATTTCTACTGCTTTACAAAACTGGGGATTTTGGCAGCCGCCGCATTCGCAATTACTTCTCTCCGATACGGACTTTACGTCTTATTATAATAAAATATTAATTTATCGCGCGGAACTTGAACAAATTGCATTCGACATCGACGGCATCGTTTTAAAGGTCAACCGGCTGGATTGGCAATCCCGCCTTGGCTTTGTGGGGCGCGCGCCACGCTGGGCGGTGGCGTGGAAATTTCCGGCCGAGCAGGCGCAAACTACAATCGAGAACATTATTATCCAAGTCGGGCGCACCGGCGCGCTCACCCCAGTTGCGGAATTGAAACCGGTGAATGTCGGCGGCGTTTTGGTTTCGCGCGCGACGTTGCATAACGAGGATGAGATTATTCGCAAGGACATCCGAGTGGGCGACCGCGTTATCATTCAACGCGCAGGCGACGTGATCCCGCAAGTGGTCGAAGTCATTGCGGCATCACGCCCGCAAAATTCCAAACCCTATATCTTTCCCGATCATTGCCCAGTTTGCAACAGCATTGCCATGCGCGAACAAGACGGCGCGATAAGACGCTGCACCGGCGGGCTGATTTGCCCGGCACAAGCGGTCGAGCGTTTGAAACATTTTGTATCCAAGGGCGCGTTCGACATCGAAGGCATGGGCGACAAAGCCATCGAGGAATTATGGGGCGAGAAAATTATTCAGATGCCGGCCGATATTTTTACGCTGGAATCGCGTCAGCGCGAGGGTAAAATCGATCTCGCCAAGCGCGAGGGATGGGGGCAGAAATCCATCGATAATTTGTTCGCCGCAATCGCCGTGCGCAGCGAAATTTCATTCGACCGCTTTATTTACGCGCTCGGCATCCGCCAAGTCGGGGAGCAGACCGCAAAATTGCTCGCGCGGCATTACGACACACCCGATCATTGGTTGGATCGCATGAAACAGGCGGCATCCGGCAATATGGCAGCACGCCAGGAATTGGACGATATCGACCAAGTAGGCGAATCGATGTTGAATGACATCATCGCGTTTTTTGGCAAAGACCATAACCGCGAGGCGATTGCGGCCTTGCGCCGTTATGTCAAAATCACGCCCCTGCCCAAGGCCGCGGGCAATTCGCCGATTACCGGCAAGATTGTGGTATTCACCGGAAGTTTAGAGAAAATGTCGCGCGCAGAAGCCAAGTCGCGTGCCGAGGCGCTGGGCGCCAAGGTCGCAAGCAGCGTGTCGAAAAAAACCGATTTTGTCGTCATCGGCGCGGATGCGGGTTCAAAGGCCAAGGCGGCACAAGAGCTCGGCGTGAAAATTTTATCCGAGGATGAATGGATCGGGATGATTTCAATTTAAGTATTTAATAACTCCCCCCTTGCGGGGGAGTCAAAAACAGCTTCGCTGCTTTTGGTGGGGGGGATAGGTTAGCAATTTCCCCTCCCCGAAATCGACATAGTCGATTTCGACCCTCCCGCAAGGGGATGGTTGATGTTATAGCTTTTTCGTCACCCGCTTCAGCCAAACCGCCGTCTTAGAATCCAACTTCTTATTCAATTCACGATACACCCGCGCGTGGTAGGCGTTCAGCCAGGAAAGCTCCGCCGCATTTAGCATTTTTTTATCAACCAATTTCGTATCAATCGGCGCAAGCGTCAATGTTTCGAATTCCAGAAAACCCTTGCGCCCCTTGACCTCGCGCACCATCACCAGATTCTCGATGCGGATGCCGTAGGCGCCGGGCTTGTAATATCCCGGCTCGTTCGAAATCACCATGCCGGGCAAAAGCGCGACGCGGTTCGGCACACGGCTGATGCGCTGCGGACCTTCGTGGACGCACAAATAACATCCCACACCGTGGCCAGTGCCGTGGTCGTAATCCAGGCCCGCCTGCCACAAAAACTGCCGCGCCAATGCGTCCAACTGGCTTCCGCTCGTACCCGCCGGAAACTGCGCGGTCGCAAGCGCGATATGCCCCTTGAGCACGCGCGTATAGCGGTCGCGCTGTTCCGCCGAAATTTTGCCGAGCGCAACGGTGCGGGTGATGTCGGTTGTGCCATCAACATATTGCCCGCCGGAGTCCAGCAGCAGAATATTGTTGCGCGACAATTTGGATTTGGTTTTCGCATCGGCTCGGTAATGCACAATCGCGCCATGCGGGCCGAAACCGGCAATGGTCGCAAAGCTTGGCCCGCGATAGGATTTGTCCATGGCGCGGAACGATTCCAGTTTTTGGGAAATCGAAATTTCGTCATGGCGCGTCACATTTTGTTCCGACAACCAATGCAAAAACCGCGTCATCGCAACGCCGTCGCGGCGATGCGCGTTGCGCATTCCATTTTGTTCAGCCTTGTTCTTTTGCGCCTTGGGGAAAACGCAAACATCGTCGCCATGCACAATCCGCGCCCCCGCCTGAGAGAGAATATATTCAACTTTGGCGGGGCAATTCGCCGGATCGAGCATGATTGTTTGCGAATTTTTAAGCGCCAGATCGCGCGCGAAATCGTCCGGCGCGAATACGCCGACGCCATTGCCCAGATGTTTGCGGATTTCCGGCGTGACGTTTTTCGCGTCCACATACCAATCAACGGACTCATCGGCCTTAATCACCGCAAACGAACACACCAGCGGGTTATACGGGATATCCGATCCGCGAATATTGAGCAGCCAAGCGATGGAATCGCAAGATGCAATGACCGCCGCATGGCATTGCTTTCCAACCATAAGCTTGGCGATTTGGGCGCGTTTTGCGGCGCTGCCAATGCCTGCGAATTTCGCGGGGAATATTTCGATTTTGCCCTGGAATTGTTTCGGCCTATCGCGCCAGATTTGATCGACCGGATTGGCGTCCAGCGCAACCATCAACGCGGATTTTTTCAATTGATCCAACTCGCGCGGCGTGTGCAGCCACGGGTCGTAACCGATGCGTCGCGATGCAAATCCGTTTTGTTGCAACCATTGATGCGGCGGCTGTTCGATCAGATGGCAAATGCTCCATTGATTAACATCGACTTGGTTTTTTGCTGCCAATGTATAACGCCCATCGACGAACAGCACCGCGTGTTTTTCGGTGATAATGGCGCATCCGGCCGATCCTTGAAAACCGGAAATCCACGCCAATCGCTCGCGCGAGGCGGGCAAATATTCGTTTTGATATTCATCCGCATGCGGGACAATCAGACCATCCAGCGTCTGGCTTTTCATAAATTGGCGAAGTTGCGTAAGGCGCATGGGGTTATTCTACGCCCGCAGAATCAGACTATGCCAGCCATCGCGGCGAATCCGGCCGATAAAGCGCAAGCCCTGTTGCTGATACGCATGCACTACCATCCGTTCTTGGCCTGCCAGAAGCCCGGAAAGCACCACATGCGCCCCAGGCTTGAGCAGCCCGCGCATATCGCGCGCCATGCGCATCAACGGTTTGGCAAGGATGTTGGCCAACACCAGATCGTATTGGCCGCGCGCGCGGATCAAAGGCGCGCAAAGCGTGCCGGATTTGACCGCGCGGATGCGGGGATGCAGATGATTGACGCAGAGATTGATGTTTGAAACGCGCACCGCCTCGGCATCAATATCGGCAGCCAAAATTTTTGCATGCGGATTGCCACGCGCCGCCCCCATCGCCAAAATCGCCGTACCGCAACCCATGTCCAGAATATTATAGGCGCGTTTTTTTCGCGCCAGAAGATCGAGCGCCAACAGGCATCCATAAGTGGTCGCGTGCTGTCCGGTGCCGAACGCGGTTGCGGCGCTGATTTTAATTGACGCCGGACGCACCGCCAAACCCGGCACTGGATTATCATCGTAACCCGAGAAAACATAAAACCGCCCGGCGCGGATCGGCGGGAAGGATTCTTGGTTCTTTTTCAGCCAGTCAGTCGCGGGAAGTTTTTCGAGCGTTATTTTTTGAAACCGACAGTCATATTGCGCCAATAATTTCTTGACCACGACCAAATCCGGTTTTTTTTGAAAAATCGCCTCGACGATCCAATTGGGCGCAAATACGTCTGCGGCAATGACTTTTTGCCCCGGCGCCTCGAACCAAGTCACGGCGAGCGCCAGACCCGATAGCGCCTCCTCGGCAATCAGCGCATTTTCGTATTCGAGGTGAAGGGTGAGTTGGAACATAATTTTAACGGGGCATCTTAACGCTATTGTAACAAAACTGTAACTTTACAGGTGTCATACAATACTCTAAAAGCATACAATCGACGACTGAATAGGATAAAAATAAATATTTCAGAAATCAAGAATAGAGAAGGATAGAGAAAATGCAACCAGTTTCCGCATCAGAACAACTAGCCTCCCCCCCCCCCCCCCCCCCAGGCACAAGACTGGGATAAAACTGCAGAACTTTGGGGAGCTATTGTCGGTCATGAAAAAAATAAAATTCTTGGCCCTGCGGTTGTTGCCGAATTAACTTATCTTGAAGCCCAAGGCAGATTTTTAAAGGTAGCGGAAGCCACAGGTATAGTGGACGTTGCCCTTGATTTCGGCTGCGGAACTTATGCCATCGGCGTTTCGATGATGCGCGCCGGATTCCGTGCGGATGGATATGATCCATCGCCGGAAATGCTCAGCATGGCTGCGCAAACCTTGAAAAGCGCCAAAGCGCATTTGGATGCGGTTGGCGGATTCACCCCGCGCTTTTCCCAATGTCTTGATAACCTTAGAAACGCCAAATACAAATTTGTTTTGATGTCTTTTGTCCATCAATGCGCGGAAAATCACGCTCAACTCACTACAATGTTCAAGCAAGCCTGTGGCATGCTTGTGCCGGGCGGAACAATCGGAATTATCGGCGCGCATCCATACCGTCAAAATTTAACCGAGGCGCATTCTTCTTGTGAATATGACTACCCCAAGGGGCCCGCCATGAAAGACGGCGCAAAATATGGCGGTCGGATTTTTAACGGCGCGGGTAAGAAAGTCGTCGATCTCACTGGCGAAAATTTCTGGCAAATGGCCACCTTGAGAAAAGTTCTGGAACGCGTCGGGTTTCATTACGAAGTAACGACGGAGATTGCCGATGTGGCGTCAGAAGGCCGCCCGGCAAGCAAAACCGCTCCGTTCTTTTTGATGAGCGCGATCAAGAGAGATCCTGCAAATCCGAATTTAATTGCCCAAATGCGGGCAGATGGAAAGTTACGAGGGTGACGGTAAAATTATCAGCGGCTGCGCGCTTGATCCACACGGTTACGGATTTGCCCGGCGCACAGGGTCGCGATATCGGCCGCCAACCATAATCCGGCGATCAACAAAAAAGCCGCCGAGTTTGCGCGATCATTATTGTGGTATATTTTATCGACACTTCCATAAATCATCGGCAATTTCGAAATCGCCGCCAGAATCCCGGTCGTACGCAACGGCCGGGAAAAAACCGCGTCCGCAGCTTTCAACGCTGCTGGCCGTCCGGGCTTTGAATCCGGCGCATATCCTCGAACCTTGGCGCCGAATATTTGGCTGAATATATAAAGGCCGAAACCGGCTTGCTCCACAGCCGTGGTTTTACCGTCTTCCGCACCCGTCCACAACGCGCCCATCGCGACCGCAGCAGACAATAAGGCCGCACGCGTGGCGACCGGATGATTGCCATAAAAAGTGTATAAACTGGCGGCGGTAAAAAACAACATCGACGAAGCTACATCGAACATATTGAGACCGACCCCGCCGCGCAAAAGCAGAATGCTATTTCCGGTGAGAAACAGATCGCCCGCGAGTTTTAATGGGTCTTCTGCCCAGCGCCTTGTTAAGGCGGTCGAAGAAAGCAAGCGCGCGGAAAATGAAGAAAAACCCATGTCTCTACCATAATTAATATTATATCTATTAGGGATAATTAATATCAACCAGATAGTGAATTGTCAAGCGATGTTTCAGGCCGCAACCACAAAGCTATCGACCACTTTCTTGCGGCCGGCTTTGTCGAAATCGACTTCCAATTTGTTGTGATCGACCGCAACCACGCGGCCATAGCCGAATTTTTGGTGGAACACGCGCTTGCCGACGGTATAACCCGCCTCTGACTGCATGCTCGATTCGATGCGGCGCGGGGTGACGTCGATGATTTTATCGCCCCCGGACTTGCCACGATAGGAATCCCAATCATAATCGGCGGCGGCGTTCAATTTGTTGCGATAGGAATTTGCGCCATAGGCGCGCGCCGAGCCGTCGATGAATTCGGAATTGTGATTGGGAATCTCGCCGACAAAGCGGCTGGGCGAATTGTTTTGCCATTGATTGTAAACCCGGCGCGAATGCGCGTAGGACACAAACGCGCGTTTGCGCGCGCGGGTAAGGCCTACATAAGCAAGCCGCCGCTCTTCCTCGACACCGGAAAGTCCGGATTCGTCCATGGTTTTTTGGCTGGGGAAAATACCTTCCTCCCACCCCGGCAGAAACACCCAATCGAATTCAAGACCCTTGGCGCCGTGCATCGTCATCAGCGACACCATATCGCGGGTCGCGTCGTCGTTGTTGTCGAGCACCAAACTGACATGCTCCAAAAACGCCAGCAAGGAATCATATTCCGCCATGGCGTTGACCAATTCCTTAAGGTTGTCCAATCTTCCGGGGGCTTCGGGTGATTTATCGGTCATCAGCATTTGCACATAGCCGGATTCTTCCAAAATGATTTGCATCAATTCGGCGTGCGGGGTGTTGGCCGCCATTTTTGCAAATCGCAGAATGTCATCGGTAAATTGACGCAATGACTTGCGCGCCGCACCGCGGATTTCATCGGTTTCGATTAATCTTAAGGCCGCTTCGAACAGGCTGACGCGGTTGTTGCGCGCATAGTGATGCAGAATTTGGATGCTAGCCTCGCCAATGCCACGCCTTGGGACGTTAACGATACGCTCGAACGCCAGATCGTCCTGCTGCGACACGGTTAGGCGCAAATACGCGATCGCGTCGCGGATTTCGGCGCGTTCGTAAAACCGCAAGCCACCGATCACGCGGTATGGAATACCCAATTGCAATAGCCGGTCTTCGAATTCCCGCGTTTGAAATCCGGCGCGCACCAGAATCGCCATTTGCGACAACTTAACCCCTGCCCGTCCGCCCGCTTCGATTTCATCGCCGATGTAACGTGCCTCGTCCTCGCCATCATAACAAGAGCGGATTTTGACCGCGTCGCCCATTTCGGCGTCGGTCCAAAGCGTCTTGCCATGGCGTTGTTGATTGTTGCTGATCAATGCGGCGGCGGCGGCCAATATGTGCCCGGCCGATCGATAATTTTGTTCCAACCGAATTGTTTTGGCATCGGCAAAATCTTGATCAAAACGCAAGATATTGCCCACCACTGCGCCGCGCCAGGAATAAATCGACTGGTCATCGTCGCCGACGCAGCAGATATTTTGATGCACCTGCGCAAGCAGCCGCAGCCACAAATATTGCGATACATTGGTGTCTTGATATTCATCGACCAAGATATAGCGGAACAGATTTTGATATTGCTGCAACACCGCCGGATGCGATTGGAATATTTTTAGATTGTACAACAACAGATCGCCGAAATCGGCAGCGTTCAGCGTCACCAAACGCGCTTGATAGGCCTTGTACAATTGCGCCATGCGCCCGCCGGCCAGATCGCCCGCCTCGGACGCGCCGATTTTATCGGGCAAAAGCCCCTTGTCCTTCCAGCGTTGGATGATTGAAATCAGCATGCGCGCGGGATTATTGTCCTCGGCGATATTTTGATCCTTCATCACTTGTTTCAGCAAGCGCAATTGATCGTCGGCGTCCAAAATGGTGAAATTGGTTTTTAGGCCGACAAGCTCGGCGTGGCGGCGCAAAATTTTCGCAGCGAGAGCATGGAACGTGCCAAGCCACATGCCCGATGCGTGTTCGCCCATCAAATGCGCGACGCGTTCGGACATTTCCCGCGCCGCCTTGTTGGTAAACGTCACCGCCAATATATTATGCGGCTTTGCCCGACCTAACGCCATGATGTGCGCCAAACGCGTGGTCAAAACACGCGTCTTGCCGGTGCCGGCGCCTGCGAGCACCAGAACGGGTCCATCCACCGCCTCGACCGCGGCGCGTTGCGATGGGTTAAGCCCCGCCAAATACGGATAATCTTCGGTCAAATCGGCCAGGCCGGAAGAATGAATCTGCGCAAGCTGCATCATCACAATCTAATTTTATCCGCAGTATTGGCAAGTTTTTTCCGCTCCACACCGCCGCGTTATCACCATGGGAAATAGAAATAAATGATCGTGTCATCCCGAACGCATGTGAGGGATCGCCAGACATAAACCCTTTGCGGTCGGATTTTACATATTTGGCGATTCCTCCTCGGTGCTATCGCACCTCGCTCGGAATGACATTCATGTTATATATTCCCCCTTGAAATCCGTATCTTTTTACGATATGTTATGGGATGTTTATCGCACCGCCCAATACTACATTGCCAAAACCCGCCGGCTTGAGACCTTCGCGGCGAGTAGATCCGACCGCTCGATCCAATCCGACAGCGAATAATCAGCGCGGGAGGGATAGATATGACCCGGGCAATGGTGGTTCTGGCGAAGTTGGTCATACAAAACCCAATAACCGCGACAGCTTCATACCAACCCCGCCGGCAAGTCCGCCGGTAATTTACGGTGATCCAAGATTTATTAAGGTACGATAAATTATCGTTGGCGCGCGATGTGAATCACGCGGTTTCTAAGAACGCGTTCCAATTCCGGAAGATTGAATAATTGCCCGCTTTGCCAAGCATCGCGGATATGCGGCGGTTGTCTGCGGATTGGCAGCGGCACAAGCTCCGCCATAACACGCATCGCGTAATCATAAACCGGCGGGGCAATCACATTGGCGCGATCGGAAAATGTCGAATCCATTTCCAACCCCGTCGCATTTGGAATATGGCGTTTATGTCTATGGCGTGTGGATTGGTTGGAAAGCGCAGTGTTGGCATTGCGTTCGGCGCTGGCTGCGGTTGCGGCCGTCGTGGTTGACGTTGCAGCAGGATTGAAAGGCGTTGATTTTTTTGACGCCGGTTTTAGCCGGTTATTTTCGGTGTCAGGTCGCGGGTTGGCACCCACAAGTTTTAATCCAGGATGCGCGGTCGCATAACTACCCGTGCGCGGGTGGAAAAACACCCCACTGCCCGTTTTAGAGGTTGATTTGGCAAGGGCAACCATAAGTATCTGAAATTCTAGGCGTTTTGTTTAACAGGCTGCTTTTTTTCGCCGTCATTGTCATTGGCGGCCGCAAGGGGTTGGCTTTCTTCCGGGGTGCGGAAAAAGCCGATCGGTTTGCTGGACACCATCCAGTCAAAGTCAAATTGCGTAAAATTATCAATAACCATTGTGAATCCTTATTTTATTACTTATTATTGACTTAACAAGGGGATAATACCATAAAAAATGATAAAATACAATAACTGAAATTTTCCAAATAATCCTATGGTTAACTCTTTGCCATATCCGCGTTTGATTCTTTACCCTTTCCCGGAACAGGATTCCATTCTATACCATCGCGATGAACAAACACCACAAACGTCAAAACTCGCCGCAAGCCTCTGCGGGTGGGCAATGGATTTATGGACTGCATGCTGTCGCGGCTGCATTGAAAAACCCCGATCGCAGATGCCGGCGCTTGATGATTGCCGCAACAGATGTTTTGACCCCCGCTATGGCCGCGGATTGCGCCAAAAAATCCATCAAACCCGAAATTACCGATAAAAAAATCATCGAATCCTTGGTTGGCGCGCATGCGGTGCATCAAGGCATAGCGATGTTGGCCGACCCATTGGCCGATTTGGGCATTGAAGATATTTTGCGCGCATCGGAATCGCACAGCCGCGCCCATGTGATCGTTCTGGACCAAGTCACCGACCCGCATAATATCGGTGCGATTATGCGTTCCGCCGCCGCATTTGGATCGTTGGCGGTCATCGTTCAGGATAAAAACAGCCCGGATGTCACCGGCGTTTTGGCGAAGTCGGCATCCGGTGCGGTGGATTTGGTGCCGTTGGTGCGTGTGACCAACATCACCCGCGCGATGGAACAATTAAAAGCCGCGCAGTTTTGGTGCCTGGGCATGGACGCGGCGGCGCAAAAAACATTGGCCGAGTGTGACTTAAAAGACGGCAAGGTCGCATTAATAATGGGTGCCGAAGGCGATGGCATGCGACGTTTGGTCGCGGAATGTTGTGATATGGTGGTGAAATTACCCATGCGTGCAAGCATCGGCAGTTTAAATGTATCGAATGCGGCGGCGATCGCCATGTATGAATTGGTGCGAAACGATGACAGATTCCATTGACGGGTTATTATTCTTAGAAATACTGGGCGGAATATTGCTGGCGCTTTATTTATTGCGCCGCGTAACCTTGACATTGATTTACTGTATCTTGCTTATAAAGGCGATGAGCCGCGCAACGCGCCGAAAATTTCGCCGCATGCGGGTTTATTGGATAGATTTCGAACGTCACAATCCGCATGGATTTTTGGCAATCGGCATGCGGCGCGTTTGGCAATATGCCAAAATGCTGATGCCGAAATTTTTGGGCGAATTTATGCGCATGCTGTTGCGCGGTTATGTCCGGGCGGAGTTATGGTTTCTTTCCCGTTTGTGTCCGGCAATATATATACGTTTGCCTAAATTCGCGCAAAATTTTTGCCGCTGGATTTTATTAAAGGTGGATCGTTTCACCGCCCGGCAAATCGCCCGCCGGCGCGCCCATTACGCCCAAAAATCCTATACACGCTATTTAAAGCGCATTGATAAAATGTCGGAAATTATCGTCAGAAGCTGCCCCATGCGCGCATTTATGCCGCTTGAAGCGACTTATAATAGGGCTAGACAATCGCGGCTATAAAATGTAAATCTGCCCCAAGTTGTAAATTGTGCCCGCATAGCTCAGCGCCAGCCAGTCCGGCGTTGAGGACAAAAATAAGGGCGCAAAACGGGGTGGTCGGTGATTTATATTCTGTGCCCGCATAGCTCAGCGGTAGAGCAACCGATTTGTAATCGGTAGGTCGGGAGTTCAATCCTCTCTGCGGGCACCATCAATATCCTATTTCATCACAATCGATGCTGTTGAGATTATCCAACCTTAGCCAATTTTAAGCGCGGCACGGTATCCGGCAGACCCAAATCGCGGCGCATTCTGCGCGCGCAGGCGACCATGTTGGCCAACGCCGCCTCGGTTTCAGGCCAGGCGCGGGTTTTAAGCCCGCAATCCGGATTGACCCAAACATTTTCATGCGGCAATAAATCCTTGGCGCGCATCAGCAAAAACAACATTTCGTCGCTGCTGGGCACGCGCGGGCTGTGAATGTCATAAACACCGGGACCGATTTGATTGGGATAATGGAAATTGACGAACGCGTCCAACAATTCCATTTGGCTGCGCGCGGTTTCAATCGAGATCACGTCGGCGTCCATCGCCGCGATCGAATCGATAATATCGTTGAATTCCGAATAACACATATGCGTGTGAATTTGGGTGTCGTCGCGAACGCCGGATGCGGAAATGCGGAACGCCTTGGTCGCCCAATCCAAATAAACAGCCCAGTCTTTCTTATGGATCGGCAAGCCTTCGCGGATGGCGGGTTCGTCGATTTGAATGACTTTAATCCCCGCTGTTTCAAGATCGACCGCTTCATCGCGGATCGCAAGCGCGATTTGCTGCGTAGTTTCGCTGCGCGGTTGATCGTCGCGCACGAATGACCATTGCAAAATGGTGATTGGGCCGGTCAACATCCCCTTGACCGGACGATCGGTCAACGATTGGGCATAAGACGACCAACGCACAGTCATTGCACCCTTGCGCGATACATCGCCGAAAATCACCGGCGGTTTCACGCAACGCGATCCATAAGATTGCACCCAACCATTTTGGGTAAATGCGAATCCGTCCAACTGCTCGCCGAAATATTCGACCATGTCGTTGCGTTCAAATTCGCCATGCACCAACACGTCGATGCCCAAATCTTCCTGCAAACGAATGGATTGTTTAATTTGATCCTTGAGGAAAAATTCATAACTCGCTTTATCGCGCTTGCCGGATTTGAATTCGGCGCGGGCGGCGCGAACTTCTTTGGTTTGCGGGAATGACCCAATCGTCGTGGTCGGAAAGGCCGGGATTTGCAACACGCCTGCCTGCGCGACCTTGCGCGCGGCAAACGGCGAATGGCGTTTTGCCATCTGATCGGTTACCGCACCGGCGCGTTTTTTGACCTCAGGGTTATGGATCAATTTCGATTTCGCCCGGTCGGCGATGGATTTTTGATTGTCAGAAATTTTATCGGCAACGGCGGATTCGCCCTTGGCAAGCGCGGTTGCAAGCGTTTTCACCTCGTCCAATTTTTGTACGGCAAAGGCCATCCAGTTTTTAATTGCCGTATCCAATTTCACCTCGCCAGCCAAATCGATGGGCGAATGCAACAAGGAACAAGACGGCGCCACGTGGATTCTATCCGCGCCAACCTTGTCGGCGGCTTTTTGCAACATGACCAGCGATTTTTTCAAATCATTTTTCCATATATTGCGGCCGTCGACTACGCCGAGCGACAGAGTCATCGCCGATGGCGCCTGGGATAAAATTTGATCCAATTGATGCGGTGCGCGCACCAAATCGAAATGCATGCCAGCGACCGGCAATTGCAATGCGGTGGAAAGGTTATCGGATAATGATTCGAAATAGGTCGCAAGCATGATTTTAATGCCGCCCGCTTCGCGCGCGAGATATTCATAAGCTTTTTTATATGCGGCACGCGCGGCGTCATTCAAATCGGTGACCAAGCATGGTTCATCGATTTGCACCGATAAAGCACCCGCGTCTTTTAACTTTTTCAACACGGCGGCGTAAACCGGCAAAATTCCATCCAATAAATCCAATGACGTGCCGTCATCCAACATCTTGCCAAGCAATAAAAATGTAACGGGGCCAACCAAAACCGGCCGCGCAGCGATACCTTGGGATTTTGCTTCGATGAATTGGTCGATCACCTTGGAGGTAGAGAGAGAAAATTTTTGGCCACGGGTAAATACCGGCACGATGTAGTGATAATTGGTATCAAACCATTTGGTCATATCCAATGCCGGAACATCCAATTCGTCGCCGTGATGGTGGTGCCCATGACCGCATTCTGGGCCATGCACATGGCCTTGCGACCCGCGCGCCATGGCGAAATATGTTTTCGATGTCACCGGTTTGCCGTCCCATTTGTAAATCTGCGGCACCGCACCGGTCATAGCAATAGTATCCAGCATGTGGTCGTAATAGGTGAAATCGTTGCATGGGATGACATCAATGCCGGCGTCTTTCTGCAATTGCCAATGTGTCGCACGAATTTTTTTTGCGGCTTCTTGCAATTCGGATTCGGTCGTCTCGCCATGCCAGAATGATTCTAACGCGCTTTTCAACTCGCGCCGGAAACCAATACGGGGAAAACCAAGATTTGCGGAAAGTGCCATCGAATACTCCTTTACTTTGATGCTAATGCTAGGATTAGCACCGAATAGGTTAATAAAACACTAATTCCCGACATGCGCCGATAAAATTGGATTAAACGTAGGATTTGCGGCATGCGCATGCGCGCGCAGTCCCAATAAATGGCATACGGCGTAAACCAAATCGGCTTTGTTCATAGTATAAAAATGAAAATGACGAATGCCATAGGCATAAAGCGCCTGGCATTGCTCCGCAGCCGTGACCGCCGCCATAAGTTTTAAAATATCGGGATCGTCGTTCAACGATGCAAAACGGTCGATTAAATAATCCGGAATGTTCGCGCCGCATTGTTTGGAAAATTTCTCGACCTGAGCGAAGTTATTGACCGGCAGAATTCCCGGTACAATGGGGGCTTTGATGCCTCTAGCCTCCGCCTTTTCCAAAAATCGCAAATAAGTCGCGGGTTCAAAGAAAAATTGTGTAATGACGCGGTCCGCGCCGGCATCTACCTTCTTTTTGAGATTGTCGATATCGATATCCAGCGATGGAGCGTCAGGGTGTTTTTCCGGATATGCAGCGCAAGAGATTTCAAAATCATGGCGCTTTTTCAGTCCTTCAATCAAATGCGAGGTATAATCATACCCGTCCGGATGCGGAACATATGGAACCCCGCCCGGCATATCGCCGCGCAAGGCAACGATGTGACGAATGCCGTCATCCCACAATTCATCAGAAATGTCGTGAATTTCAGCGCGGCTGGCATTGACACAGGTTAAATGCGCCGCAACCGGGATTCTGGCCTGATCTTGAATTTTTACCGCCATGGCATGAGTTTTTGCCCTTGTGCTGCCGCCGGCGCCATAGGTCACGGTCATAAATTTCGGCGCGAGCTTTCCAAGCCTTAGCGCCGTCGCCAATAATTGAATATCGCCTGCGTCGGTTTTAGGCGGAAAAAACTCGAATGAAACCTTCAAATCTGCGAAATCGTTTTGCATAGGCTTCATGCGGCCGTCCGGCGTTTTTTGCTGTCTTTATTAAGATGGTTTGCGGCTTTCAAATGCGCGGTTGCAATGATAACCTTTAACGGCTTTCCGGATTCGGCGATAGTTTTTGGCTCGCCTGGTTCAAGATTGGCGGCAACGCACCATGATAAAAGATCCGCCGCGCTGAATCCCAACCATCGGTGTCCAAATTCGGCTTGCAATTTCTTCAAATCATGCGCGAGAAAATCTACAATAACCAACCGCCCGCCGGGGCGCAACACGCGCGCGGCCTCGACGATCGCGTCCGCCGGGCGTTCGGCAAAATGCAGCACGTGATGGATCGTAACCGCATCGAATGATGCGGCATCAAGCGGCAGATTATACATATCAGCATGCTGCACGCGACAGTTTTGCAAATCCGACAACATCAATTTCGCCCGCGCCAATGAAAGCATGTCGCGAGATAAATCAATGCCCATGGCGTGCGTAACGCGCGGCCCGAACAGGGACAACATATGCCCTACCCCCGTGCCGATATCCAATAAGTCGTCGATTTGGTCAACCGGAAGCGATTGCAACAAGGATTGATCGATTGTTTTCTCTGCCGGATAATAGGCGCGCAGCCGGCGCAATTGTTCGGCGTTTTCCGCCTCGAGCGGGGCTGCGATTTTATGACGCTTGAGCTTTAATTGATCGAGCGAACGGCCATCCGCGTCGTCAAATTGATATAACGGTAAAATTTTATCGGCTAATAACCGCCCGATAGGCTCGGCGATGCGATAAAAAGCAAAAGTAGCCTCCCGCAACCGCTCTAATACACCTGCGTCGCAGAGTATCTTTAAATGGCGGGAAATCCTCGGCTGGCTTTGCTTTAACAACTCGGTAAAGTCAGTGACGGATAGATCGGCACGAACGGCAAATGCGAAAATGCGCAACCGCGTCGGTTCTGCCACTGCCCTTAACGCCAAAAGCAACGCTTCTCCGTCGAATTTTTCTATCGTTTGTTGCATGGCAATCAGTGAATTTCTAAAAAAGATATTTTATGATTAGTATGATTTAGGAACTGTAACAACAAATATATAAGGATATGTTTATTTTTCCCAGTCAATCCGGATTTTTTGTTTCTTTTTGTCGATCGATGGGGTATGTGTTTTGAGTTCTGGATTTGTGGAATTAAGTAGTTTTACCACAATTTTCTGTGGGTCATTTGTCACACCCCATGGATGATTGCATGTGTTGATTTAGCCATGGTAGGACGTTAGGGATTTTGTAATATTTTCAATGTAATAATTAACGGGTTGCGGTTCATTCTTTTTTTAGGATTTGCGTTATGGTTCGTCGGTTATTTGTCATTCTTTCGCTGATTATTTTAACATCCTGCGCATCGGCAAATATGTCAGATGGCAATAAGGGCGATCAATCCGCCGTGTCTGACCCGATCGAAGGCGTAAACCGTGCAACATTCGAATTCAATTATTTCGTCGACGGTCTTTTATTAAAACCGGTTGCCGCTTTATACCGGGATTTGCCCCCACCTGCGGTTCGCGAGTCCTTCGATAATTTTTTACAAAATCTAGATTCTCCGGTGAATTTCGCCAACGGCTTGTTGCAAGGGAACTTGGATCGCGCCGGCAATACCTTGTTCCGTTTTGTGGTCAATTCTACGGTTGGGGTCCTAGGGCTATTTGATGTCGCCGAAAGTTGGTTTAATACCCCGCATCGGGAAGAAGATTTCGGTCAAACCCTGGCAGCGTGGGATTTGGGCGAGGGTCCGTATGTCATGTTGCCGGTCATCGGCCCATCCAACACCCGCGATTCGGTTGGGCGCGTGGTTGATTTCTTCCTTGACCCGCTGCGTTATGTCCTGTTGATCAAGAACAGCGAACAAGAATTATATACTGCCCGCACGGTGTCCGAAGCGGTCAGCGCACGCGCAAAAACAATCGCACCGCTGGAAGATATCGAATCAAGTTCGGTCGATTTTTACGCCTCGGTACGCTCGCTTTACAAACAACGTCGGGATTATTTAATTGAAAATCGCGAAGACGCGCAATCCGACGCAAAAAGCAAGAACCCATCCAACACCACAAAAAAACCAAAATCTTCCGGCATGCTAAAACCAGAATCCAAGCAGCCGGATAAAAAAGCCGAAAGCAAGCCGCCGATCAACTTGCAATTAACCGACGGGACGGATGGAACAATTTTGGACGGCGACAAATTGTCCTATGCCCCTAAATTTGGAAGTGTTCAATAATCCATGCGTAAATTTTCGATTTTTCTGTTCGCTGGCTTTTTATCTTTTGCCGCAATCAACTTTGCCCTAGCCGGCAAGAGCAGCCCGCCGGAAGCATTCGTTGAAAATCTAAGCAAAGTGGCCATTGAAACCCTATCCATTCGAGACATACAGCAATCCGAACGCAATCATCGGTTTCGCGTGTTGCTCAATCAGAATTTTGACGTGCCAACCATTGCGCGATTCGCGCTAGGCCGCTATTGGCGGATTGCCAGCACCGAACAGCAACAGGAGTATATGCGGCTGTTTGAAAACGTGATTGTCGGCACATATTCGGCGCGGTTTTCCAAATATTCCGGGCAGAAAATACAGGTTTTGGGATCAAAAACAGAAATTGATTCTACCATCGTCAATTCGCGATTGATCAATCCCGATGGGTCGGAGCCGGTAAAGATAGACTGGCGGCTGAAACCCGATGGTGGTAATTTTAAGATTACGGATCTAATTGTCGAGGGCGTCAGCCTAAGCACCACACAACGCAGCGAATACGCCAGCGTGATCGAACGCAATGGCGGCGAGATCGAGTCTTTGCTTAAAATACTCCGCAAAAAGGGTGCTATATTTGAGTCAGACTCTGATCAAAAATCCGCAAGCGGGAATTAGAAACTGTAAACAGCCTCATTTCTATTCGATCTCGAAACTGGCTTGGACGGTAACGTTAATGTCTTGTTTGCCGGCATCGATGCTGGGACTTACAACATTGTCCGCCGTGGCGGTTTCTGCCTTCATCATGCGCACCATCGGTTGGTAAATTGGCGGCTGAAACGCGCCTTGTTGTGTCAATGTCAAAACCTTGCCCAATTTTCCACCCGCAGCCGCGATCATTTTTTCGGCATTGCGGCGGGCATCGACCACCGCATCGGCCAGACAGTTTTGCGACGCATTCTGGAACTGCGCCGGGCTGATCACCAACTGCCATTGGCCGACTTCCTTCATATTGTTCTCTGCCGCCACCGCCATCACATCGCCCATGCGATCGATGTCTTCCGAATCGACGCGCAAGCCGATACGCGCTTGGTATCCGCGCAAAGTTTGTTTGCCGTTATTCCAATCGTAAATCGGCTGTACGTTATATTCAGAGGTCACAAATTGCGCGTTTTTCAATTTTAATTTTTGCAAACTGGCGCGAGTCGCTTCATATATTTTGACGGCTTCGTTGACGGCGGCTTTTAAATCGCGCGGATTGGTTGCCAACGCCACCATGTTCAATTGCGCCGTATCCGGCACCAATTCCTTTCGGCACATGCCTTGCACCGAAATTGATCGCACCAACTCTTGATCGGCGTGGCTTGCCGCATAAGCAGGCATCGCAAGCACACCAATTAAAACAAAACCTAACAAAAAATTGTTTTTCATGAAAACTCCCTATGCGGCGATGGTCAACGGTCGGTATTTAATCCGTCGCGGTGTGTTGGCGTCTTCGCCTAAACGACGCTTGCGATCCGCTTCATAATCTTGGTAATTGCCTTCGAACCACACGGCCTTGGAATCGCCTTCAAACGCAAGAATATGCGTCGCGATCCGATCCAAAAACCACCGGTCGTGCGAAATAATCACCGCGCAGCCGGGAAAATCATAAAGCCCTTCTTCCAAAGCGCGCAGCGTGTCGACATCCAAATCGTTGGTCGGTTCATCGAGCAAGAGCAAATTCACGCCGCTTTTCAACATTTTTGCCAAATGCACGCGGTTGCGTTCCCCGCCGGACAGCTGCCCAACGCGTTTTTGTTGGTCCGGCCCACGGAAATTGAACAAGGCACAATAGGCGCGCGATGCCATTTTGCGCCGCCCCAAATCGATTTCATCATCGCCGCCGGAAATTTCTTCCCAAACGGTTTTTTTGTCGGAAAGCGCATCGCGAGATTGATCGACATAGCCAATTTTCACGGAATCGCCGACACGCATTTGCCCGCGATCGGGTTTTTCGACACCGGTGATCATCCGGAATAATGTAGTTTTACCGGCACCGTTCGGGCCGATAATGCCAACAATGCCGCCGCGCGGCAAACGGAAGGACAGATTGTCAAACAGAAGTCTTTCACCGAACCCCTTGCACAACCCATCGGCTTCGATGACAACGTGACCAAGTTCCGGCCCTGGTGGGATAATAATCTGCGCGGTATCAGGCGCCTTTTCCCGCGATTTGGCCAATAATTCTTCATACGCTTGAATACGCGCTTTGGATTTAGCCTGGCGCGCCTTGGCGCTGGCGTTGATCCATTCCCGCTCTTCCGCCAAGGCTCGCTGACGCGCGGTTTCTTCGCGTTCTTCCTGCGCCAGGCGTTTTTGTTTTTGCTCCAACCAGCTGGAATAATTGCCTTCGTATGGCATGCCTTGGCCGCGGTCGATTTCCAAAATCCATTTGGCGACATTGTCCAAGAAATAACGGTCATGGGTGATGGTTACAACCGTGCCGCGATATTCCGCCAAATGCCGTTCCAACCACGCGACCGATTCGGCGTCTAAATGGTTGGTCGGTTCATCCAGCAGCAATAAATCCGGTTTTTGCAGCAATAATTTGCAAAGCGCAACCCGACGTTTTTCGCCGCCGCTTAAGGTCTGCACATTGGCATCGCCGGGAGGACAACGCAAGGCTTCAAGCGCGATTTCAATTTGCCGCTCAAGCTCCCAGCCGTCGACCGCGTCTATTTTTTCTTGCAATGCCGCTTGTTCAGCAAGTAGTTTTTCCATCTCGGCGTCATCGGTGACTTCGCCGAATTTCAAAGACACTTCCTCGAACCTTTCCAACAGCGTTTTGGTGTCTGCCAGGGCTTCCATCACATTGCCCAAGACATCTTTGCTGGCGTCCAATTGCGGTTCTTGGGGCAAATAACCCACCCGCACCCCGGGGCCGGGGCCGGCTTCACCGGTGAATTCGGTATCAACACCGGCCATAATCTTCATCAACGTGGTTTTACCCGCGCCGTTTGGTCCGATGATACCGATTTTGGCGCCGGGCAGGAATGAAAGCCAAATATCCTTTAAAACTTCCTTGCCGCCGGGAAAGGCCTTGGTCATCCCCTTCATGACGTAGACAAACGCAGTAGACATGCAGAACCCCAATGTAATGTAGTGTTAAGATCACTAGGGTTCTAGCATAGGGTGAACAGCATGGTCAAAGCCATTCGCCAGGCAGAAACGCAGGCGTTACTTCACGCCCCAAAGCTTTTCCAATCGTTCGTTGCGGCCACAGCCATTTTTATAAATTTCATAGCGTAGCTGGTTTTTTTGATAGAATGATTGATGGTATTCTTCAGCGGGATAAAATGGCTTGGCGGGGCGTAAAAAGGCCTTGATTTTCTGCCCTAGTTTTTTTTCGGTCGCTTCGACCGAACGCTCCGCCGCCAATTTTTGTGCCGAATTCAAATAAAATATGCCGGCGGCATATTGCGATCCGCGATCACAAAATTGCCCGCCTTCGTCCAACGGATCAACGTTTTTCCAAAACACGTTCAACAACTTACTATAATTCAATTTATTTGGGTCAAAAACGATCTCAACCGATTCGATATGTCCGGTTTTACCGCTGCTGACTTGCTCATAGCTGGGATTTGCAATGTCCCCGCCGCTATATCCGGATAAAACCTTAACCACTCCTGGCAGTTTTTCAAATTCCGCATGCATGCACCAAAAACATCCGCCCGCAAAAATCGCGGTTTCAGTTTTGGCATTTTCTGCCATAGCGTTCGTCATAATCGCGACGCAGATAAAAAGTATTATAAACATCTGTTTCATGTTTTTTCTCCCAAAAAAATTGTTAAGATACTGTAAACAAAGAACTTTTTTAATATGCGATGGCTTCGATCTTACTTTATAATGTCGCTACGATAAGTCTAGTTTGAATTCTTTCGAATCAAGAGGATTTCATGGAATTATATCAAGTGCGTTATTTCTTGGCCGTGGCGGATGCGTTGAATTTCACCCGGGCGGCGGAAAAATGTTTTGTCTCGCAATCCTCCTTGACCAAAGCGATTCAAAAATTGGAAGACACCTTGGGCGGGCGGTTGTTTGACCGCACCAAGTCCAGCGTCCAGTTGACAGAATTGGGACGCATCATGCATCCGCATTTCCAACAACTTTATCACACTGCCGAAACAGCGCAAAAAGAAGCCCGTGATGCCGTCACAACCAAGCGCACCGAATTGCGATTGGGCATTATGTGCAGCATAGGACTGCATGTGCAGCATAGGACTGCCCAAGCTGATCGGCGTCATCGGCGAATTCCGCGCGCAGAACCCAAGTATTGAATTATATCTGGAAGAAGGCACGTTGGAACAATTGACCGATAAATTGGACAAAGAAGAACTGGACGCTGCGATCATGAGTTCGCCGAATCCGTTCGCCAAGCGTTTTCAAACGCAAACTGTGTTCAAAGAAAACTTTGTCGTGGCCATTCCGCCGAACCACCGCTTGTCGCACAAAAATTCGATCAAGCCAGGCGATATCGATGGCGAAACCTATATCTATCGTTGCAACTGCGAGTATTCCGAAGACATCATCCGCCAATTAAAAGACATGAACGTCGGCGTTAACATCAAATTTTGGACACATCGCGAAGATTGGGTTCAAACCATGATCTTGGCCGGCATGGGAATTACCTTTTTGCCTGAATCTATGCCGATTTATGGCCACCTCCAAACCCGTCCATTGACAGGATTGAATTTGGAACGCAGCGTGGTTCTTGCCCATGCCGCCGAAAAACAATTGGGACGCGCCGCGATAAAATTTTCGGCCAAAATCGCGGAACACGTCTGGAAAGATTCAGCATGCGCCATCAAACCCTCGCCAAAGGTTGCCTAATTTTTTGCATCTTTACCACCGCAAGAGCCGCAAATTCTTGGGCAAAGTTTATGCATCGCTCCATCGATCGACAATGCCCCGGCGCCACCGGACAATATCGTTGCCAAACATAATGCCCATAAAATATGTTCATTGCTGGCCTGATAGGTGAATTGAATCACCGCGGTCATTATCAGCAAGCCTAAGGCCGCAAAACGCCCAAACAACCCGAATGCCAGCAATATCGAAAACGCCAATTCGCCGCCGGTGCCCAAAACCGCCGCCACCGCAGGCGGCAAGAACGGCACCGGATGTTCGTCGGTAAATAAGTATATAGTGGCCGCCCAATTGTCATTCAAATAATTGGAAAATTTCAACCAGCCAGAGGCGAAAAAAATATTGGCGACAAACAACCGCAAAGCCAAGCGCACCATGGGATCCGCATATTGGTTCAGAATGTTTGCGACATTTTTGCTGGTGGCGCAAGCTTGACATAGATATTTCATGGATGGCTCCTTTTCAAATTAATCGTCTATTTTAAGCAAGATTTGTTCAGCCAATAAAAATTGCAGCGTGGCAGAGAGTATAAAATCAGGATCTTCGGATTCCGCCATAGCGGCACATTGGCCAACATCACGCAACATGACTATGCCCAACAAAAATACGTATTCCGCACGGGAAAGATGCCGCCGAACAACCTGCCAACCCTTGCGATAGATCAATATGTTTTGCGTAATTTTCTTTAATTCTGGCGGATTCCCCTCGCCATTGGCCTTGGCGAATGCCCAAATCGCCTCGATCGCGTAATCGGAATGAAACAGCCTGACCGCGTTGCGCAAGCGGATTGGCGGGATATCGCCGCTATGAATTGATTGATCCAGCATTGCGGCCTTAATCGGTTCGTCGTCCGCGGCGTGATAAACGTCGTGCAAACTCCATTCCAGCCTGGCTAAATCGGACAGATAGGGAATATGCGACGCTTCAGGCAAATCAAATAGAAAATTCGGGAAATCTGCGCCGTAATAAATCAAGCTGGCCTGCGCCGGCAATTGCAAGCGGATAAACTTTTCCGCGGCAAAGCGGAAAAATTCCCGACCGACCAATGCCTCGACCGCGGGGAAAGTCGATGCAAGACATGACGTCAGATTGCTAAACATGTTGTTGCGGTAAACAGAAAACCGCTCTTGCGCAGAAACCCCGTTTTTGCGAATCGCGGGAGTCACTTGCGATGTCTCGTCGGTTAAAGCAGCGCGAATGAAATCTTGGTAAAGTCTATGCGGCATGTTTCACCCCATAGTGAAATATCGATTGCCGGGCACGATTGGTTTCAGCTAAAAGAGTTGAAAATTCTGGCAAATCCTGATCCCATTCGATCAAAGTGGGTACTGCGCCGATTTTTTGTAGCGCATAAGCATATAAATCCCAAACCGGTCGACATACCGGGCGATTATGCGTATCGATTTTAAGCTGACCCGATGCGAAATCTTGCTCGGTATGCCCGGCCAAATGATATTGACGGACGGATTTAGATGCAATTTTCCGTATATATTCATTGGGATCAAGCCCATGATTGAAATGATTGACATAGATATTGTTGATGTCCAGCAACAATCCGCATCCGGTTTTTTGAACCAACTGATTTAAATAATCCCATTCCGGCATGGTGGATTCGGCGTATTCCAAATATGTGGATGGGTTTTCAACCAAAATCTGCCGACCTAGAAATTGTTGCACGGCATCGACATTGCGCGCGATATTTCCCAAAGTTGTTACCGTGTAAGGCAACGGCAACAAATCCGCCGAATGCGCATTGCCGAATGCCGACCAAGAAGCGTGATCGGACACATGGAATGGGTTGATTCCATCCACCAGTTGTTTCAATTCTCTAAGATGCTTTCCGCACACCGATTCCGGCGCACCCAGCGAAAGCCCCACCCCATGCAAAGAGACAGGATACATACGCGCTGCGTCGTGCAATATTTCTAAATTCGCGCCGCCGCCGAAATAATTTTCCGGATGCACTTCGACAAAATCAACGGGTTGTTTTTGTTCCAGTAAATCCGCATAGTGAAAGGGACGCATCCCCACGCCAACCGTACCTTGCATATTCTGCCTCGCGTCAGATACTGCCAGCATAGAGCGCGTCCCCCCTCGCTTTACAACCCAAGAACTAGTTTTTAGGCGCTTCAGTGGTGCCGCCGATAATTTTACCGCACAAACCGGCTGGAACGGCTAGGAATCCACCATCCGCTTTCGACTGGCCGGCACAAGAATTGGCACCGTTTTTAGATGCGCAATCGTTTTTGCCTGCTTTGGCAATGCCGTAGCATTTTTCCATTTTTGCTTCTTTGCCGCCATCCGCGGCTTGCGCGCCCAGGGCAAAGCCGGTTACGGCCACAGCCACAGCGGCAATCAAAGCGGATTTAGATAATACATTGTTTGTCATAGTGTTCCTCAATATATGTTACGGGATCATGCACCCGCACAGCACCTATAGGCCTTTTACAGGGGCGGTGGAAATTCATATATTTCCGCTTGTGATCGATGGTTGGAATTATTAACAGGATTATTCGAGGTAAGATGATTGTTGCTCGCTATTGGCTTGAATTATTGAAACATTCGGGTTAGATGATTATCTACCTTCCACCCCTTTAATTGGAGCTTGGTTATGTCCTTTTCCGCAACTTTGAAATCGCGTATTGCGCCATTGAATTTGTTAAACCATCCGTTTTACCAATCCTGGAATATGGGATGTTTGACCAACGAAACCCTGCAACATTATGCCGGACAATATTTTCATCATGTTTCGGCTTTCCCCCGCTATATTTCTGCGACCCATTCTATTTGCGAAGACATCGAACAACGCAAATTATTGACCGAAAACTTATGGGATGAGGAAAATCGCGGCACCGACCATCCGGAATTGTGGATGCAGTTTGCAGAGGCATTGGGCGCCAAACGCGAGGACATAAAATCAGCGGTGCTAAATGGCGAAACCAAGAAATTGATTGAAAATTTCTTTGTGTTTGCGCGCAGCACCTATGCCGAAGGTTTGGCGGCGCTTTATACCTATGAACATCAAATTCCGGAAATCGCGGCAGTAAAAATCGACGGATTGAAGAAATTCTACGGCGTGGACGACAAACGCGGGTTGGAATTTTTTAGCGTGCATCAAGAAGCCGATGTTTTCCATCGTGAAGCATGCGAAAAATTGCTGGATCGTCTTCCCGAAGATGTGCAGCAAGCGGCCTTGCATGCCGCCGAGACCATCGCCAAGTCGTTGTGGAACTTCTTATCGGGCGTACAATCCCACATGGAAGCGCGCGGCCAATATATCCACGCCCCTGCTGCGGCGTAAACCCTTGCGTTATTGGATTAAACCGCCCGCGGATCAAATCCCGGGCGGTTTTTTTATGGGTTGGGAATTGTTATTGTCCAAGACAACCTATCGCGCCCCATACCCAAGGGCAGCGGCGTAACCACGCCATCGGGGGTTTGCAATGCTTGCACCATTTGTTCTTGGCGCGTTAACTGAAACGTTTTTTGTGCCGCTGCTAGTCCATAAAATTTCGGACCAATACGGCATAAGAAATTTTCAAATATTTTTTGTGCGGGCGCGGTATTTAAATCCAATCCAGATTCTTCAAACGCTTCGGCGTATAATTGGGGTGCAATGCCGCCGGTAAAGCATCCCGCGGCACAACCGCAAGCGGTCGCTTTATGCGTATGCGGCGCGCTGTCAGTGCCGGCAAAAAACTTGCTGTTTCTGGGGTTGGTTGCCGCACGCCGCAATGCCGCGCGGTCATCGGCGAATTTTAACAACGGCAAGCAATAAAGATGATATTTCAACCCGGCTAGCATGTCGCCAATAGTATAAAGCAAATGTTGCGGGGTGATTGTGGCAGCGACATTGTCGCCCGCCGATAAAATCGTATCGACTGCGCGTTTAGTAGTGACATGCTCGCCAATCAATTTTATGTCACTGTATCGATCAAAAATGCGCGGCACGCGTTCGGTGTAAAAATATTCTTCGGCATTGCTGTTGCGGGCAAAATATTCCGCGCCGCTCATGCCGTGTTCTTCGCCATGCACACATAGAACTACATTGTTGTCGCGAATGGCGGCAAACACCCCGTTTGTAAGAAAATTTTCAAAAGCAAAACCAAATTCCGCCCCCGTAGTGCCGTGCGGCGGGTAATATTTCGCGGCACGCAAAATGCCGGATTTTGCCCCGGCTTCGATCATTTCCGGCGTGGTGTCCTTGGTCAAATATAATGGGACGATAATATCGGAAAACGCATCGCCGCCGGCCAAATTAATATCTTCTAAATACGATTCGATGCTGCGATAAGGCAAATCGTCGGATTTAAAAACTTTTGCCACCGGCGGTTTGGTGTTTGGCATGGCCAAAACACCGGTGCATCCCATCGCCAATTGCGCGGCAACGAGAGGCCGCAACAATGCGTCTTGACGTAAATGCACATGCAGATCGTACCATTGAGGAAGAGTGATGGTCGTTTGGGTCATAATATTGGTTTTAAACAATATTGTCCGTATTGTAAATTGTTATGCGGGGTGGAATAGGAATGCAGCAAGATAACTACTCGCCGGCTATTCGATCAATTTGGCGACCAGTTTCTGGCTGGACGATGCTTGGGAGAGCATGCTGATGCCCGCCTGGACTTTAATTTGCTCGGCAACGTATTTGATCATTTCGGTCGCAACGTTCAAATCGGCATAGGACGAACGTGCATTGTCCAAATTCTCGATTTGATTGGCAAGGTTGTCTTGCACCTTGTCCAACCGGTTAATCGCAGCACCGACACCGGTACGCGAGATTACCAATTGATTCAATGCACGAATCAATGATTGCTCGGCGCGCTTGGCGCCTCCCAAACTGTTAACATTGCTATATTGTAAATCTTGATCCAACGCGTTCAGTGAAATGGATCGTATTTGAAATCCGACATTGCTTGCAGCAGAAGAATTGCTGGACACCCGCACATTATCCGACATACCGATGGTCGATATATTCTTAATCACATTGATACCGCCAAACCCGGTATTGACCAAATCCATGCGCCCATCACGGTTCACATCGCCGATGTTTAATTTGTCGAAGAATGTACCGCTGATTATTTGCGGATTGGCCGTATCGACGCTGTTAATTCCATTGCCGCTATAAATATGTACTTCTTGTGCATCAAAATTTATGATTGCAAAATCATAAAATCCGTCGCCGTTAAAATCCCCCGCGATAGAATCGCGCCATATATCGCCATTGACATCTAAACCGATCGAGTTCGATTGCGTAAAGTTCCCCTTACCATCGCCGTAATACCAATATGCAGTGCCGCCGCCGTCGGTTGAAAATACGTCAAGATTGCCATCGTTGTTCCAATCGAACATTTGAGTGTTCGATGCATAGTAATAGCCCTGCGACGTCGCGAAATACGATGATACGGTTAATGCCCCCTGACCGTTGTTCAGCAAGGTGCCGAATTCGGCCAGATCATTGGTAAACACAAGATCTAGAATTCCGTCGTTATTCATATCTCCCGCAGAGAATACAGTAGCAGAAGATCCGGAAACCACAGTGCTGGTCGTTGACGCGACCGTTCCCGAACGACTCATATAATTGACGCGGATGCTATTGGCGACACCAAAAGTGACATCGTCGACACCGTCATTGTTGATGTCGGCAACTACGGATAACGCGGTATATGAGGCCACCGTTGCAGTATTGGTAAAACTGCCATTGCCATTATTGACAAACACGCGTCCGGAGCTGACGATGAAATCGCTTCTGCCATCGCCGTTGAAATCGCCGATTTTTATATCGCTGCCGCCGAACGCGGCCACTTGCACCGCCGTACCCAACACGCCGTCCAAATTGCTGTATCGTATAAAAGTCGCTGCACCGGTCGAATAAATAATATCGCTAATGCCGTCGCCGTTAAAATCACCCGTATTGGTCGATTGTATACCCGCGGTACTGTAGTAATCCGACGTTGAAAACTGTACCGCGCCGATTCCGAACAAATTAGTTCCATTGAATGCGGTATTGCCGGCGATTCTGGTGATTTCGGTTTTGAGCTGCTGGAATTCGGTATCGAGCATGCCGCGTTCGGTCTTGGACAGATTCGACGATTGCGCTTGCGACGCCAATCCCCGCATCCGCACCAGCATATCGTTGGTGCGTTGATAGGCGCCTTCGGCAATTTGCAGGATCGATGTGGCTTGCTGCGCGTTCGTGACATAGGTGCGCTGGCTTGCGATATCCGCGCGCAGTCTCGATGATATCGCAAGCCCGGCGGCATCGTCGCGCGCGGAACTCGCCACTTGCCCGGTGCTTAATTTTTATAACGATCTTTCCATCGCCGCCTGCGACCTTTGCAGCGATCTGTTGGCGATGCTTGCGCCAATATTTCCTTGGATCGTTAAACTCACCGCTAGATACCTCCTGTATCTTGGGGCGACATCCTCTGTCGACTACGTGTCAATTCCATAAACCCAAAGGTTTTTAAACCTTTAGACCCTAGCCTAATAATATATCTTAATAGGAAATAATTGGTTAAACCTAGGTTTTCCGCGGTTTTACGCCCAACAAAAAAGACGGCTTGCGCCGTCCTTTGTTGAAATCAATCGGTAATTTTATTCCAATGTTTACCAATCCTTAACCGCGTATGCGTTTACCA
>FRDC01000190.1_pt1 | contig 37672 bp, 30 predicted proteins | sample 1106171 | NCBI WGS metagenome assembly FRDC01 (sample SAMEA3930566, study PRJEB13176) | freshwater metagenome | biome: Drinking water system; feature: drinking water; material: water | place: Singapore | collected 2014-12-20 | reverse complement strand
GAGCGCGCGCCAGCCGCTCCCGCGCCGTCCGCGGCGCCCACGGCGCCCGGTGCCGCCGCCGCGCCGTTGCCGGGGGCGGGCGAGGCCATCTATGATCTCGATCGCGGCGGTGGCGCGCTCCCCGGCTATGCCCCGCCGCGCTGGCTCCACAAGGCGACCGATGAGGAGTTCTTCCCGCTGGTCGATCCTGAGCTGATGCAGCTGGAACTGGAGGTCGAGTATCGCGTGCAATGCACGATCGCGCTCGACGCGCGCGTCGCCTGCCGGGTGCTGCGCGAGGTGCCCTTCTATCCCGGCCTGCGCCGCGCGATCCAGGCGGCGGTGCCGCTGCTGCGGATCGCCCCGCCCAAGCGCGACGGTCGCCCGATCGAGGGCCAGCGCGTCGAGTTCACCTGGCGGGTGACCGTCTCGCACGGCGATCTGCGGCTGCGCTGAGGGCATTGGCGCAGTCGCCGACCATCTGCTAGCCTTGCCCCATGCCGAGTACCGCCGCCGCCGCTGCCCGCGAAATCCTGGTGCGCCTGCACGACGTGATGGCCGCGAAAAGCTCGGCCCAGGCCAAGCTCAACCAGGTCGTCCAGATCATCGGCGAGATCACCAACAGCGAGGTCTGCTCGATCTATCTGCTGCGCGAGGGGTTGCTCGAACTTTATGCGACGCGCGGGCTCGATCAGGCGGCGGTCCATGTCACCAAGCTCGCGCCGGGCGAGGGGCTGGTCGGCACGATCGCCGAGGAGGTGGAGACGCTCAACCTCGACGAGGCCGCCGCCCATCCCAATTTCGTCTATCGCCCCGAAACCGGCGAAGAGCGCTTCCACAGCTTCGCCGGGGTGCCGATCATCCGCCGCGAGCGCGCGGTGGGCGTGCTGTGCGTCCAGCACATCGAATCGCACCGCTATGCCGATGTCGAGGTGGAGGCGCTGCAGACAGTGGCGATGGTGCTCGCCGAGCTGATCGCCAATGCCGATCTGATCGACGGCGCCGCCGGCCCCGTTCGCGCCACCCCGCAAAACGCCAAGCGCATCACCGGGCTCAAGCTGGTCGAGGGGATGGCGCGCGGGGTCGCGGTGTTTCACCAGCCACGCATCACCATCGAGCATACCGTCGCCGAGGATATCGAGACCGAGCGCCACCGCGTCTATGCCGCCTTCGCCAAGATGCGCGAGCAGATCGAGCGGATGGCGGCGCAGGCCGAGTTCGGCGTCGGCGGCGAGCATGAGGAAGTGCTCGAGACGTACAAGATGTTCGCCTATGACGAGGGCTGGTCGCGCCGGATCAACGAGGCGATCGACGCCGGCCTGACCGCCGAGGCGGCGATCGAGCGCGTGCAGCAGCGCACCCGGATGCGGATGCGCCAGATCGACGATCCGCTGCTCGCCGAGCGGATGCACGATCTGGAGGATCTCTCCAACCGGCTGCTGCGCATCGTCTCGGGCCAGATGGGCACCGCCGCGCAGATGGGGCTGCGGCAGGATTCGATCCTGATCGCGCGCAATCTGGGGCCGGCCGAGCTGCTGGAATATGATCGGCGGCGGCTGAAGGGCGTGATCCTGGAGGAAGGCTCGCTCACCGCGCATGTGACGATCGTCGCCCGCGCGATGGGGGTGCCGGTGCTGGGGCGCGTGCGCGACATTCGCCGGCTGGTCGCCGAAGGCGATCTGCTGCTGCTCGACGTGACCGAGGGGACAGCCTTTGCGCGGCCGACCCCGGCGATCGAGGAGGGCTTCGCCGCCAAGCTGCTGTTCACCCAGAAGCGCCGCGCCTCGTTCGCCGCGCTGCGCGAGCTGCCGCCGACGACGCGCGACGGCAAGCGGATCACGGTGATGGTGAATGCGGGCCTGCGCGACGATGTCGGCGCGATCGAGCTGACCGGCGCCGACGGGATCGGGCTGTTCCGCACCGAATTCCAGTTCCTGGTCTCCGCCACGCTCCCGCAGCGCGAGCGCCAGCAGCGGCTGTACCGCGACGTGCTGGAGGCGGCGGGCGACAAGCCGGTGGTGTTCCGCACGGTCGATATCGGCGGCGACAAGGTGCTGCCTTATCTGCGCGACGAATCGGGCGAGGAGGAGAATCCGGCGATGGGCTGGCGCGCGCTACGGCTCGCGCTCGATCGCGACGGGCTGATGAAGGCGCAGGCGCGCGCGCTGATCGAGGCGGCGGCGGGGCGGACGCTGAACGTGATGTTCCCGATGGTGAGCGAGCCCTGGGAATATGAGCTGGCACGCGACCTGTTCGAGGCGCAGCACCGCTGGGTCGCCGCGCGCGGGCGCAAGCTGCCGAGCGCGATCCGCTATGGCTGTATGCTCGAGGTGCCGGCGCTGGCGGAAACGCTCGACCTGCTGCTCCCCCGGCTCGATTTCCTCTCGGTCGGCACCAATGACCTCACCCAATTCCTGTTCGCGGCGGATCGCGCCAACCCCAAGCTCGCCGAGCGTTATGACTGGCTGAGCCCGTCGATCCTGCGCTTCCTGTCGCGCGTCGCGGCGCAGGTGCGCGGGCACGGCGTCGATCTGGGGGTGTGCGGCGAAATGGGCGGGCGCACGCTGGAGGCGATGGCGCTGATCGGGCTGGGGATCGATCGGCTGTCGATCACCCCGGCGGCGGTCGGGCCGATCAAGGCGATGATCCGGTCGCTCGATCACGGCGCGCTCACCGCCGAGCTCGGCCGGCTGCTCGCCGCGCCGCCGCGCGACCTGCGGAGCACGCTGCGCGCCTGGGCACAGGCGAATGGCGTTGAATTGAGCTGATTCAAAGGGCGGGGCGCGACCCGCCGCGTTGACAGGGTGAATCCGCTTTGAAACAAGCCTTGCCAAATCCTGCCATCAGCATCCTCGCGCGGAGACCCGCATGACCGACGCCGAGCCCGGCGCAGACCCCACGCTCTTCGCGAAGAGCCCCGGCGAGAAATTGCGCGAAGCGCGCGAGGCGCAAGGCCTGTCGCTCGCCGAGATCGCCGCGCGCACCCGCGTGCCGATCCGCCATCTGCAGGCGATCGAGGCGGCGGATTATGCCGGGCTCCCCTCCCCGACCTATGCGGTGGGCTTCGCCAAGGCTTACGCGCGGGCGGTGGGTGTCGACGAAGTGGTGATCGGGCGCGAGGTGCGCGGCACAAGCGAGAGCGCGCCGCGTACCGCCACCCCCTCGGTGCCGTTGCGGCGGATCGATTACGGCGCGCGCGATCCCAGCCGCCTGCCGCCCAGGGGGCTCGCCGCCGCGCTCGCGCTGGTCGCTGCGATCCTGCTCGGCGGCGTCGCGATCTGGTATGGCACCGGCTGGTTCCGGGGTGACGGGACGGCGGTGGTCACGGTGCCCGAACCGGCGCCTACCACCCGCCCAACCCCCGCGCAGGCGCCCGCGCCCCGGCCAGTGGGCGGCCAGGTGACGCTCGCCGCGACCGATCTGGTGTGGCTGCGCGTCTATGACGCCAGCGGCAAGACGCTTTACGAGCATGAGCTGAAGCCCGGCGAACGCTATGACGTGCCGCCCGAGGCCGATCGGCCGATGATCAATGTCGGCCGGCCCGACAAGCTGACCGTCACCGTCAATGGCAGCACCGTGCCGCCGCTGGGCGACGGCAAGCGCGCGATCAAGGATGTCGAGATTTCGGCCGCCGCGCTGCTCGCCCGCGCCGCCGCGCCGGTCGCGGGCACGCCACAGGGCACGCCAGCCGCCACGGCCCCCGCAACTCCGGCGCCGCGCAAGCCCGGCGCCACCACGACGCCCGACGCCGGCGTTCCGCCCGCCTTCCGTTCCGCGCCGCCTGAAAGCGGCGGCGACGACAACGCCACCGCCCCGCGGCTTCCCTAGGCTGGCGCGCGCCCGGCGAGTCGCTATAAGCCGGGCCGGGAGACCTGATGATGACGCGCTTCTGGACCGCCGCCCTGCTCGCCACCCTGTCGTTCGCCAGCGTATCGCTCGGCGGCGCCGCTCATGCCCAAAGCGCGATCGAGGGCCGGGTCGACCGGCTGGAGCGCGAGATGCGCGCGGTGCAGCGCAAGGTGTTTCCGGGCGGCAACGGCCAATATTTCCCGCCCGAGATCACCCCGCCCGAACAGACGGCTCCCGCCCCCGGCGTGCCCGCGACCAGCCCGGTCGCGGACCTGACCGCGCGCGTCGCCGCGCTCGAAACCCAGCTCTCGGCGATCACCGGGCAGGCCGAGCAGAACCAGTTCAAGCTGCGCCAGCTCGAAGATGCCTTCGCCGGCTATAAGCGCGCGACCGATGCCCGGCTGAAGGCGATCGAAGATGCCGCCGCGCCACCGCCGCCGACGGGCGCGAGCACGCCCCCACCCGGCGCGCCCGCGACCACGCCGCCGCCCGCCAAGCCCGTCGCCGTCGATCCGGCGCGCGCCAAGGCGGTCGCCGCCATCGAGAAACCCGCGACCGGCGATCCGGCGGAAGACGGCTATGTCTATGGCTACCGCCTGTGGTCGGCCAAATATTATGCCGAGGCCGAGACGCAGCTGGGCGATGTCGTGGCCAAATATCCCAAGCACCGCCGCGCGAGCTGGGCGCAAAACCTGCTCGGCCGCGCCTATCTGGACGACAACCAGCCGCAGCAAGCGGCGCGCGCTTTCCTGACCAACTATCAGAAATTCCCCGAAGGCGAGCGCACCCCCGACAGCCTTTATTACCTGACGGTCGCGCTTAAGAAGCTCGGCAAGCCCTCAGCCGATATCTGCAAGGTCTATGCGGAGCTGGAGGAAGTGTACGCCGCCAAGCTGACCCCGCAGCTGAAGGCCGATGTCGCGCGCGGGCGCGCGGCGGAGAAGTGCAAGCCCTGACCGGCCTCGACCCCCTGGCGGTCGAGCGGCTCCGCGCCGATCTGACCGCGCTCGTCGGGCCGCTGGCGGATCGGCGGCTGGGGGTGGCGGTATCGGGCGGTCCGGACAGCATGGCGCTGCTCGCGCTTGCGGCGGCGGCGTTTCCAGGCCAGGTGATCGCGGCGACCGTGGACCACGGCTTGCGCGCGGAAAGCGCCTGCGAAGCGGCGATGGTCGCGCGCTGGTGCGACGGCGCCGGGGTGCCGCACGCGACATTGGCGATCGCAGACCGGCCGGGCGCGCGGGACAATCTCCACGACTGGGCGCGACGCGAGCGTTACCGCCTGCTCGGCGACTGGGCTGTCGACGGCGGGGCATCGCTATTGGCGACCGCGCACCATGCCGACGATCAGGCCGAAACCTTCCTGATGCGCGCCGCGCGGGGTTCGGGCGTCGCGGGGCTGGCGGGCATCCGGGCAAATGGCAGGATCAAAGTCACGCGCTCCGTGCCCGGCGCCATGCTGGTGTTTGACGAGTGGATTGTCCGCCTGGTGCGGCCGCTCCTCGGTTGGCGACGCCGCGAGCTGCGCGCGCTTGCCGAGCGCGCGAGCCTGCCCTTCGTCGATGATCCCAGCAACGCCGATCCCCGCTTCGATCGCGCCCAATATCGCGAGCTGCTCGCCCGCACGCCGTTGCTCGACGCCGCGCAACTCGCCCGCAGCGCGGCCCATGTCGCCGAGGCCGAAGCGACGCTCACCGCGATCGAAGCGTGGCTCTGGCGCGAGCGCGTCAGGCGCGAGGAGGATAGTCTCGCGCTCGACATCGCCGAGCTTCCCCCCGAACTGCGCCGCCGCCTCGCGCGCGAGGCGATCGAGCAAGTGCGCTCCGACCGCGGCATCACGCGCCCAACCTTTTCCGCCGCGGCCAATATCGAGTCGCTGCTCGACGCGCTGGAGGCCGGCAAGGCGGCGACCCAGGCCGGCGTCATCGCGCGCCCCGCCGGCACGCTGTGGCGATTCGCCGAAGCGCCGCCGCGCCGATTGTCCGGATCGGCGCAATCCGGTTGATGTTCCATTGCCATTAATCCCTCGCGTCTTATGTTGGACGCTGAAGAGGTCCATGCGATGCCGATGAACGACAACGACAAGCAGCCCGAAAACAACCCCTGGATGAAGAGCCTGATGGTGTGGGTGGCGATTCTCGTCGGCCTCGCGCTGTTCGTCACGCTCATCGAAACGGGGACGCAGAGCAGCGCGGCGAGCAACACGCTCGCTTACTCGCAGTTTCTCGGCAAGGTCGAGGAAGGCTCGGTGCGCGAGGTGAACGTCGCCGGCGATGTGGTGACCGGCGTCCTCACCAATGGCGACAAGTTTCGCACCTATGCGCCGCAAGACCCGCAGCTGACCGACCGGCTGCTGCGCAAGAACGTGACGATCACCGCCCGGCCCGAGGAAGGCCCGTCGATCTGGCAATATATCCTCGTCCAGTCGCTGCCGTTCCTGCTGTTCCTCGGCATCGCCTTCTTCGTGCTGCGCCAGATGCAGAAGAATTCGGGCTCCGGCGCGATGGGCTTCGGCAAGTCGCGCGCGCGGCTGCTCACCCAGAAGGAAGGCAAGGTCACGTTCGATGACGTGGCCGGCATCGACGAAGCGCGCGAGGAATTGCAGGAAATCGTCGAATTCCTGAAGGATCCGACCAAGTTCGCGCGGCTGGGCGGCAAGATTCCCAAGGGCGCGCTGCTCGTCGGCTCGCCGGGCACCGGCAAGACGCTGCTCGCCCGCGCGATCGCCGGCGAGGCGGGGGTGCCGTTCTTCACCATTTCGGGCTCGGACTTCGTCGAGATGTTCGTGGGCGTCGGCGCGAGCCGGGTGCGCGACATGTTCGAGCAGGCGAAGAAATCGGCGCCGTGCATCGTCTTCATCGACGAAATCGACGCGGTGGGCCGCCATCGCGGCGCCGGGCTCGGCAATGGCAATGACGAGCGCGAGCAGACGCTCAACCAGCTGCTCGTCGAGATGGACGGGTTCGAGGCGAACGAGGGCATCATCATCATCGCCGCCACCAACCGGCCCGATGTGCTCGATCCCGCGCTGCTGCGCCCGGGCCGCTTCGATCGCCAGGTGCAGGTGCCGCGCCCCGATATCGAGGGCCGGATCAAGATCCTGCAGGTGCACATGAAGAAGGTGCCGCTCGCGCCCGATGTCGACGCGCGCGTGATCGCGCGCGGCACGCCGGGCTTCTCGGGCGCCGATCTCGCCAATCTGGTGAACGAGGCGGCGTTGCTCGCCGCGCGGCGGAGCAAGCGGCTGGTCGCGGCGCGCGAGTTCGATGACGCGCGCGACAAGGTGCTGATGGGCGCCGAGCGCCGGTCGATGGTGATGACCGAGGACGAGAAGCGGATGACCGCCTATCACGAGGCGGGCCATGCCCTGGTCTTCGCGCACGAACCGACCGCCGATCCGATCCACAAGGCGACGATCATCCCGCGCGGCTTCGCGCTCGGCATGGTCCAGCCGCTGCCCGAACGCGACACCTACAGCTATCACCGCGACAAGATGCACGCCGATCTGGCGGTCGCGTTCGGCGGGCGCGTCGCCGAGGAGTTGATCTTCGGCTATGACAAGGTAAGCTCGGGCGCCTCCAACGACATCATGCAGGCGACCCGCCTCGCCCGTGCGATGGTGACGAAATGGGGTCTGTCGGACCAGGTCGGCCCGCTCGACTTCAGCGAGAGCGAGGACAGCTTCACCGGGTACAGCATGGCGCGCGCCAAGCCGATGTCGGACGAGACCGCGCGGCTGATCGACGCCGAGGTGAAGCGCTTTGTCGAGCAGGGGTTGGGCCGTGCGCGGCAGTTGCTGACCGATCATATCGATCAGCTCCACACCATCGCCAACGCGCTGCTCGAATATGAGACGCTGACCGGCGAGGAGATCAAGCGGCTGATCGGCGGCGGCAATATCGATCGCCCCGATCCGAACGCCAACAAGCCGACGTTGCCGGCGATCGGCACTTCGGTGCCCAAGACGCGACGTCCGGGGCCGTTCGGCTCGCCCAGCCCGCAAGGCGCCTGACCGCTTCAGCCGGCGTTCATTGTGATATCGCAATGAGCGCCGGCGGAGGTGCTCATGAAGAAGATCATCGTGGCGGCGCTGGCCGCCTTCGTCGCTTCGGCGGCGGTCGCGCAGGCCGCGCCGCCGACGCTCGGCCAATGGCTCGCGCGCCAACGCGCCCTGGCGGCGCAAGGGCCGGTGGACCTGGAATCGGCGGCGTTCAAAGCCCTTTATGCCGATTTGGCCACGGCGCTCGCGGCGGGCCGCGCCGCCCATAACGCCGATCTCGCCGCCGGTCGCCCCCCTGCGGCCTGCTTGCCGCCACCCGGGCAACAGCAGCTCGACTGGAACATGGTCAATGGCTGGCTCCGCGCCCGCCCCGAGGCCGAGCAAGCGCAAAGCCTGAACGAGGTGATCGGGCGCTTCCTGCGGGAAAAATTCCCCTGCCCGCGCTGAGCCCGCCGCCCTTTTGCCGCCATGCTGTGCCGCTATCCGCGCCCGCGCCAATCATTGGGGAGAGAATGATGCGCCTGATTACCAAGCTGTTCGCCGTCACCGCGATCCTGCTGCCCGTCGCCGCGCAGGCGATGACGGTGCAGGAATTTCTGAACAAGGCCGATGCGCTGAAGGCGCAGGGCGTGCTCGCGCTCGCTTCGCCCGACATCGCGCTGCTGCGCGACGAGGTGAAGGCGGCGGGCGCCGCCTATCGCGCCGATCTCGCGCGCGAGGCCGCCGCCGGCAAGAAGCCGAGCAGCTGCCCGCCGCCCGTCGGCAAGACCGGGATCACCAGCGACGAGATCATCAAGGAATTCCGCGCCCTGCCGCCCGCCCAGCGCAAGCTCAGCGTGAAGCAGGCCTGGGTGGGGCTGATGACGAGGCGCTATCCCTGCTGACGATTGGCGGCGATCGTCCGTGATTGCGCCGATACGCGTCGCCCCGGCCGTCGCGCGACCTTTGCGAGAGGGTATCGTGCCCCGTCGCGACGGGGTTGCGCGGGCGGACGGTTGGCCCTCGGGCGGCATTGGGCCTGATGAAGCGCTCGCCGAATAGCACGGCCAGGGCACTCGCGCCGATGCCGAAGGCCGCTCGATCAGGCGGGCCCCGCCGAGCACGTCGCGAGTGAGATTATGCGCCACCCCCTGGCCTTTCCCCATCGCGCGCATGTGCTGGAAACCTGTGATGCTCGCCTAGTCGGTTCGCTGCGACTTGAAGCCCCGCCCCGCCGGATCCGCTGCACCGCCCTATTGACGACAGCGCATCACCAGCTCCGTCCGCTTGCGCTGGCTCAATGTAGCTGACATGTTTCGTCAGTCTCGGTTATCAGGCTGAAGGATCCGCTCAACCGATGGGCAAGCAATTGCCCCATTCAATATGGATCGACGATCCCGGCGCGCGGGTGTCCGGGGAAGTTCATCGGGCGCTTGCCGATCAGTTCCGCGCGTTGCAGCGGATCGCGATCGATGCCGGTGACGAGACGTTCAGGCTGTCGAAACGCCCGCTGGCGCTTGGCGCGACCGACTTTGTTGGCGAAACATTGCGCGACGGACCCTGCCTTGGCGAGGCGATGCGGCGGATCGCGCGGGGCTATAATCTGCTCCACGGCGGCCAGTTCAACCATGTTGATCAATGCCCCCGCTTCCTCACCTACCGCATCAGCGACAAGGGCTTCCCCTTCGCGCTCGATCCCGGCGACGATGCTGCAATCGCCACGATGGAGAGCGTGCTCATCATGCTGCACGCGATGCTGTCGATCGCAGCCGGCCAGGATCTGCGATCGATGCTGCGCCTTGTGCGAACGCGCCGCCGTCGAACCGCTCATGAGACTTCCACCCTGCGCTTCTGGGGCGCACCCGTGCGGTACGGCGCGCCGGCCTACAGCCTCGTCTATGCCGCCGATGCGGCCTCGCTCCCGGTGCGCAAGGGCGTGTCGGTGACGGCGACCGCAGTCTATGACTGGATCATCCGCGCGGCCGAGACACAGGAAGCAGGAGGGGCGACCGACGATCTCGTCCGCCGGGTGCAAGCGGCAATCGCATCGGGGGATCACGATCAGGAGCAGATCGCGCGTCAGCTGGGGCTGAGTGTCGCGACGCTGCGGCGGCGCCTTGCGCAGCAGCGGCGGAGCTTTCGCACGTTGCGCGCCGAAACGCTGCTGCGCCGCGCACGAACGATGCTGGCAGACGGTCATTCGGTCGAGGCGGTCGCCGAGGCGCTCGGTTTCGCCGATGCGCGCAGCTTCCGCCGGGCCTTCAAGGAATGGACCGGCGACACGCCAAGCGCCTTTCTCGCCACCATGGCACAGGCGGCGACCGCCTGATTTGAGCGAAATTGTCCCCCATGGATTGAACGGCCCGGTCCTCGCTCCCGTCCCCGCCACGGCATAGCTTCATCCGGCAGAAAGCCCGGTTGTGGCCGGCAGGGGAGGACCATGAAGAAATTTCGCCCGCGCCCGGTGCGCGCTGCGCTGCTGGCGTCTGCCGCGCTCCTTTCGATCGATCCCGCACGCGCGCAGGACGCGCCGCCGGCCGATGACAAAGCCGCCGAAGCCCCGGCGCCCGATGAAATCATCGTCACCGCGCGTCGCCGTGCCGAACGGCTGCAGGATGTACCGATCGCCATCTCCGCCTTCAACGCCGAGGCGCTCTCTAACCGTCAGGTCGACACGCTTGCCGGTATCCAGAATGCGACGCCGAACCTGTATCTCAACCAGGGCGATGCGGGTAATGCGGTTATCTATATCCGCGGTGTCGGGCAGAATGACAGTCTGGCATTCGCCGATCCGGGGGTCGGCGTCTATATCGACGATGTTTATATCGCCCGTTCGCAAGCGGCGTTTCTCGAAGTCTTCGATGTCGACCGGATCGAGGTGCTGCGCGGGCCACAGGGAACCTTTTACGGGCGAAATACCATCGGCGGCGCGGTCAAATTCGTTTCGACCCGCCCGACCACGAGTTTTTCCGGGTATCTTGAGGCTGGTGCTGGGAATTTCAACAGCGCGCTGGTCAAGGCACGAATAAGTGGCCCCATCGCCGGCGAAAAACTGCGCGGAAAGATTGCCTTCGCCTATAACCGCCGCGACGGTTATAACAATAACAGCTTTACGGGCCGCGACGATGGCGACATCAATTCCTTTAGCGTGCGCGCGTCGCTGCTCTACCAGCCGACTCCGTCGCTGGAGTTCAACTTCTCGGCCGATGCCCGGTTCGAGCGACCAAATACGTCGCGCAGCCCGAGGCGGGAGACGCCCATCGCCGTCTTCAATGGCCGAAATGTCGTCCCTTTCCTGGCGACGAGCGGCCCCTATGACGTTCAAACCAACGCGAACGGTCTCAGCGATCAGACGGGCTATGGTTTCGCGCTGACCGGGCGGTGGTCGATCAGCGACCGTGTGACGCTTGAATCGATCAGCGCTTACCGGCGCTTCAACTTCGACCTCAACCTCGACACCGACGCCTCGCCTTTTCCCGTGCTCGACATCTTGCTCCGCCAGAGGCAGGAGCAGTTCTCCCAGGAAGTAAGAGTTAATTACGCCGATAGCAGACTCAATTTCACGGGCGGACTTTATTATTTTTACGATCTGGATGGCACCTTTTCCGGGGTGGACAATGGCGCCGCGACGATCTTCGGCTTTCCCGTCACCGCCTTCGGCTTTCCGACGTCGAGTCTTGCCGATACGCGCCAGCGCACCGACAGCTACGCGGTGTTCGGCGACGCAAGCTATAAGCTGACCGAGCGTCTCAGCGTCTCCGCCGGCATCCGCTATACCTATGAAGAAAAGCGCTCGCGTCGCTTGTTCGAAAATTTCTTCAATCCGGCGGTCTCGGTGATCCTGCGCGAGCCGCCCTTCCTGGGTGGCGTCGGCCTGGCAGGGCCGCCGATCCGCGGGGAAGCCAGCTTCGATGCGTTCACGCCGCGCGTTTCGATTTCATACAAGCTGGCCGAGCCCGTCCTGCTATACGCATCGGCTTCGCGCGGCTTCAAAAGCGGCGGCTTTGATGGCCGCGCGACAACGAATTTCGGTTTCGCCCCGTTCCGGCCCGAAATCGTGCGAAGCTATGAGGGCGGGGCCAAGACGAGCTGGCTGAACGGCAAACTCATCGTCAATGCCGCTGTTTTCTACAATGACTATACCGATGTTCAGGTCACCTCTTTCGGCTCCGATCCGGTGACCGGCACCTTCGTCAGCCTGTTCACCAACGCCGCGCGCGAAAGCGCGGTCGGCGGCGAGCTGGAGATCAGAGCGCGGCCGATCGAGGGCTTGACGATCGACGGATCCTTGGGGGTACTGAAGGCGCGCTATGATGCCTTCAACATCCTTGTCGGGGGCGTCGTAACCGATGTGACCAATCGGCGCGTCGTCAACGCGCCCGATTTCAACGGCGGCCTGGGCGTGACGTGGCGGCGGCCGGTCGGCTCCCGCTATGCGACCACCTTCCACGTCGATGGCGCCTATCGTTCCACCGCCGCGATCGAGATTACCGATTCCCCGGTCCTGCGGCAGCGCGGCTATGAGGCGGTGAACCTGTTCGTCGCGTTCGGCGATGCCAAGGATCGATGGCAGGTCCGCGCCGGCGTTCAGAACGTCACCGATCGCGCGGTGCGGGTGCAGGGGTTCAATCTCGCCGAATTCCCCGGGGTTGAGGCGGGCTTCTTCGCGGCGCCCAGAACCTTCGACGTGCGCTTCATCGGCCGCTTCTGATCGGGGCCGGGCGATCATGGAGTTACTGAACGATCCCACCCGCCTCGACGCCGAAAGCATCACGCTGCTCGCGCAATATTATGATCTGAAGGAACACTGGGGACCCCGGATCGCCGCCGAGGGGATCGCCGCACACCGCTTGTTCGCCTCTGCCGTGTTCGCGCGTTTCCGTGGCGCGGAGCATGATGTCGCGCCGGCGCGCGTCGTTGAACTTCAGATCGATGCGCCGGGCGGGCCGCGGCGGGCGCGGCTCTACCATCCGCCGGGTCAGCCGCCCTTTCCGACGGTGCTGTTCCTCCATGGCGGCGGCTGGTCGGTGGGCGGCGTTGAGGATTATGACGGACTGGCCGGCTCGCTTGCCGGGCTGAGCCGGGTGGCGGTGCTGAGCCTCGACTATCGTCTGGCGCCCGAACATCGCTTCCCGGCCGCGCTTGAGGATGCGGTCGCGGCGCTGCAATTCCTCGAACGGCACGGCCCTGATGTGGGGTGCGATCCCGGTCGGCTGGGGGCGATGGGGGACAGCGCCGGCGGGAATCTGGCGGCGGTGGTCGCGCGCGAGGCGGCGCTGGGCCGCGCGCCGCAACTGGTCGCGCAGTTTCTGCTGTATCCGATGACCGATATCGCCTCGCCCGATGAGCATTTCGCGTCGCGGCGCGACTATGGCGATGGCCGCTTTTTCCTTGCCAATGCCGCGATCGCCTTCGCGCGCGAGAATTATGTCGCGCCCGGCGGCGCGCGGCATGACGATCCCCGCGTCTCGCCGCTGCTCGGCCCGGTGCCGCCGACGCTCGCGCCGGCGTTCATTCTGTCGGCGAGCCACGATCCGCTGCGCGACGAGGCGCATGCTTATCACGAGCATCTGATGCGCGCGGGTGTGCCGAGCATCGATTGCTCCGTCGCGCCGGCGCTTCATGCCTTTTTGTCGTTCGGCGTGCTGGCGAGCGCGCAGCGCGTGCGCCGGATCGTGGCGAGCGCGCTGAACGAACTGATGGAGCGCCGGATCGACTGAGCGACCGGCTTGAGGTTGAGGAGCACAGGGTGATGAGCCGGTCGCCCTTCGCCGGTGGTCGCGCAGCGGCCATCCTTGCATCCAGGGCGCTCGCGGCGCCGGCCCTGGTCGGCCCGCTGACCCCTGGCGCCCACGCCGCATCGGTCATGTCGATCCCGTACGGCTTGCCTATGGCCCGCTCCCATTGGCAGAATAGCCATGGGCCAGTTCGCGCGCCACCTGCCGCCGCCAATGATCACGGGAGGGGCTCAAGCGGCCCGCAAGGTGATGCAGCTGCCCGGCCAGATCGTCCACCAGCGACGCTTGGCCGAGGATCGCCGGCGCCGGGCCGCATAGGATCGCCGCCGCCTCGGGATCGGGTCGGGGAGGGCGCCCAGGAACGCGTCCCACGCGCCGACCGGCACGATCCGCTCGCGCCGCCGCCCGCCCTCGACCGCGATCACCTCGAGCGCGGCGAACCACTGCAGCCCGCCCGCGAGCCGGGCGACGGGTTCGGCACCCACGGGCGTATCGGCGAAGCGGATCGGGCGGAGATAGAGCATCGCGGTGTGTTAGGGGGTGTGCGGGCGAAAGGGAATCGGTTCGTGCCGCAACCGTCGCGCACGCCGGTTCGCGCCGGCTTGTCGCCCCCCTCCCCCGCGCGGGCGGCGCTTTCGGCAAGGACGCGGACGAGACAGCCGCGCGGTCCTTCAGCCGCCCCAGCCCGAAACCGAGCGCCGCGCGCCTTGCGGAAGCGCCCGGCGCCTGGGGCGGGTGCCGCGCATGGCAAGGGGTCCGCGCCCGACCGACCACCCCCGCCGCGCGACCGACCAAGCCGGCATCGGCGAGCGCCGCGATCAACGCTGGCGTGCGGGCGTTCGGCCAAGATGGCGGGGCTTGCGCGGGACGGGGGTGAATTCCGGGAGCGGCGGCCGTTCCTCGGCAGGGACGGGGATGCGGTTGTTGGTGGGGCTCTGCGGTTTGGGGGGCGGGAGGATGCGCTGGAGTGGGGGAGTTTAGGATAGGAGGATGTAATTTGTGGCGTTTTTCCAACCGCATCTCACTCTTTATAGCAATGCAACGCTCTCTGCCCAAGTACGGTTACCTTCTGAATGTATGTCAAAGCGCACGGTCCGGCCTGCGCACATGTCGCTCCAAAGAGTGGCGCTAACACTGTTACGATGAACGTAGGTGTCCACGCCGAAGGTATCTCTTATAAATCCAAAGGTCGGTGTCCTTCCTTGCGGCTTAAGCTCGCCAGATCTACCGTATATCACTTCTTCCTTTTCCTTACCATGGCCAACTGGAGACAACGGAGTCTGGGAAATACTTCTAACAAAATATGCCGTGCTATCAAGAATCGGCGATTCTCCTACCAAAGGATGCCGCTTGAGAGCGTCAATAATATTCAGGACTTTCCAAAGGTGCTCAATTAAAGTCGCGTCGACTACGTCGGGTCTAAGCGTCTTCAAGAATCCATGCAGCCCTTCAACTGCCCTCGCTGCGCCAGTCGGGTCTCCCGTATTTAGTTTGTGTTCCGCCTGTCTTATGTAAAGCTGCGACTGCAAGTCATGGAATACCACCTCATCATGAGCGCTTTTAAAGCCTTCATTCCACGCGGACGTGATATATTTTTGGGCAGCATCAAAGTCAAAGAGAAACAGACTTGACCTCGCCGCTTCACGTAATACAACCAACTCAGACGAGTCTATTTCCAAAGCGGCTTCAAACTGCTCCCGAGCACCAGCACAATCGCCGTAAGCTCGCATGAGAAATCCACCATAAAAGAATCTCAGCTGCGGTTGATCCGGGGCTAGGTCAAACGCAGCTTCATAACTTGCCGCCGCCCCTGCCACATCTCCTTGACGGTATTGAATAAAAGCTAGCGTACGATATACCTCGAAATATTCAGGTATAGATATTTTCAATTCATCGATAATTCCAATCGCCTGATCAAAGCGGTCCTTAAATGCGAGGCTATGTGCATGGCGCAATCGTCGTGCCGCAATTGCCTCCGATTGTGACCGTACCGTAAAAAATCTGGACTCGTATGGATTGCTATAGCCTCTACCCCTTTCTTCTTGATACGTTGCATTTAACGTTCTATGTCGATCACGAATTTCGTCGCTTTTATCTGGTGACAACCTCATCACCCGCGTGATGAAGGCACGAGCAAACGGTTTTAGTCGCCATAGTCGTTCAAGGTTTGACGAATCGGAACGCTCCACCAAGCCAAATCGGATCAGCTCAGCTAGCCCCGCTTCAATCTCAGTAGGCTGTTGCAGCGATATGTGCTGAATAACGGTCGAGGATACGGATTGGGGTATGATAGCCATTATAGACAAGACATCTCGCCCTACACCTGACAGTTTTTCAAAAACATTCTCCATGCAAAACCGGAGTGCAATCTCTGGATTTGCCGTAATGCGATCTGGGTTCAATCCAGTAGAAACACCGATGGCAAACCACTTTACCAGCAATGGCTTGTTTGCAAGACGATTGAGGTGCCGCCTCAACTGCTCATCAGACGCACCACGCAGAACATCTATATCGTAAGCTTCTATTAATCTGCGAAGATACGGCAAAGACTCACTTTCAGAGAACTCTGGAACTTGTACCGATAAATCGCCACCCAAAGGGACCCGCGATGTAAATACAATCTTGCTCTGCCCAGGAACGTCTGAAGCGAATTCCATCAGGTTTTCGTCCAATACCGTTTCCAGATTGTCAATGGCCAAAAGTACGCGATTCTGCTCTAGAAGACGACGTACTCTATCAATTGGATTATCGCTACCTGGCTCGAACTTTTCAGCGACATCTTCGAAAATACCAAGAGATGTTGTTATTGCTCCATGTATTCTTGTTATTTCGGTAGTCGTTAGTCTATTACTCTTTGCAAAAACCCATATAAAGGCGTCAAAATCATGATCATTACTATGTAGTAAGCCATAGAGTGTTTGGAGGGTAAGAGCGGTCTTCCCATTCCCGCCGTCTCCCAAGACGGTTATGACAGGGTGCCGTCCTAGAATTTTCCTTTTTAGATCCGCCTCAAGGCCTTTTCTCGGCTGAAAACCCGTATCATCATAATCTGGAATTGGGAGATTGTTCAAAACCTCCGCCGAAACAGGCTCATCCAAAATATGGACGGTTGCAGCAAGCAAAGCATCTGGCTTTCCCCAATATTCTTTATATACCGAAAACAGAGTTGGCCATAAGCGAGGAGAGGATAGAAACTCTTGAGTTAGTGAGAATCCAAGTGAATAATCACCTGTTGTTAACGGCCTTCCATGCATAGTCGAATTTCGGATGGGAATAATTTTTTCGAAATTAGATTTATGCTTTTGATAATAGTCAGCAGATGACTTATCAAGTCTGCCCTTATGTCGTAGAATTATAGAATACTTATCCCCAAATCAAGCCCATGAAGTAGATCGCCATCGCTTGTGCCAATCTCGCCACCTCTACTCTGCAGCCGATTGCGCGCCTTTTCGCGCTCCTCCAGAGTCAAAATGTCGTGGCAATCCAATCCGCACGCGGCGCGAATACGCGATACCAAGTCACGTTCTATAGCGTCAAAAAACAGGAAGAGAGCAACACGCTGATAGCTTGCCATACCACCTCAGTGCAAGGCCCTGGCGCAGATTATACCTCGAGCAAGGCCAGTTTCAATACTGTCTAGCCGTGGGCGCAGCGGGTGCAGGTTCACTTGGATCACCCCCTCAAGCCGCCTCAGCCCCCCGCTTCGCCTTCTTCCGCTCATGCGGGTCAAGAAACTTCTTCCGCAGCCGGATCGACTTGGGCGTCACCTCGACCATCTCGTCGTCGTCGATATAGGCGATCGCCTGTTCCAGCGTCAGCTTGCGCGGCGGGGTCAGGCGGATCGCGTCGTCCTTGCCGCCGCTCGCGCGGAAGTTGGTCAGCTGTTTCGCCTTCATCGGGTTGACTTCAAGGTCGTCGGGCTTGGCGTTTTCGCCGATGATCATGCCTTCGTACAACGGCTCGCCGGGGCCGACCATCAGGATGCCGCGCTCCTCCAGCGAGTTGAGCGCATAGGCATTGGCCTCGCCCGAGCCGTTGGAGATCAGCACGCCGTTCTTCCGCCCCTCGATCAGGCCCTTATACGGGCCATAGCGTTCGAAGATGCGGTTCATGATGCCGGTGCCGCGCGTGTCCGACAGGAACTCGCCGTGATAGCCGATCAGCCCGCGCGAGGGGGCGGAGAAGGTGATGCGGGTCTTGCCGCCGCCCGAGGGGCGCATGTCGGTCAGCTCGGCCTTGCGCTGGTTCATCTTGTCGACGACGGTGCCGGAAAATTCCTCGTCCACGTCGATCACGACGGTTTCATAGGGCTCCTCGCGGCCCTGCTCGCCGTCGCGGAACAGCACGCGCGGGCGGCTGATGCCGAGCTCGAAGCCCTCGCGGCGCATCGTCTCGATCAGCACGCCGAGCTGGAGTTCGCCGCGCCCGGCCACCTCGAACGAATCCCTGTCCTCGCTTTCGGTGACGCGGATGGCGACGTTCGATTCGGCCTCGCGGAACAGGCGGTCGCGGATCAGGCGGCTCGTCACCTTGCTGCCCTCGCGGCCCGCCATCGGGCTGTCGTTGACGGCGAAGCGCATCGAGAGCGTCGGCGGGTCGATCGGCTGCGCCTTGATCGGGGTCGAGACGCTGGTGTCGGCGATGGTGTTGGCGACGGTCGCGACGGTCAAGCCGGCGAGGCTGATGATGTCGCCCGCCTCGGCCTCTTCCACCGGCACCCGCTCAAGCCCGCGGAAGGCGAGGAGCTTGGAGGCGCGGCCGGTCTCGAGCACGCGGCCGTCGCGATCGAGCGCGTGGATCGCCTGGTTGAGCTTGACGACGCCCGAGGCGACGCGGCCGGTGAGGATGCGCCCCAGGAAATTGTCGCGATCGAGCAGCGTCACCAGGAAAGTGAACGGCGCGTCGCGATCGACTTGCGGCGCCGGCACATGCGCGACGATGCGGTTGAACAGCGGCGCCAGCGTGCCCTCGCGCGCCTCGGCATCCTCGCTCGCATAGCCGTTGCGGCCCGAGGCGTAGAGCACGGGGAAATCGAGCTGATCGTCATTGGCTTCGAGCGTCACGAACAGGTCGAACACCTCGTTCAGCACTTCCTGCACGCGCGCGTCGCTGCGGTCGATCTTGTTGACGACGACGATCGGGCGCAGCCCCAGCGCGAGCGCCTTGCCGGTGACGAACTTGGTCTGCGGCATCGGCCCTTCGGCGGCGTCCACCAGCAGGATCACGCCGTCGACCATGCTCAGGATGCGCTCCACCTCGCCGCCGAAATCGGCGTGGCCGGGGGTGTCGACGATGTTGATCCGCGTGCCTTCCCATTCGACGCTGGTGCATTTGGCGAGAATGGTGATCCCGCGCTCCTTCTCCAGATCGTTGGAATCCATCGCGCGTTCTTCGACCCGCTGATTGTCGCGGAAGGTGCCCGATTGGCGAAACAGCTGGTCAACAAGCGTGGTCTTGCCATGATCGACGTGCGCGATGATGGCGATATTGCGCAGATTCATGCGAAAATTTGTCCTGGGGAGAAGCGTTCGGGCGCGCCCTTAGCGCAATTGCCGCGCCGCGGAAAGGGCGGGTGCGTTTTGATGGCGACGCCGGCGCGTTCCCGCCCGGGCTAGCGGTGCCGGGCGATCAGCGCGCTTGCCGCCTCGGGGGTCAGCGGCTCGGCATAAAGAAACCCTTGCGCGAACTGGCAGCCCAGCTCGCGGAGCTGGCGGCGCTGGCAGCTCGTCTCGATCCCCTCGGCGACGACCGACAGCTTCATCGTCTGCGCGAGATCGAGCACCGCGCGGACGATGCCCGGCGAGGTGCGGTTGCGCGGGTCGCACAGGTCCTGAACGAAACTGCGATCGAGCTTCAGCGTCGAGAAGGGATAGCGGTGGAGGTGGCCGAGCGAGGAATAGCCGGTGCCGAAATCGTCGAGGCCGATCTTCACCCCCAGCCCGCGCAGATCGCGCATGATCTCGATCGCGCGGTCGGGATTGGCGATCGCGATCGATTCGGTGATCTCCAGCGTGACGAGCGCGGGCGGCACCCCGGTTTCGTGCAGCGTCTGGTGGACGATCTCGGTAAAGCCCGGCAGCAGGAACTGGCGCGGCGAGACGTTGATGCTCATCGACACCGGCGGCGCGGGATGGGTGCGGTTCCAGGCAGCGGCGGCGGCACAGGCCTCGCGCAGCACCCAGTTGCCGATCGCGACGATCAGCCCGGTCTCCTCCGCGACGCCGATGAACTGCCCCGGCCCCACCACCTCGCCACCGCCGCGCCGCCAGCGCAGCAGCGCCTCGAAGCCCGAGACGCGGTTGCTCTTCATGTCGACGATCGGCTGGTAGAGCAGGCGGAACTCGTCGCGCGCGAGCGCGCCGCGCAGATCATTCTCGGTCTGCAGCCGCGCCATCGCCCGCTTGCGCAGCGCCTTGTCGAACAGCGCGATCTGGCCGCGCCCGCGCGCCTTCGCTTCATAGAGCGCGGTATCGGCCTTGCGCAGCAGGTCGATCGCGGTCACCCCCGGCGTGCGCGCGAGCGCGACGCCGATGCTCGCATTGGCGTGAACCTCGCCACCCGCGACACGATAGGGGCCGGAAAGCCCCGCGAGCAGACGCTCGGCGACCGCGCTCGCCCGCCCCGGCTGGTCGAACTCGTCGAGCACGATCGTGAACTCGTCGCCGCCCAGCCGGCCGAGCGTCCAGGCGGGCCAGCCTTCGGCGCGGGGCAAGCTATCGAGCACGCTGCGCAGCCGCGCGGCGATCGCCTGGAGCAGGCTGTCGCCGGCGTGGTGGCCGAAACTGTCATTGACCAGCTTGAACCCGTCGAGGTCGAGGTACAGCACCGCGACTTCGCCACTGCCCCGTCGCGCGCGCCGGTCCAGCGCCTGGGTCACGCGGTCGTTGAACAGCGCGCGGTTGGGCAGCGCGGTCAGCGGATCGTGCAGCGCGTCGTGCAGCAGTTGCGCGGCGAAGCGCTCGCGTTCGATCACCCGGCCGAGCTGGGTGCCGATCTGGCCCATCACCGCGAGCATGTCCGCATCCTCGGCCAGTTGCGGGCGGGCAAAGAATTCGATCACCCCGGTCACGTCGCGCTGGACCTGGATCGGGAACGCGAAGGCCGAGGCGAGCCCGACCGCCGCCGCCACCGGGCGCCGCGGGAAATTGCCGTCGGCCTGCAGATCCGCCAGCCATAGCGGCGCCCCGCTCGCCAGCACCCGCCCCGGCAGGCCCTCGCCGCGCGCGAAGCCGCGCGCCAGCGACGCCTCGATGAACGGGGCAAGCGGCTCGGGATCGTCGGCGTGCCAGGCATGGGCGGGGATCAGCCGGTGCGGCGCCTGCGGATCGACCAGATAGACATTGCCGAATGCCCAGCCGGTCGCGGCGCAAATCTCCCGCACCGCGAAGCGCAGCGCCTCGCCGGTGTCGGCGGCTTCGTTGGCCTTGGCGGCGACGCGCTGGAGCAGCTCGATCCGCTGCTGCGCCAGATAGGCGCGGCGCAGCCCGGTTTCGGCGATCGCCTCCGCTTCCAGCCGCGCGGCACGCTCGCGCGCGAGCCGCCGTTCGAGCCGTTCCAGCCGCCGCTGCGGGGTATCGCCGAGCGCTTGCTCGAAGGCGTCAGGCGTCAGGACACCCATCGCACCTCCAGCGCGCAGGCGCGCGCGCCCTCGTGCATACAGGCGCTCTGACTGACCGAGACCATCTCGCCATAATGCGCGGCGGCGCCCAGGATCAGCCCTTCGGCGAGCGCGCACAGCCGGCGCGGGCTGGTATAGCCCAGCTGCAAGCGGTCGGCCTCAGCCGATTGATAGCGGAAATGCGGGCACACCGCGCCGGGATAGAGCTTGTGCACTTCCGGGTGGATGATGGTGTTGAGCGCGAGCAGGAAATCGCGGGCGTTCTGGTGCGGCGCGAACAGCGCCGGATAACGCTCCACAAAACGCGGCATCGCCGCCTGGCCGAACCAGCGCAGAATGTCCGCCGCCGGCTTGTCGAGCGCGGTCGCGGCGGCGCCGACCAGGGCGACCGCCTCGGCATCGGGATAGGAACCGAGCGAGGTATAGGAGCCCGAGGCGCCCGAAGCCTGGAGCAGATCGTCCCACACCCCGTCGCCGAACTGATCGATCACCGCTTCTTCAAGCAAGTTGAAGATGATGCCCTTCATTGTCCCCGCCGCTCGAATTGACCGTTCTACATCGCGCGCCCCACCTTTGCCGTATGGTTGCTTAAGGAATTGCAATCGCCGCGCGCCACCACCCCGCACCGGGTAAGCCGTTGGCCCCGGGCGCAAAGCGTCTTATATGGGCAAGACGGTTGATCCCTTGCCAACGGCACGGCATGATTCAACCCGGGAGGAACAAGCATGGCGACCGAGGTTCAATCCGCGCAACTGGTGCTCACCCCGCCCGATCCGGTGCCCGCCGTGGCGCCGGAAAAGGCCGCCGGGCTGGTGCCGGTCGACACTGCCACCCGCACCAAGCTGGAGGAGCGGGTCGATGCGTTCATCGCCGATCTGGTGGCGCAGGACGTGAATTCGCCCGAATTCGGCAAGCGCGTCGATTCGATCAGCGCGATGGGCCAGAAGGAAATCCGCGACGCGGCGAGCCAGTCGAACCGCTTCCTCGATCGCCCGGTGCGCGCGATGGACCAGGAATCGGGGGTCGGCGCCGATCTCGCGCAATTGCGCCGCACGATCGAGGATCTCGATCCCGGCAAGAAGATGATGGCGCCGAAGAAGATCTTCGGCCTGATTCCCTTCGGCAATTCGATGCGCAATTATTTCGACAGCTACAAATCGTCGCAGCAGCACATCGCCGCGATCCTGAAGTCGCTGCAAAGCGGCAAGGATGAGCTGCTGATGGACAATGCCGCGATCGACACCGAACGCGCCAATCTGTGGACGGCGATGGGCCGGCTCGAACAGATGATCGTGATGGCCAAGACGATGGACGCGCGGCTGGAGGACAAGGCGAACGAGCTCGACGCGACCGACCCGGCCAAGGCCAAGGCGATCCGCGAATCGGCGCTGTTCTACGTCCGCCAGCGGGTGCAGGACTTGCTCACCCAAATGGCGGTGACGGTGCAGGGCTATCTCGCGCTCGATCTCGTCAAGAAGAACAATGTCGAGCTGGTGAAGGGCGTCGACCGTGCCTCCACCACCACCGTCTCGGCGCTGCGCACCGCCGTCACCGTCGCGCAGGCGCTCACCAACCAGAAGCTGGTGCTGGAGCAGATCACCCAGCTCAACACCACCACCGCCAACATCATCGATTCGACCGGGCAGCTGCTCAAGTCACAGACCGCGACGATCCACGAACAGGCGGCGAGCGCGACCATCCCGGTCGAAACGCTGCAACGCGCCTTCCAGAACATCTATGACACGATGGACGCGATCGACAGCTTCAAGCTGAAGGCGCTCGACAGCATGAAGACCACGGTCAACACGCTGTCGAACGAGGTCGAGAAATCGAAGGGCTATATCGCCCGCGCCGAGGGCGCCGCGCAGAATGCGGGGGCTGACGCGATCAAGCTCGAGGCGCTGAATTGAGCGAAACCGATCGCCAGATCGAACGCGCGCGCGAACTGCTCGACCGTACCGGCCGCGCGCGCCAGGGCGCGCAACTGCGCGAGCGCCAGCGCGAGACCGGGCGACGGCTGCAACGCGCGCTCGTCGCCGACGCGCTGATCCTGGCGGCGGCGATCGGCGCGAGCCTGTTCGGGCTGATGGGGCCGCTCGGCTGGGTGGCGGCGGTGATGCTGATGCTGGTCGTCAGCTTCGTGCTGATGGCCACGCCCACCCAGGCGCCGCCCAGCCCTGAAAAGCTCGCCGCGGTGCCGCTGAAGGCGCTGCCCGCGCAGACCGACCGCTGGCTCGCGACCCAGCGCCCCGCGCTCCCCGCGCCGGCGGTGTCGCTGCTCGACGGGATTTCCTTGAAGCTCGACACGCTCGCCAGCCAGCTCGAACGCCTGCCCGAGGAGGCACCGGCGGCCGCCGAGGTGCGCAAGCTGGTGGGCGAGCAGCTGCCCGAGTTCGTGAAGGGCTATCAGGCGGTGCCCAAGGAGCTGCGCCGGGTCGAGCGCAACGGCAAGACGCCCGACGCGCAGCTGGTCGAAGGGCTGAAGCTGATCGAGGACGAGATCGGCGCGATGACCGAGGAACTGGCCCAGGGCGATCTCGACGCGCTGGCGACGCGCGGGCGGTTCCTGGAAATCAAGTATCGCGGCGACGAGGCTTAGCCGCCTTCGCCGTCGCCGGCGCGAGCCAGGGCAGCGCCTGGGCGAACATCATCCGCCACGCCAGCCGCTCATGGCCCGCGACGACGCTGGTGGTGCGTATCCGGGCGCCGGCGCCTGCGGCGGCCCGGGCGGTTTCGATCGTCTGTTTCAGATAATCCGCCTCATAAACGCCCGCGCCCGCGAACAGTTGAGCATGGCCCAGCTTGGCGCCGAGCCCGGCGGCGTCCCGCGCGCTCGACGACAGCGCGAGCACCCGCCCGAACAGATCGGGCCGCAACCCGGCGACGCTGAGCGCCCAATGCGCCCCGTTCGACCAACCGCCGATGCCGCGCGTCGCCGCGTCGCGCGGGCCGCCATGGCGCTGCTCGACATAGGGGATGAGTTCATCGGTGACGAAGCGCAAATGGCGGCCGAAATCACTGTCCGGCGCCGCGCCGTCCGCGTTGAAGTCGATCTTATACTCCTTGCCGCGCCGGTCGCAGCTGGGCGACAGGCACCCCTCGGACGACTTGGCGGCGTCGATCCCGACCAGGATGACCGGCCCCGCGCGCCCGGCGCGGATCAGCGCTTCGGCGATCGGCGCGAACGCCTCGGCGGCATTGTCGGCGAGGTACAGGATCGGCGGTCGGTCGTTCGGCCCCAGCCCCGGCGGCAGATACAGGGTGATGCCGCGCCGCTCGCCAAGCGCCGCCGAGTCGATCGCGGCGCGGATCAGCCGCGCGGGCGGCGGCGCGCGCGTGGGTGGCGGCGGCGGCGCGTTTCGGCCCCGGAGGATCAGCGGCGTCTCGTCCTTGGCGGGGACAGCGCGGATCGCGAGCACCGCCTCGTCCAGTCGCGGCACGCGCACGGTGACGCCAGCAAGCTCGGTGCCCGCGATGGGATCGAGCGGGGTCGAAACAGTGCAGCACAGCAGCGCCCATCGCTCTACCGTTGGGCGCGCGATCATCGTCAGCCGGTCCTGCTCGATCCAGGCGACCTGCGCCTTGCCGGCGATCCGCAGCGTCGCCTGTTCTGGCGTCAGGCCGAGTGGCAGCGTGCAGGGGGCGGTGATCGGCGCGCTCGCGCTCGCGCACGCGGGGAGCCTGGCCCATTGTTGTGGCGCCGGCTGCGCTTCCAGCATCGCGGCGAGAAACCAGGCGATCATGACTATGGTGTTACTTTCCCGGTTAGACGGGCGTCAACCGCCATAACAAGATATTCATGCGCCAATTGGTCATGTAACCGGGTCGATCGCCGTTGATGCGCGTTTCTTGGCTTGAGTAATTCTCAGCTCAGGCCGCCACCGCATAGCGGTCGCGGCCGCTGGCCTTGGCGCGGTAGAGGGCTTCGTCGGCGGCGCGGATCAGTTGCAGGCGATCGGCGCCCGGCGTGATCTCGGCGAGGCCCGCGCTCACCGTCACCTGCACGGTGATCCCGCCCGGCGTCGTCGTCACCGCCTCGGCGACCGCCGCGCGCACCCGTTCGCACACCATCGCCGCCTGCTCGATCGTCGCGCCGGGCAGGATCAGCCCGAACTCCTCGCCGCCCAGCCGCGCGACATGGTCACCCGCGCGCACGCAGGCGAGCGCCGCGCGGGCGAAGGTTTCGAGCACCAGATCGCCCACCGCATGGCCATGCGCGTCGTTCACGCGCTTGAAGAAATCGATGTCGAACAGGGCGATGCAGCCGCCATCGGTCGCCTCGATCCGGCGATCGAGGATCGAATCGAACTTGCGGCGATTGGCGAGCCCGGTCAGCGGGTCGGTAGTCGCGGCGTGCGCCAGCCGCGCCTCGAGCGCCTTGCGCGCGGAAATGTCGCGCACCGTGGAGACCCAGCCGGTGATCCGCCCGCCGGAGACGGCGGCGCGGGTATGCGCCTCGTACCAGCGGCGCTCGCCACTCGCGTGATCGGCGCGATATTCCACGACCGATCGCTCGCCCGGCCGCGCCCGCGCCGCGTCGATCGCCTTTTGCATCGTCGCCCGGTCGGGGCCGCAGGGCAGCAGCGCCGGGCTCACGCCGATCATCACCGCCGGCTCGAACCCCGTCACCTCGCGCGCCGAGGGCGAGACATAATTGACCACGCCAGCGGCATCGAGCGTGACGATCATGTCGGTCGCGCTTTCGGTGATCAGCTTGTAGCGCGCCTCGCTCTCCGCCAGCCGATCGAGCGTCGCGCGCCGGAGCCGCAGCTCGGCGGCGACGGGTAGCACGGTCAACACCGTCACCCCCAGATAGCCCTGGAACAGCCGGACATGATCGGCGACCGATCCGCCGATCACATAGGTGCCGCCATGCCCCAGCGCGGTGAGAATGCCGCCGATCAGCCCGAGAACGACGATCGCGACCGTCGTGCCGACACGTTCGAGCCGGAAGGTGACCAGCATCAGCGGCAGGATCGGCACGAACAGCAGCGGCAGCACCGCCTGCCCGAAGACGATGACGCTCGCCGCGACGATCATCAGCAGATGCGCCGCCGCCTCCACTCGCCGCAGCAGCGTCGCCTGGCGCCACCACAGCCCCAGTTCCCCGTTCAGCAGCAACAGGAAGAACGGCGCCACGGTCAGCTGGCCAAGCCCGTGGCCGAGCAGCCAGGCGGGTGCTTCGGCGAACATCGGGCGGCCGGTCGCGAGACCGCTGAGCGCGGCGGCGGGCAGCGCCGTGACCAGCGCCGCGCAGGCCGCCGCCAGCAGCAGCCCGATCACCGCATCGACCGAATCGAGCGCGTCGTTGCCCCGCCGCCACCGCCGCAGCAGCAGCGCCGCGACCACTGATTCGGTCATGTTCACCAGCGCCAGCGGCACCGCGACGGCCCAGCCGAGCCCGACCAGGCCGGTCGCGAGCACGCTCGCCACGGTGCAGGCGGTAAGCGTCGGCCCCCAACGGTGGCGCGGCAAGCGCACGAGTTCGGCGGTCAACAGGCCCGAGGCGACCCACAGGGCCGCGAGCCCCCCTTCGAAGCTGGTCAGCCGGATCAGCGCCGCGGCCAGCGCGAAATAGCCAAGGCCGACCATTCCCGCCCGGAACCAACCGGCGGAGCGTCGAGCGTGGAAGGCGCGAAGCGGCGCGTGCATCCCATTGGTTTAGCACGCGTTGGTTAAGCGTCTATTGGCGTTGTCGGTGCCGATGCCAGCGTGATAGCGAGGATGGCGCGATGATCTATATCCTCCTCAATCTGGTGCCGATCGGAATGGCGACGCTGCTGGCGCTGCTGCTCGGGCTCGGCTGGCACCGGCTGGGCGGCGGCGGGCGGATCGGGCCGGGCGTCGCGCTCACCGCGCTCGTCGCGCATTTCTGGTTCGCGGCGATCCTCGCCGGCGCGCTGATCCTCGCCCCGCCCAAGGCCGATCCCTGGGTGATGGCGCTGGCGAGCGCGGCGGTGATCTGGGCGGGGTTCGTCGCGCCGGCGGTGGCGCTGTCCGGCGCCTATCGCGGCGTCGCGGCCGGGCGGCTGATCGGCGACTGCGCCTACTGGCTGGCCGCGATGCTGGCGGAGGCCGCGGTGATGAAAGCGATCGGGCTGGTGCCGCCCCCGGTGGGATAGGCTTCCCCCGCGCCGTCGCTTCGGGCATCACTGGCGGGTCCATCGGGGGGAACGCCATGATCCGCACGTCCTTTGCCGCCCTCGCGCTCGCGCTCGCCATCCCGGCGGCGGCGCCAACCCAGACGACCAGCGCGGCGCGGCAATCGCCCTTCACCTTCGAGGAAGTGATGGTGCCGATGCGCGACGGCGCCCGGCTGCAGACGGTGATCCTGCGCCCCAGGGACGCCAAGGGTCCGCTACCGATCCTGTTCCAGCGCACCCCCTATGGCGTGCCCGGCGGCCCGCTGCCGAGCGTGCCCAAGAGCTTCGAGGCGCTGGTCAAGGACGGGTACATCTTCGTCTTCCAGTCGATGCGCGGCCGCTTCAAGTCCGACGGCGACTTCACCCTGTCGACCGGGCTCACCCCCAACGGCCCGGACGAGGCGACCGACGCCTATGACGCGATCGACTGGCTGGTGAAGAACGTGCCCGGCAATAACGGCCGGGTGGGGATGTGGGGCATCAGCTACCCCGGTTTCGCCGCCGCCATCCCGCTCGCCAAGCCGCACCCGGCCTTGAAGGCGACCAGCCCGCAGGCGGCATGGATCGACTATTGGCAGAACGACGATCTCCACCGCTGGGGCGCGGCGCGGCTGAGCTACATCACCGACTGGGTGTTCTCGCTCCAGGCGGACAAGACCAACGCCGAGTTCACCTACGACACGATCGACACCTATGATTTCTTCCTGCGCGCCGGCTCGCTCGCCGATATCGAGAAGCGCTATGTGCAGGGCAAGAGCGCGATGATCCGCGCGCTGATCGAGCATCCCGATCACGACGCCTTCTACACCCGCCAGCGCTGGTCCGACGCGCTGGGCAAGACGACCGTGCCGACGCTGAACGTCGCCGGCTTCTGGGATCAGGAAGACCCCTGGGGCAGCTGGCAGATCTTCGCCAAGCAGCGGGAGAATGATCCCGACAATCTCGCGCAGCTCGTCGTCGGCCCCTGGGCGCACGGCAGCTGGAGCCGCCCCGGCGAGCACAAGCTGGGGCCGATCGACTATAAGGTCGACAGCTCGACCCGCTTCGTCGAGGAGATCCAGGCGCCCTTCTTCCGCTATTGGCTGCACGGCCAGGGTGAGCGGCCGGGGGGCCTCGTCAACAGTTTCCAATCGGGGAGCTGGGTGTGGAAGCGCTATGATCGCTGGCCGCTCGCCGAGGCCAAGCCGACCGCGCTCTACCTCCACGCCGATGGCGCGCTGAGCTTCACCGCCCCGGCGGCGGGCGAGGGGTGCCGCGGCTATGTGTCGGACCCCGCCAACCCGGTGCCGTTCCGCGCCCGCCCGATCTCGCCCACATATCCGCGCCCCGAATGGCGCTGGTGGGAGGCGGCCGACCAGCGCTTCGTCGCCGGGCGGCCCGATGTGCTGAGCTATGTCTCCGCCCCGCTCGACGCCGACCTGACGGTGACGGGCGCGGTACTCGCCGAGCTCCAGGCGGCGACCAGCGGCACCGACAGCGATTTCGTGGTGAAGCTGATCGACGTGTTCCCCGATGATTACGAACCGCTCGATCAGGCCGCGCCGCTCGGCGCCTATACGACCCAGCTCAACGGCTATCAGCTGCCGATCGCGATGGAGGTGCGGCGCGGCCGGTATCTGGCGAGCGACACCAGGCCCGCGCCGCTCGTCCCCAACCAGCTGACGCGCTGGGAGGTGCCGCTGCGCGATCACGACCATGTGTTCAAGAGGGGCCACCGGCTGATGGTGCAGGTGCAATCGAGCTGGTTCCCGGTGATCGACCGCAACCCGCAGAAATTCGTGCCCAACATCGCCAAGGCCCAGCCCCAGGATTATGTGCGGGCCGAGCAGAAGGTGTGCGCGGGATCGAAGGTGATCCTGCCGGTGGTGCGGTAGGCGCGCGCCGGAAGGCTAATGTCTCGCCCAAGCCCCTCCCTGGCAGGGAGGGGTTGGGGTGGGTCCGTTCAGGGGCGGTCCCGCGCTGCTCGCCCCACCCCAAACCCCTCCCCCAAGGGGAGGGGCTTATCGCTCAGCTCTTCAGCCGCCACCCCGTCCGGAAAATCCAGCCGACCGTCCCCAGGCACAGCAGCAGGAACAGCCCCGTCACCCCCAGGCTCCAGCCGATCGACACGTCGCCGCGCCCGAAAAAGGTCCAGCGAAAGCCCGAGATCAGATAGACGATGGGGTTGAGCAGCGCGAGCTTCTGCCACGCCGCCGGCAGCATCGAGATCGAATAGAAGGTGCCGCCCAGGAAAGTGAGCGGGGTGATCACCAAGAGCGGGATGATCTGCAGCTGCTCGAAACTATTCGCCCAGATGCCGAGCACGAAGCCGAACAGGCAGAAGGTGATCGCGGTCAGCGCCATGAACGCCACCATGTAGAAGGGATGCGCGATCGGCAGCGCGACGAACAGATGCGCGGTCGCGAAGATCACCAGCCCCAGGATCATGGATTTGGTCGCCGCCGCGCCGACATAGGCGATCACGGTTTCGACCGGCGACATCGGCGCCGAGAGCAATTCGTAGATCGTGCCCGACCATTTGGGGAGGTAGATGCCGAAGCTCGCATTGCCGATGCCCTCGGTCAGCATCGACAGCAGCATCAGCCCGGGCACGATGAACGCGGCATAGGGGATGCCGTCGACCAGGTTGATCCGCCCGCCGATCGCCGAGCCGAACACGACGAAATAGAGCGAGGTGGTGATCACGGGCGTCAGCAGGCTCGTCGCGAGCGTGCGGCGGAAGCGCGCGAGTTCGAAGCGATACACCGCCCAGATGCCGAGCCAGTTGATCCCGGTCATGCCCGCGCCCCCTCGCCATGGAGCAGCCCGACGAAGATGTCCTCGAGCGAGCTTTGCTGCGTGTTCAAGTCCTTATAGCCGATCCCGGCGTCGCTCAGCGCGCGCAGCATCCCGGCGACGCCGGGGCGTTCGCTGGCGGCGGCGTCGAACACATATTCGAGCTCGGTGCCCTCGGCCTTCAGCACCGGCGCCCAGGCGGCGAGCGTAGGCGGCACCGCGGCGAGCGGCTCGCTGAGCGAGACCGTGAGCGTGCGCTTGCCGAGCTTCTTCATCAGCGCGGTCTTTTCCTCGACCAAGATCAGCCGGCCCTTCAGGATCACGCCCACCCGATCGGCCATCTCCTCGGCCTCCTCGATATAATGGGTGGTGAGGATGATGGTGGTGCCGCGCGCGCGCAGGCCCCGCACCAGCCGCCACATATCGCGCCGCAGCTCGACATCGACGCCGGCGGTGGGCTCGTCGAGGAACAGCAGTTCGGGCTCGTGCGCCAGCGCCTTCGCGATCAACACCCGGCGCTTCATCCCGCCGGAAAGCGCCATGATCTTGCTGTCGCGCTTGTCCCACAAGGAAAGGTCGGTCAGCAGCTGCTCGATCACCGCGTCGTCGCGGCGGCGGCCGAACAGCCCGCGGCTGAAGCGCACCGTGTCGATCACCCGCTCGAACGCGTCGGTCGAAAGCTCCTGCGGCACCAGCCCCGTGCGGAAGCGTGCCTGGCGATAGTCGCGGGCGATGTCGAACCCGGCCACCCGTACGCTGCCGCCGCTGGGCGTGACGATGCCGCAGACGATCGAGATCAGCGTCGTCTTGCCCGCGCCGTTCGGGCCGAGCAGCGCGAAAATCTCGCCCCGGTCGATCGTGAGGTCGACGCCGTCGAGCGCGGTCAGACCCGAGGCATAGGTTTTGGTGAGGCCGCTGATCGCGAGTATCGGTTCCACCGCCGGCGCCTTAGCCGATACCGCGCGGGATGAGAACCGCCGCGCGGCCAGCGATGCGCCCCCTTACCCGGCGAAGGTCGAAGCCCAGCCGCTAAGCGCCTGAGCGCTCGGCGCCGGAATGGCGAAGCGCGCGATGCTGGACCCCGGCCTTCGCCGGGGAGGACGCCGGCGTTGCGGGGCGGGGTATGCCGGTGCGGGCGACCACGCGGCCCAGGGTCCGCGCCGGGTTCGAATCTTCCTAGACCGGCGCGGCGGGCGCCGATAGCCTGAGCGCATAGGAGGGCCACCCATGCGCCGCGATGTCGAGTTCACCAATGCCCAAGGCACGCGGCTGGTCGGCCGGCTGGAGCTGCCCCCGGGGCGGGTGCGCGCGGTCGCGCTGTTCGCGCATTGCTTCACCTGCACCAGCGCGAGCCACGGCGCGCGGCGGATCGGCATGGCGCTCGCCGAACACGGCATCGCGACGCTCGCCTTCGATTTCACCGGGCTCGGCAAATCGGGCGGCAGCTTCGTCGACAGCCATTTCGCGGCGAATGTGCAGGATCTGGTGGCGGCGGCCGATTTCCTGCGCGGCGACATCGGCGCCCCGGCGGTGCTGATCGGCCATTCGCTGGGCGGCGCGGCGGTGATCGCGGCGGCCGAGCATATTCCCGAGGCGACAGCGGTGGTGACGATCGGCGCGCCGTTCGATCCCGCGCATGTGCTCCATCAACTGGGCGACCAGATCGCGGCGGTGCGCGCCCAGGGCCAGGCCGAGGTAACGATCGGCGGCCGCCCCTTCCAGGTGAGCGACGCTTTCCTCCACGCGGTGGAGGGGCAGGACCAGGCGGCGCGACTGGCGCGGCTGAAGCGCGCGCTGCTCGTGCTCCACGCGCCGACCGACGCCACCGTGGGGCTGGAAAATGCCGGCGAGATTTTCGCCGCCGCCAAGCACCCCAAGAGCTTCGTGTCGCTCGACGGCGCCGACCATCTGCTCACCCAGCCCGCGCCCGCCGCCTATGCCGCCGCGATGATCGCGACCTGGGTGGAGCCTTATCTCCCCCCCGCCGTCGCCGCCGACGCGCCCGAGGAGGGCCGGGTGCGGGTGACGACCACCGACGCCAAGTTCACCTCGATCGTCGAGAGCTCCGGGCACAGCTTCCTGGCGGACGAACCGCTGCGGGTGGGCGGCGCCGATCTCGGGCCGACCCCTTATGATCTGCTGCTCTCGGCGCTCGGCACCTGCACCGCGATGACGATCAAGCTGGTCGCGGACCGCGAGGCGATCCCGCTCAAGGGCGTCTCGATCGAGCTGCAGCACCAACGCTGCCATTCGGAGGATTGCGCCGAAACCGGCGAGGGCAAGCCCAAGATCGACGTGCTGACCCGCGACATCACCCTGGTCGGCGATTTGAGCGACACCCAGCGCGCGCGGCTGCTGGGGATCGCCGATCGCTGCCCGGTCCACCGCACGCTGGAAAACCATCCGGTGATCAAGACGCGGCTGGTGGAATAGGCGCGCGCCCGGCCCCTACCCCTGCCGCAGCTTGATCAGGATCTGCACCCAGGCGCCGATCAGCGGCTTGCCCCCCTTGCGCGGCGGCAGCACCTGGAACTGCCACGCCGCCTGCTGAACCTGATAGCCAAGGCTCGATCCCGCCGGGGACTCGCCCAGAATTTGGCAATTCTCCACCCGGTAGCGCGGCGCCGTCTGGCAGGCGATCAGCCCCCAGCCGCCGGGCACCCCGCGCGCCTTGGCGATGTAGGGCGAAAGTTCGGCGTCGCGCGGCTCGCGGAACCATTCGGCGGCGTAGAGCGGCTCGCCATTGGGGGCGTTGCCGATCGGTTTGGAGTCGCCCGATCCTTCCGCATCGGCGAGTTGGTCGGGCGCGGTGCCCGGGGCGGGGCCGGGGGCGCGCTTGATCTTGCCAATGTCACCGGCGGCGAAATCCTCGCGCGTCAGGCGGATCAGCCCGGGAATGTCCCCGAGCGGTTCGGGCGGGGATGGCGTTGCCCGGGGCGGGCTCGGCGCTGGCTTGGCGGTGTCCCGGACGGGCTTGGCAGCGCGCGCGCGGGGCTGGCGGCGGCTGTTCTGCCGGGTCGCGGGGGCGGCGTCGTCATCGACATTGGCGAGCTCGAAGGTCTTGGCGGCCTCCCCCTTGAAGCGCGGCGGCCGGGTCGGCCAGGCGAGCGTGAGCAGCGCGAGCAGCAGCAACGCCTCGACCGCGATCGCGAGGAGAAACCCCGCGCCCCGCCGCCGCCACCAGCCTTCATCCTGCTCGACTCGAAACCGCACCCAGCGCGCCTAGCCGGGCGATGTGGCGGGTAAAAGGCGGCTTGACACGCTTTGGTCGATCGCCCGTGTCTGGGACGCCATTTAATCGTTTTAGTTCAACCGCTTAGACGATCTCGAACAGCCCAGCCGCACCCATGCCGCCGGCGGTGCACATCGAGACCACCACCCAGCGCACCCCGCGCTTGCGCCCCTCGATCAGCGCATGGCCGACCAGCCGCGAGCCGGTCATGCCAAAGGGATGGCCGATCGCGATCGCGCCGCCGTTCACGTTGTATTTCTCGGGATCGATGCCGAGATGGTCGCGGCAATAAAGGCATTGCGACGCAAAGGCTTCGTTCAGCTCCCACAGCCCGATGTCGCTCACCGACAGCCCGGCGCGGGCGAGCAGCTTGGGAATGGCGAACACCGGGCCGATGCCCATCTCGTCGGGCGCGCAGCCGGCGGACTGGAAGCCGCGGTAAATGCCCAGGATTTCACGCCCCTCGGCCTCGGCGGTCGCGCGGTCCATCACCAGCTGGCAGGAAGCGCCGTCGGAAAGCTGGCTGGCATTGCCGGCGGTGACGTTCGTGCCCGGGCCGCTGAACGCGCCGCCCGGCCACACCGTCTTCAGCCCGGCAAGCGCTTCAAAGCTCGTGCCGGGGCGGATGCCCTCGTCCTGGCTGACCGTCACCTGCTCCTCGCCGATCCGGTTGCCCTCCTTGTCGAGCAGCGCCCGCGTCACCGTGATCGGCACGATCTCCTCGGCGAAGGCGCCCGTCTCCAGCCCGCGCGCGGCGCGCTGCTGGCTCTGCGCGCCATAACGATCCTGCGCCTCGCGGCTGATGCCATAGCGTTCGGCGACGATTTCCGCCGTCTCGATCATCGGCGCATAGGCGGCGGGCACCTGGGCGGTGACCGACTGGTTGACGTAGCGCGGTGCGTCCTTCGTCACCGTGAAGCTGATCGATTCCATGCCCCCGGCGAGCGCGACATCGATCTCGTCGCAGATGATCGAGCGCGCGGCGAGCGCGACCGCGGTCAGCCCCGAGCCGCATTTCCGGTCCAGCGTGAAGGCGGGCACCGACAGCGGCAAGCCGGCGGCGAACACGCCCATCCGCCCGGCATTCCCCCCTTGCGTGCCCCATTGGTTGCCGACACCCCAGAAGACTTCGTCGATCCGCGCGGGGTCGATCCCGGCGCGCGCCACCGCCGCGTTCATCACATGCCCGGCGAGCACCGGCGCCTCGGTCATGTTGAACGCGCCGCGATAGGCCTTGCCGATCGCGGTACGGGCGGTGCTGACGATCGCGGCTTCGCGCATCTTGACCCTCTCCTGCTAGTCGTCGCTAGCGATAGCGACCACGATCGCGAGGGCAACCTCCCTTGACGGACGACGGCGGATTACGCTGCCGCCGTCCGGTGACCCCGGGAGGCACAAGGGCGGGTCACGCTGGGTATCCGCGCCAGCCGGGTTGCAGGTTACATTCGCCTTCAAGCGTGATATGCAAAAAATTCTGTCGGCCGGATGTAACCGGGGGAGCAAACGCAGCGAATGGCATCATTGGGAGTGCAGCGAAGGACGAGCGAGGATCAGCTCAAAGCCTGGATGGTGCGTGGCCTGGACGGCGACGCGGCCGCCCAGAATGCGTTGCTCACCGCGCTTTTGCCGATGCTGCGATCCTTTTTCGCGCGCCGCCTGCGGGGGGCGGCGGATGATGTCGAGGATCTGGTGCAGGAAACGCTGATCGCCATTCACACACGGCGCGCCAGCTATGACCGCGACCGGCCGTTCGCGGCCTGGGCCTATGCGGTCGCCCGCTACAAGATGATCGATCATTTCCGCCGCATGAAACAGACGGTGCCGTTCGAGGATCTGGCCGAGATTCTGGTCGCCGAAGGCTATCAGGAAGCAGCCAGCGCCCGGCTGGACGTGGACGCGCTGCTGGAGGGGGTCAGCCCCAAGCAGGCCGAGGCGATCCGCCGGACCAAGATCGATGGCCAAAGTGTTGCCGAGGCGGCGGAGGCGCAGGGCATCAGCGAGGCCGATGTGAAAGTTTCCGTGCATCGTGGGCTGAAGGCGCTCGCGGCGCGGCTAAAGGGCAAATGACGCTGATGCGCACCGAAGACCTTATCCAGGCGCTCGCCGCCGATACGCCGCGGGTGCCGCCGCACATGGCCGAACGGCGCGTGTTCGCCGGGTTGTTGCTCGGCGCCGCCGCCACTTTCGCGTTGGTCGCGCTGGCGCTGGGGCTGCGCAGCGACCTACCGGGCTCGATGATGCAGGGCCATTTCCTGATGAAATGGGCCTATTCGCTGTCGCTGGGGGTGATCGCGATTTTCGCGGTGCTGCGCGCCGCGCGCCCCGAATCGCCGCCCTGGCGCTCGGCCTGGCTGCTCGCCTTGCCCTTCGGCCTGCTGCTCGCGGGCTCGGCGGTGGAGCTGGCGATCGCGCCCGCCGATCACCGCATGGCGATGCTGATGGGGCACAGTAACTGGAAGTGCATGGCGGGGGTCAGCCTGCTCTCGCTGCCGATCTTCGCCGGGCTGTTATGGGCCTTCCGTCGCCTGGCGCCGACCCGGCTGCGCACCGCGGGCGCCGCGCTGGGGCTGACGGCGGGGGCGGCTTCCGCCACACTCTACGCGCTCCACTGCAACGAAGTGACCGCGACCTTCGTCGTCACCTGGTACACGCTGGGGATCATGGTTTCGGGGCTGATTGGCGCGCTGGTGGGGCCAAGGCTGCTGCGCTGGTAGCGCCGCGCCAATATCCAGGAATAAAAAAGCGGCAGGCCAGTGTAACGCTGACCGCACGGGGGACGAAATGGCAAGCAGAAGGCGCGCTCGCCTTCGCTAATTTCAGGAGCTTCACCGATGCGTTCGCTTCTCGCCCTCACTTCCGCTCTCGCGATTGCTGCCTGCTCGGGCGCGACCGCCAACCCCGTCGCCGAACAGGCGAAGGGCAAGACCCAAGTCGCGCAAGCCGGCGATCCGGCGCACCCGGTGGTGGTCGAGCTCTATCAGAGCCAGGGCTGCTCGAGTTGTCCGCCGGCGGACAAGGTCGTCAACCGCCTCGCCGATCGCAACGATGTGATCCCGCTGTCGTTCGCGGTCACTTATTGGGACGATCTCGGCTGGAAGGACACGTTCGCCAATCCCAGCTACACCGCGCGCCAGTGGGATTATGCCCACAGCGCCGGCCGTCCGGTGGTCGCGACGCCCCAAGTGATCGTGAATGGCCATGACGCGGTGCTCGGCAGCCGCGAGGGCGAGCTGAACGCGGCGATCGCGCGCAATGTTCGCAAGGATGGCCCGGCGATCAAGGCCGAAGGCGGCAAGGTCGAGATCGGCGCCGGCAACGCGGCCAAGGCGACCGTGTGGGTGGTGCGCTATGATCCCCGCACGCTCGACGTCGCCGTGCGTGGCGGTGAGAACGAAGGCGTCACCATCCCCCACCGCAATATCGTCAAGCAGCTGGTCAATGTCGGCACCTGGACCGGCAAGGCGCAAAGCTTCGCCCTGCCCGCCGCGCCCGCCGGGCTGAAGACGGCGGTGCTGGTGCAGAACGGCAAGGGTGGCCCGATCCTCTCGGCCGCCAAGATCTAACCGGAACTTGCGCCCCCGTTTCACCCCTTTTCGGGGGCGCAAGACGCTCCGGTCCCTTTTCCGGCAAAGTCTCCGGACACTTGCCCGGCCATGAGCCGGGGTGACGCGGAAGCAGGGAGGCTGTCCCCCCGCGACGCGCGCTGATACACTCCGCCCATGCTGCTCCACATCGTCGCGCGCGGGCGGATCGGGCGGTCGGCCGAGGCCGAGCTGGTCACGCGCTATCTCCAGCGTATCGCCTGGCCCACGCGCGTCACCGAATTGCCCGACATGGGCGGCCGCGCGCCGCCGCTCGCGCCGGGCACCAAGCGCGTGCTGCTTGACGAGACCGGGGCAATGCTCGGCTCCAAGGCGTTCGCCGAGCAGCTGGGGCATTGGCGCGACGAGGGCGTGCGCGAGGCGCGGTTCCTGATCGGCGCGGCGGACGGCTTCAGCGATGCCGAGCGCGGCGAGGCCGATCTGCTGCTATCGTTCGGGCGGCTTACCTGGCCGCATCTGCTCGCGCGGGCGATGCTCGCGGAGCAACTTTATCGGGCGACGAGCATCCTTGCCAACCACCCCTATCACCGCGAAGGATAGGCGCGTGCGACGCCTGCTGCTGATCGGTGCCGGCCTTTCTTTGGGCGCGGCCGCGCCCGAGGAGGCCGCGCGCCGGCTCGATGCCGCCAAGCGCCAGTCGGCTGCCGCCCAGCTGCGCGCCGACACGCTGGCCGAAGCCGCCGCCGCCGAGCGCGACGCCGCGCGCAAGGCGGCGCAGGAGGAAGCCGCGCTCGCCGCGCAGGTCGAGCAGGCCCGCGCC
>FRDC01004037.1_pt1 | contig 37673 bp, 34 predicted proteins | sample 1106171 | NCBI WGS metagenome assembly FRDC01 (sample SAMEA3930566, study PRJEB13176) | freshwater metagenome | biome: Drinking water system; feature: drinking water; material: water | place: Singapore | collected 2014-12-20 | reverse complement strand
AGTCCTATCTTTGCCTTTATAGATCGAGAGTTTGGGGTTTACGCCGATAATGTGCATGGCGAGATTTGCTCGGCGGTCAATGGTGGGCTCGTGGAACAAATGTGTAGATAAAGGCCCAGCAGGAGAGGTTAAGTGGTGCGGAGTCTTTTTCTGACCGCACAAGTAGCCTTCGGTTGGCTTCGGGCGACAAGGGGAGACATTCTCGTTTGTTTGAATCAAGTATGCATTGCGAGCTGAGCTGGAGCAAGGGCGAGCTTTTCCAGTCCTGCTAACAGTGATTGCACGAGGCTCTTGTGGGGGAGTAACCTCTATTCCAGAACGATCTTGTGCAGGAGCTACGATGCCGCTGCTTCTCCTCTTGCTCCTTCTTCTACCTCTTTTTGCCTCCGCCAGGGACCTCGGAGAACTGAGCGGCAATCCGTATCAGCAGAACTCGACGGCCAATCCATACGGGGCGGGGAGTCCCTTTGCGTCGAACGGCATCAACAATCCCTTCAGTCCTTACGGCAGCCCCTATAGCAATCAATCATCGACGAACCCTTTCGCGACCGACGCGCCACGGCTCTATGACCAACAGGGGAATTACCGCGGCAAGTTGAGCGCCAACCCGTACGATCCTGATTCAACCAGCAACCCCTTCGGCCGGTATGGATCTCCGTTTTCGCCCGACTCCATCAACAATCCTTACGGCGCAGGCAGTCCCTATCGCTCCGACAGCCCGACCAATCCCTACGGCCGCGGCCTAAGAATCGAAGCGCAGTGAAAGATCCGCTGATCCATCTGCATCGGTGGAGGTGACCCACTGCGATGTGGCCACATCTGACAGGATATCAGCGTTTAGGGAGGCTCTTTCCAACGACCTTCTCCTGCACGTTCAAGGATCAATTCGATGCCTGGCGAAACTCTATCGGTCTGAGCGACAGGGGCATTGCTCACCGTGGTCGGGGAGGCCGAGGAATAATTGGCCGGTTATGCCATGAAGCGCTGAGCGGTCTCCAGAGAATCTCTGACCCTCCGGCTTCTACGTTCAGGAGGGCTCAATAACGCTGTGCTCGTTGCATTACAATACACGATTGCTGCCAGGTTGTTTGGATTCTACTGCCTCAGCGCCGGTTAGAAAATTGCGAGCGGGTCAGTGTCACCCTGCATTATTCATGAAGCAACTACAGGAACAGCTATGCTTCTGGAGGTTACATTCGGCGAGCTCTGGCGGCATGAGAAACACGGATCGCATCTGCTACGATCGTGGCGGCTGCAGTTCGGTTCTCTACTCCCAATTTGATATAGATTCGTTCTAGATGCTTCTGAACGGTGCGTCGGCTGATGCCTAAGATCTGACCGATCTCTGGGTTCGTTTTGCCTCGGGCGACCCAGCCCAGGACTTCCGATTCGCGCGTGCTCAACCCTAAGGCCACAAAATCTGCCCCAGACGCAGTCCTACACTCTTGGAGAATCAGCAGATACTGTCCGTCTTTTACGATAAGCCGGACGGTCAAGCAACCGAATTCTCCTTGGATCAGCAAAGGCTGGAGTTCTGGTACCACATCATCTGAGCGGCCTAGTTGCCGGTGATGGTGGGTCAGCCAGTCTCTTAAGCGGATGGGAAGCCGGTTGGAATCGGACCGCGTTTGAAGACCGTATTGCTTCAGTAGTCTTTGCGCGCATGGTGTGACAAACCGGATGCCTCCTTCCTTGGTCACTGAAAGAAGCGCCTGCCGTTCTTCCTCTAGTACGTGATTCATGGCCGTCAGCTGGTTCTGCATCTGAGTGACCGCCAAGGCGTTTTCCAAGGCCTGCTTCAGATGGGGACGCAGGACATTGAAGATGGTGCGGTTGGTCTCATGGAATTCTCGCCTTTCCTGATGGCGGCTGACGGTAATCGTGAGATCAGAGCCGACCTTCACTGCCATCGATAGGAGAAAGGGAATTTTGAGAGGTCGGTAAAATTCATTGTACAGTGCGGTCTTTTGGAATGTCCGCATGGGAACAAAGTCCGTAATCATCTGAGCGGACTCAGCCTTGGTATGGTGAAAGTGCATGATGAGAGGGTGCTGATGGACATATCGGCTGAGCATGGCAACATAATGGGCCGGATCGGGACAGTACGGCACTTGATCGCACTTGTAGAAGCCGGGGCGACCATTTTCATAGAACTCATTGTAGGAGGTGAACTCTCCCTCTGTGACCGTCGGCAGTGCAGTGATGACGTAATCAGAAAACTCCTCGTGCGTCCGAAGCTGATAAAGATCTCGTAAGAATTCAGATAATCGCTGCAGTTCTTTTCCACTCAAGCATTCCATCGCGCTCAGTCTACCATTTCCACCAGTAGGAAAAATACTGTACGCTAGGTGGCGTATTTCTCCGGGTGCCTCGGTTTGATAGAAGAGCCGCGACACTGGGTGATTTAGAGGAATCCAGAGGCTTCCATACAATGACGGCGCACAAGTCTCGATCCGACGATGGGCGATGGTCCTTCTCCAGGAGGCCGTGAACCACAGGCCGATTGGCAAAGCTCTGGCGGTCTAACACCGAGAGAAACATAGGTGGTGGGATGGGTGGCGAGAGGAATGATAGGCAAATCGATTGCATCATACCCACACGCCTGTTCACGGGCCTATTTGGCCGCGGGCATATCGGATCGTGAGTGAGTGTGACAAGTGGTGTCTGGCTCCTCAGCGAATACAGCGGCTCAGTAGTGTGCGCTTACTTTTATTGGTTTCGACCAAAGGAGTGTTACTCAAATGCAATGGCAGACGATTGAATTGGTCAATCAGCTTACTCCTGCCCCACCCAATCTCGGTACATGGATTCGTACAGACCGGGCACAAGTGATCGGAGGCTGGCTGGTGCGGACGGTCTTAGTGAAGCGTGAGATCGTGCAGGCATCGCCCGGTTCAACTAGCGAGATGGAAGTCGATACCAGTATCGGCCTCACTTTCGTACCCGATCCTGCACTGGCATGGCGACCGTAATCTTGCATGGGGCAGGCTGGGAGGATCTACAGTCTACCAATTGGATTGCAATTGTAGAAATGTGAATACGGTAATTCTGATCCAAATCGTGTCCGCGAACGGGGGATACGGGACGTGGCTGCTCGTCTTTAGGGATGCAGGATGAACATGAATCATATGTGTAGAACGATTTTACCGGGTGTGATGATACTTTTGGCTGCCTGTGGCGGCGGGGGAGAGACTTTAGGTGGACCGAACGCATCAGCTCCACCGGTAGTCAACCTGGCAAGTACTACTGTGACAGTAGAAAGTTCCGTACCGGTGCCAGTTGTCAATGCCATTGCAGAGGTCGTTTCACCAGTGGACTCTGGTCAAATTTCATCCCCAATACAGATTATAAGCACGGGTGGCCACGATTCCTTCGTATTGGCATTGGACGCTGCGGGCAAGATTCGGCTCGCGGCGATGTCCAGTGGCGGTCCCACTACCTTGAATGCGGACTCCACGGCACTGGCCCTCGTGCGTATGGCCATCGGTACCCTACCTCCGGGCATTACGGCCAGTCAGGTCAATCAAACGATTCGGGGCACAGCCGAATTTCCTGCGCTTGAGATACTCATCCAAGGGGCATTAGATATCACTCAGGCGCCGCTCGATTCGGGTCCAGTTGTGCAGGGCGTGGCCACCTCGGTGCGACAGGCAATGAGTGCGATTGCGGCGCTCGTCGCTCCGGCTCCTGTGTCAGCGGGACCTTCTGTTTTGGCTTTTGCATCGCAACCCGTCACTACACCATTACCGTTCAAGATTGTAAGCAATATTGCCTCCTTATTTTCAGTCTACGTGTCCAGCACCGGCAGTGGAGGGAGTGTGAATGTGGTCAACGCCTCGCCTCTTGTCTGGAGCGCTCATAGTTTGGACGAAATAGGCAGATTGATTCCATCTTCTTCCACTGAAGATGGCAAAGTGTTGCTTGACTCAAACACTGTGACCAGATCTTTGCTAGACAAGGTGCACCCGTGGCTTGGTCCCCCAGCCGTCAGTCTTCCAGGGAATAGCGAAAAAGGGCTTGATATTGTGGTTGAGCAGACCACGCTATCGCACAAGAAGAACCTGGAGGAGATTCTACAAAGCGCCTTTGCGACAGTCGTACCCATCAATCTGGGGAATGAATGTCTCAATAGCGTCGCCAAAGCCTTGCATACTGCGGGATCGCTGGATGACCTCGCGAAGTTGACAACCTTCGATGCAGTGAAAGATGCCTTACTCAACGCAAGAGACGGCGATGATGCGGAATTGGAGGGGGTCATCGCCAGATGTATACCAAGTCTTTCGCCGAAGAGAACTGAAGTCGGTCGGTTTACCCGCCTTGTAACCAAGACCTTGGTAAGGCTAGCTGGGGTACAAGCGTTCGATGATGCAGCCACACTCGTAGCCAAGGTGGTTTTGACTGCCACCAATTGGAGCCTCCCTCCCAAAGCGGTCGCAGTCTGCATGGGTGAGTCGGGCCTGTCCAGCACCCCATCCATTCAAAATTGTGCCGTAGAGTTTACGTTTGAAAATGCGACCCCGATCTTGGCTCCGAACGCTCGATTTACCCCGCGCATTACGGCCCTGACTTCAGGAGGTGTGCCAACGGGGCTACCAATTGGTATCACCTATGCGTCGAGTGATTTGGTTGAGGCGGTAGTAACCGTCGTGACCCCACCAAATGGAGGGCGCCAGACGGGGGAATTGGTGGCGAATGGGGTGGGATCCGCCACAATCACTGCTCGCGATCCCTTTACAAATACTTCCGGCCAATACACGGCCACGGTGGTGCGGCCAAGAATTACACCGGGAGTGGTCAGAATGGGAGTTGGACAAAGCATGACCCTCAATCTGACCGATGCCAATAATCAGCTGGTCATTACGGATCAGTCAGGGATCAGATGGACCTCTTCTGATGAAACACGGGTCGCCTTGGGGCCGTTCTCTAGCGGTTCAACAAACACGGCTACGATCGTTGCTCGCGCACCCGGAAGAGTCACCATCACTGTGACCAATCCGGTACTGCTCAGTCCGACCACGGCGGATGTGGAGGTAACGGCGACTCCGGTAAACGTCTGTGAGCCCGATGTGCCGAGCTATACACCGAGTGGGTGTGAATTGCCACGACTTGTTGCGAAGAATCCGTTTACTCCCCTTCAAGCTGGACAAGCCGTACCCATTTCTGAGCTGTTTGAATACCGACCAGGAACATGTAGCCAGATCACGCAGATGTTGTTTGCTCTTCCCCTTAGAAGTTCGGAATATAGTTTTGAGGGGCTCCAAGATCCTTCTCTTTATGAACACCACAACTTGGTGCCATTTTCATTCTTGCCCGGTCCTGATCTCCCGGCCCTTGAGCCTTCTTCTGTAAGGCTTCGACCCAACACATCCACAGAGCGCAGTATTGGTGTTGGAAAGATTGTGTTTCAGTATAGACGTCATGACCCGCTTGGCCAGTTCCCGGCGGTATACCATGGCAACTTCCAGTGCATCTTTAGCCTTAGAAGTAGTCCGTGAAGTAGATTTCAGGTTCTTTGGGGAATTGGAAGTTGCTAGATAGGAGGGTAAGGAGGCTGGCCCTTTTTCTTGATTAAACATCGAAGAGGGGAGTACATGACAAAGATCTTTTTGTTATTGAGTTTACTGTCCCTAGTGGCTGGGTGTGCAAGTCTTGAGTACGCTGCTTCTAATGCTGCCAAAAATGGGGATCACGCAGGTGCAGCAAAACTCTATATTCGCTATGCTGAGGAGAAAGAGAAAGATTCGAATACCACATCGTTGGCCGGAATCTACTATTGCCAGGCTGCGTCAGAGTTTTTGAAGGCTGGTGGTGCAGAAAATATTCAAAGCGCAATTGCTGCCGCTGAAAAAGGGATTGCTAGAAGACAAGATTTCGCTGAACAATTTGCGAAGATGGCTGACAGGGATAGGGCTATCGAGGATCCCATGGGATATGAATCGCTTCTTAGTCATACCAAATATTTGTTTGTGTGCAAGCTGACATTGGCGAAAGCCAGATTGTCCAATGGCGACCATGAAGGTGTGATAGCGCTGGTTAAAGGTTACACGGATCTTGATTCAGTGCGTGCTCGGTTTGTCCTTGATCATAAGTTTGATGGGAGTAAATTTCAGTACACTAATTCAGACTACGATGGTTTTGGGGTAAATTTCGTGGACTTTTTGCGGTCGCATGATTCGCGATTAGCTGATGCTGTGGAGAACCACTACAGATCTAGTAGTTTGGCAGTAGCGGAACAACAGAAACAGGATGAAGCCATACGGCAAGCTCGTAAAGCCGAAGATGCTCGCCTAGAGTCAATCAAGCGTGAGCAAGCGGCCCTGGAAGCAGAGGCGAAGCGCGAGCGAGCGAGGCGGGAAGCGCAAGCCCGAGTGGAGTACGAGAGGCAGCATCCGGAGATTGCCTATGCGAGGGAAGTGGAAGCCGCCGCCCAAAACCAATGCGCCCAGTGCAAATCGAGGTGCGACGATCAAGCACTCCCATGCACTGCAGCCTGCTTCGGCAACCTGGCAGACACGATGTGTATAGCAAGGTGTCAAGTCGCTCTCGATACATGTAAAACTGGTTGTGATGAGCGACGGGATGCCCTGATCGTCAAAGCTGGGAGCGCTCCACCATCTTCTGTCAGGAGCACTTGTGACGTCTTGGCTGAAGATCGAGAAATAGAGACGATGGAAAAGAGGTTGCCCACTGAAATGAAAGGGTTGGGGAAAAAGAAGCGGGAGTGCTATGCAGCGAAGCAGTATGTGAAGATTGCTCATTATCGGATACGTGCTGCGGCCCGGTGCAACTTGGATCCAGCGGAGCCCAAGCGGTATCTACAAGATGTGGAAGTTCAAGAGCGTGAGTTCTGTCAAGGTCTGTCTATGAAGTAGGCATTGGGCTGCCGAGAAGACGGTGAGTTGTTTCATAACCATGTGAGTGACTGTGCAGACCATAATGGGGGCAGGAAGGAGATGCAATGAGGGACACTCGTCAGCTAAAGAGATGGGCTGCATGGTGGAGAAGACGGCGTGTCCGATGGGGAGGCATGACGGCAGGGTGCTGGTTGCTCATTGCGGCAGTGGCCGGAGGAGATAGTCTCGCAACCTGTCCACCGAAAGAGGAGAAGCTGTATACGCCCAATCAAACGCAGATTAAAGCTCTCATTGATAGACTTGAGCCATTTGAACAAGATATGCGAGGGGTGCTTCGAGATTTAGAGAACATGAAGGCAGAGGATAATACAACCCGAATCGTCGGGAAGGTATTTGGCTACAAAGAGGTAGTGCGTCAATCTAATAAGGCACTGTGTGCAAGTGCAAATGCTGCGAGCGCGATCGGGCCAAACAAGGTCACCAACCTTAAGCTATATGCAGCGGCATGCAGTCTGGGAGATGACGTGGGCGAAGCGCTCAATGACTTGATCGATTGTGCAAAAGGCAACTGTCTTGGGATGGCGTCACAGTTTGCGAAGGCAAAGAAGGGGGCATTAAAGAAGGGACTTGCCTCAAGCGGGGAGAGTCCCCTGAGACAGGCCGAATTGCAGGAGAAAGCAGCCAGCATCACAGACAAAGTGAATGCCGGTGTAAAAAACTATCAAGACGGCGATAAGGCTGGCGTAGTCGGAGCAGCTTGCGGCGCCACTGGAACAGGGCTCAAAACTCCGTTAGGGAAGGGGGGGGAAGCGGCGGAAAAGCTCTGTGCTGCTGCCGTGGCTGCGGCGAAAGCCAAATCCACTTACGAAACTGTTCAAGTGCTCGATTCTGCTTCTCAGGAAAACCAGGCGCGATTAGCCCAACAAATTCAAGTGCTAGAAACGAAGGTCAGTGCCGTCTCTGACAAGATCAAGCGGTTGCGGGCGGAAGTGTATGCAATCAATTGGGGAGCCATGAGGAAGCCGGAGCCGATCATGACGCCGATGAACGAGGATGACTGTGAGGATGAGGCGACGGATGAGGAAATTCAGCGATCCCTCGCAAAAATGAAGAAACCCTCCAGATTGGGCTCGCTTCGATCTGCTTCTCCAGCTGAGGTTGAGGCGGATGAAGCAGAACCGTCCTTCTTTAACGCCGAGACTCTTGGCGCGGTACTACAAGGAACCGTTCAAGCTCTATCAGCAATAGAGAAGAAAAAGGCTACACGAGAAGCGGACTATTGCTCCCAGCCGGGGAGATGTCTCGGTTTTGAGGGGAATAGAGATGTGGGAAGATATCCCACTGATCCGGTTCCACACAGGTGATGAAAGAATAGTGGGAGGGGGCGCGGGGAAAAGGGGCGAGGCTGAATAAACATGGTGAAAGTTAACCGCCAATGGGGGAGAAGAACGGGGACAGGACAATATGAATTTTGCGGGGAACCAGGGCGAGCTATTAGGAACCCAGGAGGTCCGTAAATATCCACCGCAGTAACGACATCGGAGGCAGTTTCTCGGCAGGCGCAAGGAACAACAACGAATCAGTTATCATACGCCATTGTGTATGTGATGGTTAGAACTACCTGTTGCCTTGAACATAATTCAAATTCGGCATCCCTCCCCTGTCTTCACATAATCGGATCCTCACTAAAGCTGGCTTACACTCCGGCCAGGGCGACGATCTTCATGACGTCCGTTTCAGTGTGCGCACAGCAGGGGCAATAGATCGCCCGCCGTCTGATCTCGGGGAAGACAATCTCCACGCCAAGAATTCGCAAACAACGTCGGACCGACAGTCGGACGTTCATCACCGGTTTGCCCGGAGCTAAGCGCTTCGGCGATAACCATTCATATGCATGGGGTAGGAGATCTCCAATCGTGTCGATTCCCCGCCGTTTCAAATCTTGGTGTGCGCGGCTGTTGAGGAACAGACTCGCGATGGGTTGTGATGCAAAGCGCCGTACTGCGTCAGGAGGGATGCGGCGTCCCGTCTTCCGGTCCAGCATTCGTTGCGTCATGAAGCAAAAGGTGGCGTCGAGGACTACGAACTGTCGTCCATTAAGGGCAGCAAAGATGTGTTCGATCAGACTCTCGTCGCAGCGACGCTGTTCCCGGATCGACTGACCAAGGCGCGCGGCTCGCTCGGTGATCGATACCCCATCACTTGCGTTGTCCCACTCGGACTGTGCCCAGAGACTGAGCCGACTATAGGCCGCGTCGAGGGCCATGCGCTTAGTGGGATGGTTGACAACAATGTCCATCGTGAGTGTCGCCAATCGATCTTTCCGCATAGTGATACGTCCTTCCTTTCTTCCGATTCGTGGTGACTCGGGAATCCTCGCGCCACCGGAGCGCCCTTCTTCGGCCAATGGTTACCTAGACAGGAAACGCGTGAGGCGCGTGGCGCCGTGGTTGTTATGAAGAAGGTCAGATTTTGAGACTATTCCCTTGAGGTAGGAGAAGTTATTCGCAAGAGGGGAAAGATGGTATGAGTAGTACGAATGGGGCATAAATAATGACATATTTTAAATTAGGTTTTACTGCATCAGTACCATTGCCGTACAAAAGTGAGCAGCTTTGGAAAGAAACTCGGCGATGGCCAAGGCTACTCCGCGGCATCGTGGCCGGAGGCGCGGTGTGCTGTCTATGAGTCCTGTTGAAAGGACTATTGCTTGGGGCAGAGCTGGAGGAAGTTTCTTCGCATGACCATGGTTTTGAAGGGGCTTCCCGCCTGGATCATGTAGTACTTTGTCAGCGCGGCTTGGCATTCTTTCGGCGCCTGTGGGCCCGCTGCTAAGCATAGCAGACACTCACAGGCCAGCCTGGTGTCGCCTTCCAAGAAGGACGGTTTCGCTGTGGTTTGTGCCGCCGCATGCTGGGCCATGACAAGGAGGCCTAGTCCCACCAGAACCACAATCCAGTTGCGTCTATTCCAGGAATTCATGGGTTCACCTCTGTACGATCCAGGGAATTTTTCTCGATGATAAAAGTCATCGGCCACCTCTGGTCCGCTCTAAGACAGGGCTCCTGGTGGTATTCGGCGTTCGATCAGCTCGCGCGGCTGTGTGATCGAAGCGAGGGACGACCGGTTCCTGGGTGCCAACGCGCGCCGCCTCTTTCAGGTGATGCTGTTCACGGATCCCAAGGGAATCCAGCTTGATGACCTCCCAGCGATTGCGAGTCGCCGGTTGTGGTGCCGTGCCGATCGAAGCGCCGGACTCATCTCTCAGCGGAACCGTCACCGTCACGCGCTCCTGTGCCTGTTGCACCAGCGCAACTGCATCACCCTGCTGTACCTTCCCCTGTTCAAACGCGCGCCCTAGGTCGACGCCCCAGATCTCCCGTTCCCCACGGTCTGTCGCCACCTTTACAAAATAGCTCTTGGTATTCTGGATATCGTGGTCGTAATGGTCGATGCCGTGGTCGACGACGGTGCCCACCACGACTCGTTCGCCCTGTAAACGGGCCTTCGCTTGCTTCATAGCCGCAGCGATCATCGTGTGTGAATCCCCCCGCGCCTTCAGAATGGCTTCAAGGGTTGCCATTGCCACTTGTTGCCCTGGGCTCAGGGTCTGTTCCTGTTTTCTGATACGATCATCTGTCGCTCGATCATGTGAAGCCTCACGATCGACAGGCTGCTTCGCCGTCTTGCCACGGACCGGACGGTGATCCCTGCGGTCTTCCGCTCGCGCCAGGTCGATCCCACGTGGGGTATAGCCCTCCACATCGAGTCCGGCAATCGTCGCTTGCACCCAGGCTTCCGTTTTGAACTCAGGGGTGCCGTTCACCCGTACAGTGGTCCAGCCCTTGGCTTTGGCCAGGAGCACCATTCCCTGAATGACGCTTGGGTCATCATGTTCCGTGACCAAACGCTTCCCGTGATCCGTAAATGCGAGCTTGGTCGGCTCGCCCGGGGCCGTGCGGTAATAGAATTGCTCGCCAGCTTCGATGAATCGCTTCCGCAAGGAATCGGCGGCGTCACGACGCTGATTAAGTCGCGGTTGTTCTGCGCTCTCATCCTGAATTCCTTCCGCAGGCTTCGGCTCGTCGGTGCGCTTGGTCTCTTGCGCTTCGTCCATGCTTATTTCATTCATCGTCTCCCTTCCTCTCTCCTATCCGTACCACTGTGGCCAGATGGACGCCGGATTGTGCTCCTTCACTTCGATCTCTACCCGTCGGTTCTTCGCCCGCCCCTTCTTCGTCGCATTGTCGGCCACATGTTGCCCGATGGGGACGATGGTGATCTCGATGTGGTTTGGGTTGTAGCCCTCCGCGATGAGGTAGGCGCGGGCCTTGTGCGCCCGTTGCTTGGCTGTCTCACGTTCGATCCAGAGATCCTTGTCTCCGTCGGTGTATCCACGCACGTGCAGGCATGGACCACGGCTCAAGACCTGTTTCAGGTGGGATTGCAGAGGCTTGCTTGGACGAAATTCCGACCGACCTGTCCGTTCCGACACCCGGAAGATAATACTGTGGCGGTGCAATTCGACCTGTTCCCGTTCACTCAATTCAATGACACGCGGTCTCCATGAATTGATCTGCTCTTTGTCTATCGGAGACAGAGGGGAGGGGGACGGCGCTGCTAATGGTCCAGCGCTGCAAGTCGGCCCCCCCGAGGTTGATCGTTCTTCTTCGCTTTGCCCCGTGTCGTTCCGTGACAGGCTCTGATGAGACACAGTCGGAGACGTATCTCTATCACGCGATAGAGGAGAGCTCGCCAATGAACCGTTCGATTCTGGTGAAACAGGGGGGATCGTGAGTGCTGTCTTTGTGATCGTGGGGCCGGACCGAGATTTACCTTTGGCCAGTTCTTGCTGGTTGAGTTGCATGAGCGTCAGTGCGGCACTCAACTCCTGGACCTGATGCGTCAGCGATTCTATTTGTCGGGTGAGGACACTCCGCTCCTGCTTTTCATGCTGGTCGCTCTTTACCCGTTCACGGTACTGCTGGATCATCTCATCGCTGTTGATGGGCACGCGAGTCGCACCTGATGGCACCACTGGCTTCTGCACACAAGCCAGCGTCGCGACGGAGGCGATGAGAATCACGAGTGCCTGAAGTTGTGCCTGCCTTTTGATGTATATCGTCATACGTCCCTCTCTTCGCTATCTCGATCCGCCAAGGATCGATCAACGTTCCTCTCTGTTCTCTGGGTTCTTCCTTCTTCCCTCACGGAACTCATCTTCTCTGAGATGTCGTCATCGACCTTGTCGGTCCATTGCAGCTGGGCGACAAAGACATCGACCAGATTGTTCACTTCTTCAGGCGTCGGTGTGTCGTGCGCCAGGACCGGCGGGAGGGTGGTGAGGTCCATTGCCAGCTTCGACAGGTCCATTGGCTCATCTGGTTGTATTGGACGCACTCGTCGTTCGACCTTCGCGCGATGGAGTTCCAAGTCGAGCCGGGGAATCTCCACGGACAGCTCTCGGCGTACAAAGGCCGCCTCTTCGAGTTCCGTTTGGGTCGGCATCCGCTTCCCGACCGCAGCGAGGGACGGACTGACGCGCTTCAACCGATCAATGAAGACCGGCTCGGCATAGAACCGGGCCTTGTCGCAAAGGATCGGCTTCGTATGCATGAGATTGATGATCGCCCGCTGGTCCCCGAGTTCCTTCACTTCTTGTGGCAACAGAAGAGACCGCGCCTGTTCTGAGCGGGTGGAACTGGATGAGGCCTGTTTGCCGTTGCCCCAAGCGAGTGGTCGGCTCGTGCCGGTCGAGATCGCGTCGGCCGTATAGGTGCCCAACATCTGGGAATAGTGCTGCGCGTCTCGTTGTTCGCGAGGCGCAAACAGGATCTGGCACGCATGGTTCGTGACGAAGGTGCGCGCATCCTTTTCCCCATAGACCGATTCAAGCTGCGAGAGGCTCTGAATGATCGGGAGCAGACGCAGATTGTAGCCGGCCATGAAGCCGACGGCTTTGGCCACAATGTTGACTCGCCCGATAGCGGGGAACTCATCGAGAATCACGAGGCACTGGTGCTTCAAGCGGGGATTCGTCGCAGGCAAGTCAATCGTGTTGTAGTGAATCAGTTGCGAGAAGAACAGGTTGACGAGCAGCGCCGCATCACTGAGCCGATTGGCAGGGATACCGACATAGATCGACATTCGCTGCGCACGCACCTGTTTGAGGTCGAAGTCTGTCGCACTCGTCGCCGCATCGACGATGGGATTACTGAAGATCGTGAGGGGAGCCGTCAGGGTCGCGAGAATGCTCGCCATCGTATTCTCGCTGGTGGCACAGAACCGGTGCAGGGCTGCCGTACAGTCGTCGCTCAGCGGGGAGTCACTCTTGGCCCTGGTACTGATGATCTCTTGAAGATAGTCCTTGATGGGTTGCCCCTTGCCGGAGGCCTGGCGGAGCACTTCCCCGAGACTACAGGGTAAAGATGGTGTTTCCATCACATAGAGAGTCAATCCGAGAAAGAGGTTACGAGCGGACTCGTTCCAAAAGGCATCCTTGATCTGCTCCGTTGGATAGAGCACCTGCCCGATGGCTTGGATCTCACCCACACGGCGATTCGGGTCCCGATCGACCGCATCCAATGGGTTCCACCGATGGGTCTGGCCGTCCGCGCTAAAGGGATTGAACAGGTAGACGTGATGGCCGTGCGCCTGTCGGAACTTCGACGTGTAGGCGAAGTTCTCCATTTTGATATCCAACACCACGACCGACTCATCGTAATGGAGCAGGTTCGGGAGCACGATGCTCACGCCTTTTCCCGATCTGGTCGGCGCCGCCAGCAACACGAATTCCTGGCCCCCATAAACCAAATACCGTCGCCCCACTTTTCCAACGATCACGCCACGCTCCCCATAGAGTCCCGCCTGTTGAATTTCATCATGAGAGGCAAATCGCGCCTCGCCATGGAGCGGTTTCTTCTGGTTGGTCAGGGACACCAGCAGTAGCGCCGGGAGACCGAATCCGACGAATCCGCCGACTGCGGCGGAGAATTGCAGTCGCTTCCGCTGAATCGGATCCTCCTGATAGGCTCGCCAGGAGTCGGGCCAGCTGCTCAGGGAGAGATCTGCGGGCATCTGCTTGTTGGCGAGCGTGAAGACGGCACCGGCGAGAGCATCGGCTCCGCAGAGTCCAAGCGGAAGATACAGCAACAAGGCGACTGCGATCTGCAGGCTCTTGCGTGACATCGGTTCCTCTACGCCCTCACCAGGGTGGCTTCTCCGAATCGCGCCACGAGTTTCGCGATCGGGTCATAATGGACTTCTGCCACGTAGCGGTCTTTTCTAATGGGCCGTCCATCCTCGTCGTAGTGATTCTGCGCGACCACATGAATGATCACGTCGATGGTCAAGGCCACCAGGCGTTTCAGGGTTGGCACATCGTAAGTCGCGGCCTGCTCATGCTCTTTGCACATGAAGACATAGCGTTCTGCCGCCAGGGCACAGGATTCCGCGTGGTAGGAGGTAATCGATCCACTGTGACCGGTGGTGAGGAGTTTGAGGAAGTCGAACGCTTCTCCGCCGCGCAACTCGGCGAGGAGCACCCGGTCCGGCTTCATGCGGAGCGTAGAGGCAATCAACTCAGACGGTGTGATGGTTGCCGCTCCCGATCCTCCTTTGGCGTACAGGAGATGCACCAGGTTGCCGTGCTGGGGGAGCAACAATTCGCGCACATCTTCGATGGTGATCAGCCGTTCCTGTTTGGGGATCGCCTGACAGATCGATTTCATCAGCGTGGTTTTACCGGAGCCTGTGTCCCCCACGACGGCAATGTTCTTCTTCGCCAGCACCGCCGCCCGAATGAACTGACCCAATTGACGATCGGTCAGATCCTGCACTAACTGTCGCTCGATGGGATCGAGGTCGGAAACGCGACGATCCAGCGTCGCCGCCTTGGCCCAGTCGTAGCGGCTGAAGGCTCCCTCTGTTTCATATTCCTCCAGTGTCTTGATCCATGCGCTGGGGCGCCGGATTGAGATGGAGATGGTTCCCAGTTCCACTGCCGGTGGCAGCACGATTTGCACCCGTTCCCCATCGGGCAACGTGGCGGAGAGAATCGGGCGGTGCGGTCCGATCTCCTGTTCAGTCGCAGTCGCGATGGCCGTCGCGAGGGCAGTGAGTCGATCCAGGGTCAGGTCCGGTGCGCGGTGATGCTGCCAGGCTGCACCGACTTCGATATAGACTTCCTGGGGCCGATTGACGACGATCTCGGTCGCGCCGGGCAGCGCGAGGTACTGAAGCAAGGGCCGCAACAGCTCGCGCACCATCGTGTCGTGCGCGAGCAGATCAGTGGGGATGCAGTTCATAGACGGTGCTGAAGTCCAGATCCCGCGCGACGAATATCGTTCCGCGGTCGCCCTGATTCTTGTAGAGCGTGGGTTTGATGTTGATAGTGGATTGGAGGATGAGTTCCGCCATGCGGTTCCCCGTCGTGGCGGAATGTTGATAGATCCCCAGACTTTGCGCGCCACCGCCACCGGCCTGTGTTGCGGTGGCCAAACCGATCCCGTCCTGCACGAGTGAGAGGAGAAAGGCCGCGCCAAGCCGGTCCCACCAATGGTTGTCCACGTAGCCGACCAACCCAGAAGTGCCGAGGGCATCAGCGGCCGGTGAATTCAGATTGATCACGACACCCGTTGGAGTCTTGACCCTGGTCCAGAGGAGAAAGAGGCGGCGCTGGCCTTGCGCCATGGTCGCCGCATATTCGCCGACCGCTTCCGATCCTCGTTCCAACAACACAACGCGCCCGTTGTCGCTGTAGACATCGCTGTTCAACACACAGGTCGCCATACCCGCCACTTCGTTGATCACTCGGACCGTCAAGGCGCAGTCGATCGTTCTGCCTTTCGGCAATATGAGATTTCGATCACCCAAGAGACCGGCTTGGACTTTTGGAGTATCCGATGGCGTCAGGAGCCCGCCGATGGGACCGGCTCCGCTGGCCGGAGGACCGGGTGGCGCCGCGAGACCGACGCTCGTCACTCCAATCGAAGGGCCGCTGGGTCCGCCCATGTAGCCCATCGACGGTGGCGTCGAGCTTCCTGTGTCTGCTGTGCTGACCGACAGAGCTGGTCCGCCCAGCATGCTTCCTGACCCCGTGTCCGGCTGTCTGGCGCCGCTGAGGAGTTCGCGGACCAAGGTGATGGCTGCGTCTGGTCCGGTTCCCACTTGTTGCGTCCGGGTACTGTCCGAAGCAGGGGAGTTCGTCACAAGGACTTCCCCACCGAACCGACTGGAAGATCGTCTGCTGAGTGATAGGTTGCCTTGTGTCTGATCAGGAGCCAGTGCCATGGGTCGGCTTCCGTCATCGATTCCTCTGGCGCCGGGCGACCGCATCGGATGGTCAGCGGATGCGACAGGCGACTGGCTCGTGGACCGAACAAGTGCGGTTGTTTGTTGGGGTGGAAAGGGATCAGTCTCGAAGACACGCTTCAGTCCGACCTGGGCCGGTTTGTTCTCCACCTTGGCCGCCCGTTCCTCGTTGGTGGCTTCCGCCTTTCGCTTTGCACTATAGGTGTTCGCTGCAAAGACGAGTCCCACCACGAGCACAATGGCCATCACGACAAGAAACACCACACGTGCCGCGGTCTCGTTCCTGCCACCGGCCTGGTGGTTGACCGACACAATGCCATCGATGATGGGGGACTTCTGCTCAGCTCGCTCTTTTGACTGTTGTGGTTGTTCCATGTTTGTTTCTCAGCGCAGCGTCCTGGTGATACCCGAGACGGTGGTCCCCTCAATGGCAGGCACGCCTGTCTTGTCGTAGGCGTCATTCCAGATGCCGACCACGGCATCACCTAAGCGCAACACAAACCGTCGCCCCATCCGCTGCACGACGGCGAGGTCCTTTTCCATGTGGAAATTGATGCGGGTTTCTTCACCCAACGGCGAAAAGTAGAAGATGGCGGGGATCTCGCGATTGGGAGGGAAGAGAAAATAGGTGAAACGGCCGTCATCGAAGACAAGGGCGGGCGCGATATCGTCTCCTCCCGGCAGCACTTCCATCGAATAGGACCAATTGCGCGGTTCGGGGATAAACGAGTCTAACCGCTCGGCGAGGAGGCCGGCCTTGTCGCGAGCGTGCTTGGCACGATGGGCTGAGGCTTGCATCGCTGACATGGCAGCAGGGCTTGATGGGACCAGTGGATGTCGAAAGATCACACGGTACATCGGCTCATCCTTTCCGCGTTGTCCCTGCCCGGCGTGCTGCTTCCGTCCGACTCGATCCTCTCCCACGACGGTGAACTCCAGACTGTAGTCCCGCTTGTCCGTGCGAATTTCGAGATTGTTATGCGTCGCCTGGTCCTTGGGCTTCACCCAGACCTGATTGGTCCCGACATCGGCCCTGATGCACCATTCCGCTTCCGGCTTCCCACAGTCCGCGAGAAAGCCGCTGCCGGCGATGACGATGCGTTCGTCGTCGCCGAGCACAATGCGGGTCACGACACCACGGCGAACCGTCACTTTGGTCACTTCGTCCTTCTGATAGGTCACGTACCGGACTCGTTGATCTCCGTTGCCCGGCTCCGGGACCTCTGCCGCATTCGATGGAGCGCCTGAACAGAGGAGAAGGACGGTGAGCCATGCTGTGATTGACCTTGTGCGTTGCTTTATGGCGTGCATGACTATGCGTCCTCCTTATTTCTTCTCGGCCATCGATAGGACCGAGGTCGGTGGGGTGATCGTCCCGATTTCCGCGTCCACCCGATAGCCCGTCACTTTGTAGCCGAGCGGGTTCTGGATCAGATCCTTTTCCTGCCCTTTCATCGAATGGCGATACTCGTAGGAGACGGTCGCGATGAAATACTGCGGTGGCTCAAGGCTGTGCGCGTCGGTCCGCTTCACCTGCTTCTCGAACCGCACCGTGGCCTTCGGTCCGATTGCATCGCTCTGGACCGTGACGCTCAAGACGTTCACGCGCCATTCGATGCCGGCTCCCAACTGCTTGTCGCGGGCGTGCACGCCGTCAAAGAGGCTCGCGTAGTCGCGACCGATCTCATCCGTACTCATGGCCAGGACCTGGTCGTAGTCGGCTTGGAGCAGCCGGTAGGAGTAGGACTCCCGCGCGATCACGTATTTCTGGGTCCAATGTTTATCGAGCAATTCTTGGTAGCCCAGCACGGTCCGATCATCCGCTGCGCTCACCAGCTCCACGTTGCCGGTGGCTCGATCGATCGCGAAGACATAGGGCACGGTGGTCTTGAAGGGAGCGAGACAGGCGATGCCTATTCCCAAGATCGCCGCCAGGGCGTAGGCGGTGCCCGCGACCCACCAGGCCTTTCGTTCCGACGCTTCCAGCCTCAGCCGCCAATCAGTATCCCAGTCGCGGCCCTGATCGTAGAATTGCGGTTCGTCCGCTGCGCTCACGAGTGCGGGCTCTGTGTTCTTCTCGGTCATCGTTACTATCCTTTTGCCCTTTGACTTACGCCTCTTTCCTTCAGCCTCTTGCCTGTTGGCAGGACTACGGCGTCCAGGGGGCCATGTGATTGAAGGTCCGCGCCGTGCCGGGGGCCAACATCTTGAGGACCCGTTCCTGCTGTTCCTGTTGCGCGGCTTTTTCTTCAGCCTCGATCATCGATTTCATCGTCAAAATCCGATTCGTGTCGTTGCTCACCTGCGCTTGTTCCGCGGCGATCCGGCCATTGAGTTCGAGAATTCCTTTTTCGTCCTGGGTGTCGTTAATGCGAGTCGTCAAGGTTCGGATCTGCTGCATCCGTCCGAGCAACATCTGATAGGTGTTCGCGTAGTAGGCCTGACTTTGCGGCGTCTGGTTCAGCATGTTTTGGCAGATCCGCAAGGCGTCGCCGGTTTTTCCCTCGCAGTTGTAGATCATACGGTTGTGACGGATGATCTGGGCCGCTGCGGTCAACCCCTGCACCCCGCCGGACCGAATGGCGTGGTACACGGCATTGACGTCGGAGGGGACGACCCCGGCGAGGGTGAGGTTATTCAAGAGACTGCCCATGTTGCGCGAGCCCATGATCGCGTGAATTTGCTGGTCGGCTTGCAGGATCTGTTGCTGCATCTGCTGGAACTGTTGGATCCAGGCCAGGGCCTGCACGATGGATTGCACGAGATTGGCCGTGTCGATGACAGGAATCCCACCGGCTTGGGATTTCGGCTCCGGACCAACGACGACCATGAGGGCCAAGCTAATCGCGATCACTGTGCGTTTCATGCGGGACATGCCTTACTCCGTTCGCGAGACGCTATTGCGTAACCGCTCCATTGAGGCCCGTTGATAGAGGTCACTCCCTGGCTGGGGATTCCCGGCAGGGAGCGCACTCAGCAGGGCGCGGGCCGCACCGTTTCTGGGCCCACTCAGAGATCCGCCGGTGGAGGCCAGGGCCAACGGGAGCAACCGACTCAGACCGGACGTGACGCTGTGTACGAGCAGCATTCCACTCCTGGTGGCATCGCCGCCTGGGTTTCCCAAGGAGAGGCCTCCGGCCAAACTTGCTCCTAGAGACGCGACATGGAGCAAGACATAGGCGGCGGTAATGGAGAGAAACAGCAGGCCGACGACATCTGCCAGGATTGACGCTGCGGAGTACGCACTTAGTACGTGCAGACAAGCGTTCCGCAAGAGACTCGCGAGAAATGTGATCACCGCCATGATGAGGATATTGGTGAAGACGGCGACCAGCGCACTGGACAGCCAGTTCTCCGCGTACCGTTGCGTCACGGGAAACATCGCGCAGAAGATGAAGGCCGGTCCGATTGCGAGCAGCAGGGCGAGGCTCACTTTCGCGACGAGAAAGAGCCCCATCGCGACGAAGGCCATCACAATCGACGCCGTGGCGCAGATGGCTCCCGCGATGAAGAGCGAGAATTGCGGGACCAATCCGGAACTCGCTTCGGTGAACAGGGTTTCCATGAGCGTCGTGAAGGGGTCCGCCATCTGGTCGATCGTCCCTCCCATCGACAAGACTCCGCCGAAGGCGGAGGCAAAGGCCTCTTGAACCCCGTCCAATCCTTCTTTCACGAGACTCCGATACTGCGGGCCGTTCAACGTCAGCCCGGTGATGAGCGCCACGCGAAACCAGCGCCAGACGAGCGCGGTGACCGGTTCCTGCACGTCGCCGCGCATGACTTGAAAGCCGGTCCAGATCACATAGAGCGTCACCGCCGTCACGGCGACGGGTGTGAGCACTCCGATCACGGCATCGCTGGAGGTCACCACGTAGTGGTCCAACGCGTTGTTCACCGACTGCTCGATGTAGGTCGCCATTCCCATGGGTTTCCTCTACGAGAGTCCTCTTCCGTTCTCCTGCCGGAGACGTTTCCGCGCCGCGATGCGCTCATGGAAGAGCGGCAACCAGGCTGTGGGATCGTCGCCCACTTCAGCTCTGATCGTATCCAGCAACGCCACGTTGTCCGTCGTGCCGGAGAGGACGTTCAACAGATCCGTCATCCCACCCAGGTCGAACTGCACGATCGCCGAGCTGTGGCCCTGCTTCACGAGAAACAGACGGCTCGCTTCCCCGAGATTCTTGATGATGTGAAATTCCGCCTCCGTGACTTTGAACCCCTCCACATAGTCGTCATGATCGGCGCGCGGATTAGGCAAGAAGATCTGCGTCACGCTCTGTTCCACCATCGTCTTGCCGATCGGGTGTCGCAGCACATCCGAGGGCGATTGCGTCACAAAGAGGCCGAGGCCGGATTGTTTGCGGATAGTCTTTTGCTTGTTAAAAGCGAAGTCCGCGAATATTGGATCTTGCAGCGGCTTCCAGAATTCCTCCATGACATAGATGAAGGGCTCGCCCGTGATCAGCCGTTCGGTGAGATGCAGCAGATAGGCCATGATCGGGGTGCGGACCTCGGGATCATCCAGAAAGTCCGTATAGTCGTAGCCGAATAATCGCGCGCCGCTGATCTCCTGGGTATCTGTTGGATTGTCGAAGGCCCAACCTAACGACTGACCACGGGTCCATCGCTTCAACCGCGCCCGCACACTCTGATCGCCGGTGGCCGGTAGGTTCTGCCGGAGGAGGGACAGACAACGTAGATCTGGTGAGACCGCCTCACTCATCACCGTCCGCACGGCATGGCTGATCTCGCTCTGCTCCTTCGCGGTGAGCCGTGGAATCTCGTCACCGGGCTGCTTCACGAGCTGGGCCACGAGCTGCTCGCAGAATTGCCAGTTGTTGGGATTCGGTTCGAGCTGCAGGGGATTGAAGCCGGTCGGCATTCCGCGTTTTAGCGACTGATACTTGCCGCCCATTGCCCGGATGCCGATCTCCGCACCGCGATCTTTGTCGAAGACCACGCAGCGGAGTCCCTGGTACTTGGTGGCGAAGGCCAAGAGACTCAGTTCCAACGCGGTCTTGCCCACGCCCGTGCTGCCGCAGATGAAGGTATTGCCCGGATACTTTTCATCGCGTGAATCCCGGTCCTCCGGGGACACGTGGAAATTAAAATAATAGGGCTGCCCGCTAGGCGTCTTGAATAGGGCCAGGGCTTCGCCCCAGGGATTGCCTGCTCGTTTGCCGCGGGCGAAGTTGTGAAAGGGACTGAGGCAGACAAAGTTCCGGCTCGTGATGACGGCTTCGCGCGGTCGCAGACTCCAGTTGCCTGGGATCTGCGCGAACCAGGCACATTCGGGGATCACGTCGACCCGCGCCATCTTGAACCCAGGCCCGTCCTGAAAGACGGCGCGAGCGTCGGCAAGAGCGGTGCTCACCGATTCCATCGAGTTCCCGAAGATTGCCAGGCTGTAGTGGTACTGGCCCAGATCGATGAGCCCACTCTGCAAATCGTCCGCGGCCTGGTCCATTTGTTCGATCTCACGCGTCGCCGCGTCTTCCGAGGCAATCAAATGCCCTTTCTGCGTGGCGAGCGATTTGAGGGCCGCGCGTTTATTGAGGCACGAGAAGCTCTGGGTCTCGATGTACTCGGCATCGCTGTAGAGCAGGCCGTTATTCATGCCCGGCTCGGAGTAGGGTGGGTACTCCTGCATGTCGAGAAACCCCGCGAATTTCCGCTCGTGTGGGTGCCAAATTTCCATCATGCCCGTCCGGTCGCCGAAGTGCAGGCGCGACGAGGGGAGGTACGAGGCTAGCGGTGCCCGGCGCAGGGGAACTTCCTCCCAGACGCCATTGATGAGGTAGCTCAGAAAGGCCAGCTGGTCGGAGTACAGGATATCCTGTTTCGTATAGGTGCCGAGACGTGTGGGCCCATAACGGCTCAGACTCGCTTCGAGCTGTTTGCCCATGTCTTCCAGGATGGTCAGCTGCCCGGTTTCGTGGTCTCGTCGTTGGGCCAGGGTGCGCGTGCCCATGCGAGTGAAGAAGCTCGCGACTTTGGAAGGAAACGGTCGGTACAGCAGGGAGAGGTACAACTCCGTCGCCATTTGTCGATGCTGGGTGAACGACAGATAGTAGCGGTCGCTCAAGCTTTGGCAGAACGGATTGGGCGAGGTGCCGTGCAGTCGCTCGGTCACGACCCGTCGAATCTTATGCGACCAGACGGCGAAGGAACCGCCGCCCAAGGATCGGAGAAACTGATGCAGCGCTTCTTTGCGCAGCAGGACTTCTGAACGGTCCGCGGTTTCGAAGGTGATCCCCTCCAGTTTCCAACAGGCCAGGTATTCACCGCCGGTCAAGGTGATGACGGTGGGCGTGATCGCTGTGCCCAGCGGGATATAGTCGCTGGCTGAAATCTGCGCGGATGCGGCTTTGTTTAGGGCGGCTCTGGTTCTCATGATCATAGGTCTCTTGGAATACTCAGCCGTTCAACCCTTCGACTGTGATCGTTGCGTCTTCCATGACAGGGGACTATAGGAAATGGCGCCCCACGTCGCGCGACTCGGTCCGTGGCGGAGTCGCATCCGCGCCCGCATCATCGCTTGGCGTAAGCGCTGATCGTCCGTCTTCGTTGTCTGGCGCATCCACAATATGAATGGAATCGTGATCAGCACGATCCCAAGCGAGACGTAGCCGCTCACGAGGTAGTACAGCCAGACCGACACCAACAGACTCAGGCCGCCGATCAGAATCAGCGGTACAATCGGCACGCCGCCCAACATCGCGGGTCTCGTGCAGCCGGTGAAGATGGGATCGCGAAAGCCGTCCATGCTAGTTGATTAACCAGGCCGCGATCCCCGCCGCGCCGCCCACCAAGATGCCGCCGATCACGACGTTACTCACGTCGGACCATTGCGCATGGCTGAAGGCCATCTTGAACCCCGCCCACATGATGGCGACGGTAAAGAGTGTCACCGCCACACTCGTGAGCACCGTTTGTACGTTCTGCATCACGGTGTTCACCTTGGTGATCTGGGCCCAGGCCGGGTCCGATTCCAATAGGACCGCCACCCCGAGCAGCCAAGAGGCGGCAGCGATCAGGCGCCCATTCCCTCGACTGACCCCCCTCCAGGTCCCTGTCCCTGACGTACGTTTCTGTATCATCCCCGCTTCCGTCATCACCTCTTCCATCTTCCCTTCCTTTCTGTGAAGTGGCCTCTATGGCGACTTTGCAGAGCCTTCTGCTCGCACTCATCGCCAAACGGGGTGACATGTAGTGAGGTTCAGTTTTTGATGCAAGCCTGTTGGAAGTACGTAGACGAGGAGATCACCTGATTGAAGTGTGGCGGCGAGAACAGAGAGGCATGCCGGTGCCGTTATGGCCGAGAGCGTTCTCCGCCATCGAACGGTAAGCTCGCACTTCTTTCTGAGGATGAATGGTGTAGCGGACGCTGCGTATCAGGGTTCCGCAGACCAAAGAGTAGTTAACCGCAAGGTGCGGGGCAACACCTAGTGCTGCCTGAACGGAACAATGCGACGCGCATTGGCACGTGACGATGCCGCGGGCCGCTCAGTGCTTCTCGTGCTCAAGAAGCGATCTCTTAAATATTCCCCATCACGCTCTTCATTTCGGTTCTGCATGAACTGATCGTCTCTTTCCGATTCTCTTCGCTTCTCCGATTGCGGCACTCCGCCCATGTCCTATCGCTCTGAACCAGGCGCGTTGATTGGTCATCGTCGATCGGAATTGTTCTGCCATGGAAGGCCGATGTCCTGCCGAGCACGGAGCGTCTGACGCAGCGCCCGCGCCAGCCAGAACCTGTCACGGCCGCCGCTGAGTGCTCATCCGCCCGTGCTTCTTCGGCGGTCCTCGCCCTATCACCTCCGTTGTCCTGCCTGGCGCTTCGGTTTCTGCGAAAGCGCCAGTTCGTTCAACTTGCAGGAGGTGCCACCATGGCCAAACAATCAGTCAAGCAACTCAACGTTCCACAGTTCATTCCACGCTACCGGGTTACGCTCGTCGCTGATGGCGGTCACACCGCTCCATACGGCATTCTGCGCGATTCCGCTGCCGCAGCTGCGGCGCTGCGCCCATGCTTTGACGGTCTCGATCGCGAGCAGTTCCTCGTTTGTTGTCTCGACGCCAAGAACGCGAGCATCGGCGTGAACATCGTCTCGATCGGGTCGCTCACTCTCAGCATTGTGCACCCTCGTGAAGTCTTCAAACCGGCCATTCTGCTCAATGCCTGTGCGATCTTGGCGGTCCACAATCATCCGTCCGGAGACCCCACGCCAAGCCCGGAGGATCGGACGCTCACCACACGACTGCGGGAGGCGGGCGACTTGCTTGGCATCCGGCTGCTCGACCATCTCATTCTCGGTGACGATCGGCTCTATAGTTTTGCAGATCAGGGCTGGCTGCTGTGAGGCGATAGTGAAAGTCCAGTCGCACCTTCTGTTGCTTATTCTTCTGAGCAGATGATTCCTGTCGACATATTCGGAAGATTCCAGGACTCACTATGCGTAGTGGTCTGTTTCCGACACCAGCGGACGCCTAGAAAATGGGCAACCTGCTGAACGGCGCATGCTTCGCGGTGCCGCCTACGTATTACTCTCCTTGCTCACAAGGTTATCCCCAGAAGATGTGGACGAGGCGAGGAAACTATCTGCTATTGTAGACTCGGCTCCGCATGATCGAAGTGAATCGCGCCCGGTTGAAATCTGAAGAAAAGAAGGTGGGACCGGGAGAGAAGTCGTGAGTATGACTGTGTAGGAAGAGGCGCGAGGGGGAATGGGAGGAGTCCATATGAACGACCCGCTAAGAGAAATGTGTACTTTATTTCAACTTGCTCGAAGGATTCGCGCTATCTTATAAATTAAATGCTATGCCTGGGAGCTCCTTATACGGCATGACCCTTCCTGTGGGTATCGTAGCCAGTGGCGAAATCGAGTTTAAGTCACTGTAACCCAAAGTGCTGCTGCCGCAGAAAGTAATGAATTGCTGAGCTGTGTGTCAGATGTCAATCTGCAGTCTCTAATGAAAATCAGTAACGGAACAGATTAGTATAGTTTCCCCGCACTGGAGAGTGCATGCCAGGCCGAACAGCAATATTAGCCAAATTGACACCTCCGAGGCTCTATGCCGTCACGCGCCGTGACCGTCTCTTCAGCTTGCTGGCCGAGCACTATCGACACCATCCCTTGGTTTGGGTGGCCGGCCCCCCGGGAGCCGGGAAAACCTCTCTCATCGCCAGCTATCTAGCCGAACAGAAACACCGGACGCTGTGGTATCACGTCGATCCCGGTGATGCTGATCTCGCCACCTTTTTCCATTATCTTGCACAGGCCGCTCAGGCCGCAGCTGGCCGAAAGCAACTTCGCTTGCCGGCGTTGACTCCAGAATTCATGGCCGATGTGCCGGGCTTCACCAGGCGGTTCCTGCGAGAGCTGTGGACCAAAGTGCCGCTCCCCGCCACCTTGGTGCTCGACAACTACCAAGATCTGCCGAATGAAGCCGCCCTCCATGCGATGTTGCCGATCGTCCTCGCTGAGCTGCCGACGAGCGCGCTGCTCGCCGTGATCAGTCGGAGGGAACCTCCTTCAACCTTGGCGAGAGAACTTGCACACAAACTGGTGGGACTCATTCGGTGGGAGGACCTTCGGCTCACTCTTGAAGAGACGCGCACGCTCGCCTCATCTGTTCCAGGCGTGGATCAATCGATCATCTCCTCACTGCACGCCACGACCAACGGCTGGATGGCGGGAACCATCCTCATGTTGGAACGGATGAAGACAAAGGAGACCTGGAACATTCCCGCCCCATCGGAAACAAGGACCGAGGTCTTTCACTACTTTGCGCAACAAGTGTTCATGGACTTGGATTCCACCGCCAGAGATGTCTTGATGCGCACGGCACTGCTCCCATGGGTGACGGGGCCAATGGCCGAAGAGGTCAGCGGGAATTCCGATGCAGCACAGATCATTCGTGAACTGTACGAACGAGGGCTGTTCGTGGATCGACGCGCCGACACGCAAGTGTACTATCAGTACCATGATCTTTTTAGAGAGTTTCTTCTTGACCAATGCCCCAAGTATTTCGTCAACGAAGAATTGAATAACCTCAAACACCACGCCGCACAGGTGGCAGAACGTTACGGGCAACAAGATACCGCCATTGCCCTCTACGCAGAAATCCAATCTTGGGATGAATTAAGCCAGCTGATCTGCAAGCTGAGCGAGACCATGCTTGCCCAGGGGCGTTATCAAACACTACAGAAGTACATTTCACTTCTTCCAAAAGAGGAGCGACAACAGCGCCCGTGGCTGCTCTATTGGTCAGGCATGAGTCGATTGGTGTTTGATCCGGCTACGGCACGGAACGATCTAGAACGTGCATATCACCAATTCGAACGCTCCGAAGATGAGCTTGAAGGCTCGCTCCTTGCCTGTAGCGGGATCATAGAATCCTATCACTGTACGGTAGATGAAATGGGTCCTTCGATTGCCTGGGGAGACCGGCTTCAGAGTATCCTTAAGCAGCACAAGGGATTTCCCTCACTCGACATTGAAGCGCAAGTGTTGGCCAACCTCAATGGATTGATCTATGCCTATCCACATCATCCGTTTCTTTTGCTCTTAGAAAAGTCCGTCGATCGTATTATTCATTCGTCAGCTGCTTTAGGAGCACGGCTTGGCGTGGCTGCTGCATTCATCAACCTGCCATTGTGGAGAGGGGACTTCACGCGTGTTCGCCAAATACTGGACAATTTAAATCCATATCTTCAAGGAGTCGATCTTCCGCCACTCCCACTCGTAATTTGGAGAGTGATGGAGGCGAATTATGCTTGGAATACGGGAAATAGGATGCAAGCAAATGAGAAACTCCATGAAGCTTTTACCATTGCAGAAGAATTTGGGATCCATATATTCAAGCCGATGGTATGGGGAATACGAGCTTACAATGCCTTGGCAGCAGGTGACCATGGGGAAGGGAAGATTGTCGTAGATTTTCTAAGCTCGGTGTCCTTTCATAACCAGCGTCTGGCGCTTGGACAGTGCAGCTATTATAAAGCGGGACTTTCTTTCATGAATGGCGATCTCAAATCAGCGCATGATCATGCGCTCTCAGCCCTCAACACGACAGATCCTTTATGCCTACCGTTTATAGCCGGAAATATTCGTGTGGGCTTGGCGAAAGTCTTGGTGGAATTAAATGAAAGAGAGAAGGCACGAGAACATCTGGATGCTGCGCTGGCAAGCGCTCGCTCAATTGGCAGCCGTACGATGGAGGTGCACTCCCTTCTCACGACGGCGCAATTACTACTAAAGGAAGGACAACAACCAAAAGCAAAGACAGTACTACGAGCGGGATTGCAAGTTGCTCGAGAGCTAGACTATGTGACATTGGACTACTGGTTACGCCCCAAGGTGATGGCAGAACTCTTGGCACATGCGCTGGAAGAGGATATCGAGGTCGAGTACGTGCGCAGCGTGATCCGTCGCCGTGACCTGCGCGCGCCTTCCGCTGGGGCGAAACACTGGCCTTATCCGGTAAAGATTGCCACCTTAGGGCGATTCGAGGTGGCGATTCATGACGTTCCACTGACCACCACCGGGAAGACTCAACGCAAGCCCCTCGAACTCTTAAAGTACCTCTGTGCAGCTGGACCATCAGGAGCGAATCAAGAACTCATTGAAGAAGCCTTGTGGCCAGACGCGGATGGCGAAGCGGCCGACCAGGCCTTTCGCACGACGCTCCACAGGCTTCGGAAATTGCTGCGCCATGACGACGCCGTGCGGCTCTCTGATCGCCATCTCTCGCTCGAGCCATCGTTGATCTACCTGGATCACATGGCCTTTGAGCACAAGGCTCGGACCATTGATCAGACAGATCCCGTAGCGCTTGAACAGACCCTGTCCCTGTATCGTGGGCATTTCCTCCAAGGCGAGACCGCACCGTGGATCTTGCCGGTTCGGGAACGATTACGCGCCCTATTCCTGAGCCTCACCGAACGACTAGGTACCCTCTTGGAGGAGCGAGGCGAGGACGGTGAAGCGGCGCAGAAATATCTTCGTGCCTTGGAGGTGGAACCGGTGGCGGAAGTCATGTGCCGGCGCGTGATGAAAACCTACGTGCGGTTGGGACGGCGTACCGAAGCCATCGGGGTCTATCAGCGCTTCAGCCAGGCCTTGCAAGCCAAACTGGGGGTCTCTCCGACCTCAGAAACCGTCTCCCTCTACTACACCATCATATAAGGCACTACGATCCACGCTATTTTGCCTGGAGCCCTCTACCTGTTGCATCAGTAACAAATCTATAACCCCGCTCACTATAGGACCTCATTCCACTCCATTTCTCCACTTCTCGTAAAGCGGTTGAAGGGAAAAACAAGGTGAGATTCCCACTCCGACCCGGTTGTGGAACCTGTATCCCTTTATCACCACATTACAAGAAGATAGATTTCTCCTGGCGCTCTCACCATGCTCGATCTATTTTGACAGCGAGCAAAGATCAGGAGATTGGCGAAACAACGACAAGCTCCATACTTCTACGAATTGTCCTCCAGAATTAAAGTTGCTACAGTTCCGACTCCCGTGCCTAGACAGAACGCCTTTTTCATATTCCTCATAACTCGCTGGGTTTCTTTCCATCGTGACACCACGACCCCACACCCCCTGTTCTGTTTCGCTACGATAGCGGTGTATTGTTCCATACTCCTCGGGATGTTCCCACACCACGCGCAGGCCGACGGTTTCCGCAATCCCTTTCATGATGCCGCCGCGATTGGACAGGGCAATGCGTTTGCCGCCCAGGCGGACAATGCGTCGGCTGTGTTTTATAACCCTGCCGGCATGACACAATTACCCAGGCTGCAGCACTCTGGTGGCATGCAATTCCTCAGCATCAATACGAGATTCACCAGTCCGTCAGGGGTCACAACGACGAACAGTAGCCCGACTATCGGATTGCCGCCACCGGGTCAGTTTTTTCTCACGGCAAACTTGAAAGACCTGGGTATATCCGCACTGGGCAATCTCAGTGTCGGATTGGGCGTGCTTAACCTATACGGTTTCGCGGCGAAGTTTCCAACCGACGGTCCCTTTGCCACCGCATTGACCTTTGCCCAACTTCCATTGATTGCCATCAAGCCGACGGTTGCGTACAGGGTGACGGAGTCGCTGTCTATTGGGCTTGGTGCCGACATTCTCACGTTTACCGGTTTGCTCGGAGAAGGCCATGCGGAACGGCGGTTTCAATCAGCACCAGGATCGGGATTTCCACCAGGCACAGAACTGGAGTTGAACGGCAAAGGCACGACGGCAGGACTCAACGCCAGCTTTCTCTACACCCCATGGCGAACTGAGACCGGTAAACCCCGCCTCTCGTTCGCCGGGATTTGGCGCAGTCAGGCTGTGCTGCCGTTGAACGGTGTATTACTGGCCAATGGCAACTTCGTTGCTCAAGCTTCCACGTCCATACGGCTACCGGAGGTCTGGACCGGCGGGATCGCTTACTGGCCGATCCGCAATCATGCACGGGAATGGAAAGTCGAAGTGGATGTAGACTATGTGCGATGGCAGGCCATCCGTGACGCAAGCGTGCTGCTCTCCAACGGCGGCCGATTACCTAACCCACAACAGTGGAAGAATACCTTTACCGTCAATGTTGGTACCGAATACAAATGGGTGGGGCTCACGGACAGCCGCGCGTGGGATGTGGCGTTCCGCACGGGCTACGTTCGATCGCACAGCCCCGTCACCGATCTGAACTTCGATCCGGCGTTCGCTGACAGTGACGTGCATGTCGCAGCGGTAGGGATAGGGGTCCTGTGTCGTGCCGGCGGAAAAGTTTTGGGACTGATCGCATGTGCGGATGCTGAGAAAAACTTTTTCGCAAAATCTGCCATCGGGCTGGATCTGTTCTATCAAGCTCTGGTCTTCGATACTCGTACGGTAACCGATAGCCCTAACCCTACGGTGAACGGTACCTACCGCACGACGACCCACGGTGGCGGGGCGACCGTTCGAATCAATTTTTAGAGCGGGAGAGGCTCAATGGGATTAGATCTTTTTACGAAACCTGCCAAGAATACCCCGCTCGGAAGAGCGGGGATGAATGGCAGCCCGGAGCAAAGCGGAGGTCAAAACCTCCTGGTTCTAGAAAGCCCCGTCCGGAAGGGCGGGGTTCTTTACTCGGATGTAATTCACTGACCCACCCTGTGATTTCTGTAGGATGAATTCACAGCTGGGGTGCTCACGCCATCAGCTTTTTGAAAAACAGCGCACTGGTTGCCGCCTACTGATGCAGCAGAGCGCCGCTGCAAAGCCCTCCCACTCCCAAAAAACTATCTCGTTGGGCATACCATCACAGTAGTCTGAAATCCCCGTCAGGACGCTCCCATCCATTTTTCATCCTAGGACGAGTCCTTGTGTCATATTTTTTCGCATAATCCCTCAATCTGTCACAGATCCGTAACGGTCCTCTCTGTATAGACTCCGGCCCAAGAGCATCGCGAGTGCCGTCAGCTTGTCTCCTCAGTGGCCCCCCATTTCAAGAGGGCACAAGGTAGTACGACAGCTGGTGTATGAACGACGAGGGCTAGCCTTGTTGGGTATTGATGGCGCTGGCGTTCGCCTCGGGAAGCGACCACTCATGATTGGCATACCGGTATTCAACCGGGATGCAGGTTGGGTGTCGCCCCTCACATGGAAGACGATCTGAATTATGAACCGCGTTCGTCAGGACAGGGCTCGGACTAGGTGGAGTGTGTGGAGTGAGCTGTCGGTCGTTCGGTCTCTGGCTCCAGCTCCTCCTTCTGGCTGCTGCCCCAGCTCTCGTGTGGGGCCAGGAATCAGCCGTGTTTCGATTGGTGGTGAACACGGAGGACAAGGGCGAAACCTTCGCCGTAGTGGCGGCTGATGGAGATGTGCTGGTGCCACGATCAACGTTGACCGACATTCGAATAGAGGATGTGCCGTCCGGCGAGGTGATCAATGGTGAGCCGCACGTTTCACTGCGTGCGCTGGCACCCGCCGTGGCACACTCAATTGATCAGAACACAAGCACATTGATTCTCACAGTTTCCCCCCATCGCTTCTCCAGGACCGTGCGTGAGTATTTCTTCAATCAACCGCCGCCGAACCTCCGTACCACTTTTTCTAACAGTGCTTTTCTCAACTACAGCCTCATCGCCACGGATGAAAAGACCTTGGCAGGAACAACCGAGGCGGCGGTACGGGTTGGCCGGTGGCTTGGTCAGTCGACCTTTGTCTATTCCAAAACTGAATCAACGGACAACGCAAGCCGTCTCCTTTCCACGCTAAGCCACGATAGTCCGGAAGATCGGCGGCGCATCACGATCGGCGATGTGTCGGCGTTTTCCGGATTGTTGGGCAGCGGCGGAGTGTTGGGGGGAATCGGGGTGTCGCGCAATTTCGGGCTCACGCCGTATTTTTATCCGACCCCTGGGCTGAACTTATCCGGCCTTTTGGAAACCCCGTCCGAAGTCGAGACCTATGTCAATGGACGTCTCGTCAAGCGCGAGCATCTGAGTCCCGGTGCCTTCACCCTCCAAAATGTCCCGGTTAACAACGGCTTGAACAATACCACCATCGTCATCCGTGACGCGTTTCAGCGGGTCACGCAAATCAACGCGCCCTTTTACATGTCACCACAGTTGCTGAAACAAGGGTTGTCCGATTACAGCTACAACGTGGGGTTCCGGCGGGGGAACCTTGGGCTGGAATCCAACGACTACCGCGAATGGCAGGCCATTGCCGTGCATCGGTACGGCTGGACCCCCTGGCTGACTGCGGGATTTCGTGGCGAGATGTCGGCCCAACGGACGAATGTCGGGCCGCTCAGCAGTCTGCGACTGGGACCCTATGGGCAGCTGGACACGACCGTTGCGGTGAGTCGCGATCATTCGACGGTCGGGTATGGGGCGCTCGCCAGCTATAGCTATTCCAGCGGTGTGGTGAGCGTACGAGGCTCTGTCCAATATCTCTCCCGTGACTATGCCAATCTTGCAACCGGTGCGGAGTTTGATAAGCCGGAACTGGCGTGGCTCGTCAGTATCGGCGGGGCCAAAGCGCCGTTTGGTTCGCTCACCACGACCTATTCCGAGACCACCTCCTATGTCCAGTCCAAAACCCAGCAGGTGTCGGGGTTCTACAGTCGTCAGTTGTACGGACCCCTCTATCTGCAAGTGAGTGTGTCGCAGACGCTCAAACCGGTCGCCGTTACAGATGTGTTTGTGGGCGTGACGTTTGCCCTGGGTTCGAGGCATACCGGCCTGCTGACGCACCGGATGCGTGACCGAGAGATGGAGCAGACAGCCGTCCTGCAACGGAATCCTCCCCTTGGACCGGGACTCGCCTATCGTCTCCAAGGCAGTCGCCTGGATCAGTCGACAGGAGCCACGCAGTACAGCACGGACGATTTCATCCAGTATCAAGGAACCTACGGGACGATCGGCGCGGCGATTCGCGATCGCCAGGGCAGACTCAGCCATGATTTTCGACTGGCGGGCAGTGTGTCGCTATTGGACAACAGCGTGCATCTGTCACGGCCTATCATCGATAGCTTTGCCTTGGTGCGGGTGCCAGAGGTCAAGAACGTCGAAGTCGCCTTCAATAACCAATCGATGGGGACCACGAACCGTCGAGGCGAATTGGTGATTCCTGAGATGATTTCGTACCTGGGCAACAACCTCTCGATCGACCCTAATGCACTGCCGGTCGAATATCAGGTCGATCGTGTCCGCCAATACGTCGCACCTGCCTTTCGCAGCGGCGCATTGGTGGAATTTGATGTCACGAAGCTGCAGGCCTTCGTCGGCACATTGATGGTGGTGGTGGAGGGGGAGTTGAAGTCCGCCGACTATGCCGAACTGACCGTGAAAGTGCCCGGGAAGAAAGAGGTGACGGCAGCGGTTGGAACGGGCGGGGAATTCTATTTAGAGAATTTAAAGCCTGGTCGCACGACGGTCCAGGTGGATTGGCGCGGGAAGACAGGTCTGTGCGACTTGGCGGTACCAAACAGCGAGGAGCTCCAAGTGGAGCTTGGCACCGTGACCTGCGCAATCAACTAAGCGCGCATTATTCAATCGGTAGAACCGAGTAGTTGAGCGAAAGGGAGGACATCATGAAGACTCAGTTCAGCCTGACCACTCTTATCACGATCGCACTGTGTGTCGGCGGTTCGGGACTTGGCATAGCTGGGACCGCGACGACGACCTTTCCCGTCAGCATCACCGCCACGACTGCATGCAGCGTGTCCGCCACGGGGCTTGATTTTGGAACCTTTGTTCCGGGACCGACATCGCCCGCCGTCTCTGGAACCGGTGCCGTGACTGTGACTTGTGCCTTAAGCCTTCCCTATAAGGTTGCCCTTAATCGTGGGCTGGGAGGGAGTGGGACTGCTCGGAGGATGACATTTGCGAACGGCGTGGTCCTCACATACGAGATCTATCAAGATTCAGCCAAGACATTGGTGTGGGGAGATAACGACCTGGCGAATACCTATCCACCTGGGTCGAGCCTTGCAGGAACGGGGACCGGTGCCGCGCAATCGTTGACTGTCTATGGGGTAGTTCCGGCAGGGCAAAATCCGGCCGTTCCCCCAAGTGAACCATTAGGTGCCGATACGATCACGGTAACAGTGGTGTTCTGAGATCCTGGCTAATGGCTTTCCACGAGGAGTCATCAATGCGGGTGAATAGGTTGTAGGACGTGGACATCAGGCGAGCCTCTATCGCGGGTATTCTAGCATTGATCGGATGGTCCGTCAGTTCTTCTGGCTGGGCATGTCAAGTGATGGCGTCCGGTATCACACTGGGGACGTACGAAACAATCGCTCCATCCCTGGTGGTGGGAACCGGTACAATTCGCGTGACCTGTCCGGAGCCGGCCGTGATTCGCCTGAGTGCAGGGCAGCATTCACAGGGGGAGTTTTCGCATCGTACGCTGCGAGCAGCTATCGAGGCCACACAGCTGCGCTACAACCTCTACCTCGATCCGACTCTGCTGCGCGTGTGGGGGGATGGCGCGGCGAACACATTTGTCCAGCAGGTTCCGGCCGGGACGATCAACCTCACGATTTATGCGGTAGTACCGGAGGGTCAAAGGATCGAGCCGGGAATCCTCAACGACATGGTCACCGTGATCGCGGAGTGGTAGCGGTCCGATGGGCTAGGTGTATGCAGCTTTCGTTGAATGATGTGATGGAGAAAACAACCAGGGAGGGAATCATATGAAACGATCAGGCATATGGATGCTGAGTTTGATGGTAGTTACAGTACTGTTTCCGCTGGAACGAGGGGACGCTCAGAATGTGAATACAACCATCCCCGTCTCAGTGACAGTCGCAGCAGCTTGTTCCATTAGCGGAACAGGCCTGAACTTTGGCAGTTACGTTGGAGCCCAGCTCACATCGACAGGGACGATCACTGTCACCTGTTCGCAGGACCGACCCTACAATGTGACGCTCGACCGAGGGCTGAACCTCCAAGGCGGTATTCGCGGATTGAGGGACATTAATTCTCAAACATTCACAGTGAGGGCGCAGTACTTCCTTTACAAGGATTCTGCGATGACCCAGGAATGGGGAGACTCTGGATTTGCTGGTACATACACGCTCGGCACCAGTGTGTCGGGAACAGGCACTGGTTCGCCGCAGACCCTAACCATCTATGGAAAGCTTCCCGCTGATGGGGGAATTGCAGGCGCGGCGCCAGGTACCTACACAGATACGGTGGTGGCCACACTGTTTTTCTAGTCACTTCACAAACAAGGAGGTATCGTCATGATCCGTATGATCGCAGTAGCCCTTCTTGCTGTTGCAGCCTGGGTCTGTCAGCAAGTAGCCGGCCAGGCTGGTACTGTGAGCACCTCGTTTCCGGTTTCGGCCACGGTGGGGGAAGGCTGCACTATTAACGTCAGTGGGATATCGTTCCCCTCTCTTGCTCAGGGAGGAGTATCAGATGCTAGTGGTTCGATCAGCGTAACCTGCCCGCTCAGCATGGCCTATAATGTGACAATGAACAGCGGGTTGAATTATGACTCCGCTTCAGGGCGCCGACGGATGAACAACGGTGCCGGTCAGTTGCTCACCTATAACCTCTATCGGAACTCCAGCTTGAATCAAATTTGGGGCGATAGTGGATTTCAGAACACCATTCCGAACGGAACCCCCTTGCCGGGCACGGGAACAGGAGCTCCCCAGACTGTGACGGTGTTCGGACATGTTCATGGGAACCAAACGGTTCCGAACGGTACCTACACCGACGACGTGCTGGTCACAGTCAACTTTTGACCGAGAACGATCTGGCACCCTGCTGTCTCTTTGAGGCGGGTGCCTGACCAGAGGATAACTTGTATGACCTATCGAGGCAGGTGTTTCACCCTGGTATATCTCGTCATGAGCCTGGTCCAGTCTGCTCAGGCGGGGAATTTCAAAGTGACGCCGATCAAGGTGTATTTAGAAGAGCATCAAAAGACGCAGACGTTGACACTTCGTAATGAGAGTGAGAGCAGTGTCACACTACAGTTTGAGGCTATGGAGTGGCGACAGGACGCCAATGGCCAGGACGCATATGAGCCGTCGAAAGCCATTGTGATCTTTCCGAAAATCCTGACGGTGGAGGCCGGGTCCGAAAAGACGATCCGGCTGGGGTATCAAGGGCCGCCCGCTGGTGCACAGGAACGAACCTATCGAGTGTTCATGACCGAAATTCCGGTTGCCAAGAACGCAGAAGTGGGATTGCAGATGGCCATGCGCCTTGGCGTGCCGGTGTTTATCGTGCCGAAGAAAGGGAAGCCGGCGTTGGAAATCGAACGTGTGGGGATAGCGAAGGGTGCGGGCGAGGTACAGGTGACGAATCCTGGCAATAAACATGTGTATGTGAAAAGTATTGAGGTGACCGGTCTCGATGCCTCAGACAAATCGGTCTTCACTCAGGAGGTCAAGGGGTGGTATCTGTTGCCGGGAATTCACCGAGTCTTTCCCGTAGCGATCCCGGCGGACTCATGTGCAGCGGGGGCGAAACTTCGTGTCACGGCAACATTCGCCAATCAGGATATCGAGCAGGTCCCGATAACGACCACGCAACCCATGCAAGCGGCAGGTTGTAGCCCCAACGTTACAGCGGGGCGGTAGTGAGGAAGTTTGTGACTTCGCCAACGATTAGTCCAATCGAGAACACATGTGAGTTGCATGGCTGATTCAATGAGTAGTAAATCATGGAGGATCGTATGAAGAATCGACGTCTTCTCGTCGTCGCATTGTATGCCGGGTTAATATTTGCAGGCCCAAGCGAGCCGACGAACGCGGGCACCCTCACCACGACTATGCCTGTCACACTTTCCGCCGTCTCAGGGTGCACACTTTCTGCGACCGGTGTGAATTTTGGGAGCATCGCCATTTCGAATGGGACCTACAATTTAAATTCGGGCACCGGGACCGTCACCGTGAACTGTGCTAATGGATTGCCGTATGCCGTCACGCTTGATGATGGCGATCAGTTCACCTTTGCGGGTGGGCGTCATCTTGGGAATGCTAATGGGGCCAGCCTCGTGCCCTATGAGCTCTACAAGGATGCCGCCTTGACGCAAGTGTGGGGTGATAGTGGCCATGCCGGTCTGTACTTACCTGGTACACCGTTGACCGCGACTGGCACAGGCTCTCCTACTGTTCACACGGTCTACGGCAAGCTCCTGCCTGGTGGACAGACAAATCTTCCTCCCACTCTCACCGACAATATCGTCGTGACCCTGTTTTTCTAGGTCATTCCGGTGTGCCCTTGAGGATGGGCTCGGGGGCACACAGGATGCCATCTCAAACGGCTCATTCCACATTCCTCTCCCATAGTCGTCTTTATCGTAGGCAAGTCTTAGCATCTTGCCTGACCGTGATACCTCTTCAGTCTAGTTGAAAATCGACCGATAGGGCATTGGAAGGTCTACCTATGCGCTATCTGCTGCCTTGGAGCCTAATCGTGGTCATGCCTACGGTTGTCCTGCTGAATCTTGCTCATGCCGGCAGTGTGACTGCCATACTTCCGGTGCATGTGACGGTTGTGCCTCAGTGCGCCGTTTCGGCCAATGGCATGGAGTTCGGCACCTGGTCATCCCAGGCCGTGATCGGCAAAGGAACTATTGGTGTGACCTGTGCCAAGGGGGTGGAGTACCAGGTAGCGCTCGATGCCGGATCGAACTTCGATCCGGCAATTCAGGCGCGCCAACTGGCCGGCCCGGATCCCCATCATAAGTTGCCCTACCGCCTGTACCAAGATTCGAGCTTGAGTATTGAGTGGGGAGACCGTGGCTATACCAATAGCTATCCCACTGGCTCGCCCTTCCGTGGTCTCGGCACAAACTTACCGCAATCCATCGCTGTCTACGGAAAGATCCCCAGCTCTACTGACCGTCTGCCGCCTGGCAGCTATTCGGACGTGACCATGGTGACCATCCATTTTTGAGCCTTCGACCAAATCGCCTTATTGGTAACGGACCTGTAACCTCTTTCACCATAGAGTCTCATTCTACGCTTCCACGTCTAGTACAACGGTTG
>FRDC01000911.1_pt2 | contig 37679 bp, 38 predicted proteins | sample 1106171 | NCBI WGS metagenome assembly FRDC01 (sample SAMEA3930566, study PRJEB13176) | freshwater metagenome | biome: Drinking water system; feature: drinking water; material: water | place: Singapore | collected 2014-12-20 | reverse complement strand
CGGCGGCGCCGGCGCGCGCGGCGCTACGGGCGGTTCCGCCGGGGCTTGCGCGCGCGTCAGCAGTTCCTCAAGCGAGGCGATCCGGCGCCGAAGCTCCGTCATTTCGCTCGCCATGCGGGGATCGTCGCTTCGCAGGAAAGCGCCGGCGCCGCGCGGCTCGGCATGGGCGAGCGCCGCCTGGATCGTGTGGAGCGTCGCAAGAAGCGTCGTCGGCGAGACGATCCAGACGCGCGCTCGCCAGGCGTCCTGCACGACGTCCGGGAAACGATGGTTCAGCTCGGCGTACATTCCTTCCGACGGCAGGAACAGGATCGCAGAATCCGCGGTCTCGCCGGGCGCGATCAGCCGCTCGGCGATGTCGACGACATGGCGGATGGCGATGCGCCTGAACTCGCTCTCCGTTTCCGCGGCGCGGCGCGGATCGGCGCTCCGCAGCATCGCGAAAGCCTCCACCGGAAAGCGCGCGTCGATCGCGATCGGCGCCGATGGACGCGGCAATCGCACGAGGCAATCGGCCCGGCGGCTGTTCGACAGGTTCGCAGGCATTTCATAGGCGCCTGGCGGCAGCGCGTCGCGGATGACATCGGCGAGCCGCACGGCGGGAGACGACATGTCGCGCGGGCCGGTTACAGCCTCGCGCAGCATCGCGAGTTCCTGCTGCAGTTGCGCGGGGTCGACCGCCGCGGCGCGGTCGAGACGCTCGCGTACGATCGCGATATCGCGCGCGATGTCGGCGAGCGCGGCCGACGGGGCGCCGCCAGACGCCGCGCCGCGCTCGATGGCGGCGATGACGGCGTCGAGCCGTTGCGACAGGCGCTGGCTGAAGGCGTCGAGGAGGGCGCGCGTTTCGGACTGGATCGCCTCACGCTGCACCGCCATCGCTTCTTCAAGCTCGGCGAGCGTGCGCGCATAGTCCTCGCCGCTCGACGACGCCAGGCGCTGCGCGGTTACGTCGGCGGCCGGGCTCGGGCCTGCAAAAGACGGCGCGCGCGCGGGCGGCGCGGCGAACCGGCGCGCTTCCTCCTCGCGAAGGCGTTCAGTACGCATCTCGGCCTCGCGGCGGCGCTCCTCGATCTCGCGCAGCCGCATTTCCTGCTCGCGCCGTTCGCGATCCCTTTCGAGGGCGACGAGTTCAGCGGCGCGCTGGCGCTCTTCGGCCTCGCGCAAGGCAAATTCGGTTTCCGCGGCGCGACGCTGCGCCTCGCGCTCCGCCTCGATTTCCTCGGCGAGCCGTGTGTTGATGGCGAGCGCCGCGTCGCGCCCGGCCTCGGCGCCGCGCTCAATGCTAATCGTTGCAAAGCCGTCGTCCGGGTTTTCGACAAGCGTCGCGGCGCCGGGATCTTCCGCCGGCGCCGCGGCGGCGGGCTTGCGCTCCTCGCGCTTGAAGAGGCCGGCGAAGGCGGCCTGCTTCCTCTTCGCGGACGGGTCGGCGGCGCGACCCGGGGCGGCTTCGGGTTGAGGATCGTCGAAAGTGATGTCCGCGTCCTCGCCGGCGGGCTTGAAGAAGTCAGCTTCCGTCCGGTGGAGCCGAGTGCGCTGCGCCGAGCGCGCGCGCAGCAGCAGCACGAAAACGATCGCCATGATGACGAGGATCGAAGCCGCCAGAACCCAGAGCATCTCGACCGGGCCTGTGATCAGCGCCGTCGGAACGGCTGTCACCGCCTCCGTCGCGGGACCCTCGGAAGACGGCGCCGGAGCGGCCTGCATGGCGTTTCCCCAAAAACTCAACAACACCCGGCAATTACGTTAGTCGAAAGCCTCGCGGCTGGCGAGCGTTCGGCGAGCCTTCCGGCCGCCTTGACGGGCCGGGGCCCCCGCCATACCTCCCCCTTCATGGCAATCCGAGAGATCCTCACCGCTCCCGACCCCCGCCTCCGGCAGGTGTCGGCTCCTGTCGCGGCGGTCGACGAAGCGACCCGCGCCCTCATGGATGACATGCTCGAGACCATGTACGACGCGAGCGGCATCGGCCTCGCGGCGATCCAGGTCAACGTCGCAAAGCGCATCATCGTGATGGACCTCGCCAAGGAGGGCGAGGAGAAGGCGCCGATGTATTTCGTCAACCCTGAAATCGTCGATCCCTCCGAGGAAACAAGCCTTTATCAGGAGGGCTGCCTGTCGGTTCCTGAGTTCTACGAGGACGTCGAGCGCCCTGCCCGCTGCCGCATCCGCTATCTCGACTATAATGGCGCGCCGCAGACGCTCGACGCCGAGGGGCTCCTCGCCACTTGCATCCAGCACGAGATGGATCACCTCAACGGCGTCCTCTTCATCGACCACATCTCGCGGCTGAAGCGCGACCGGATCATCCGGAAGCTGAAGAAAGACCAGCGCCTCGCGCAGCCGGCGTGAGCCGATGATTTTAACCAAACGCTGCGGCGCCGGAAGCACGCCGTTTCTGGAGAATTCTTCGCTTGCGATTCAACTTTCTGGGGACTCCGGCCTTCGCGGCGACGGCGCTAGGCGCGCTGATCGAAACTGGCGCGGAGATCGCCGCGGTCTACACGCGCCCGCCGCAGCCGGCGGGCCGCGGCAGAAAAGAGACGCGCTCGCCCGTCCATGAACTCGCTCTCGCCCGCGGGCTCGAGGTGCGCACGCCGAAAGGATTCAAGAGCGAGGAGGTCCGCGCGAGTTACGCGGCGCTGAAGGCGGACGCGGCGATCGTCGTCGCCTATGGCGTCATCCTTCCCCAGGCCGTGCTCGACATGACGCCGCGCGGCGCCTTCAACATCCATGCTTCGCTCCTGCCGCGCTGGCGCGGCGCCGCGCCGATCCAGCGCGCAATCATGGCGGGCGATGCTGAGACCGGGGTCGAGATCATGAAGATGGAGGCGGGGCTCGACACTGGCCCCGTCGCGATGACGCGCACGGTCGCCATCCGCGCCGATGACACGGGCGCGAGCCTGCACGACCGCCTTGCAGCAGCGGGCGCCGGCCTGCTCAAGGACTTCATCGCCGCGCTTAAAAAAGACGCGGTGCGCCTGACGCCGCAGGCCGCGGACGGTGTCACCTATGCGCACAAGATCTCGCCCGCCGAAGCGCGCCTCGACTGGACGGCGCCAGCGATCGAGATCGACCGCCGCATTCGCGGCCTGTCGCCCTTTCCCGGCGCATGGTTCGAGGCAAAGGGCGAGCGCATCAAGGCGCTGCTGTCTCGTCCAGCCGCGGGCGCCGGCGCACCTGGAAGTGTTCTTGATACGGACGGTCGCCTCATCGTCGCCTGCGGAGAGGGCGCAGTGGAGCTTCTTACCGTGCAGCGCGCCGGCAGGTCGGCGCAGGACGCAGCGGCCTTCTTGCGCGGGTTTGCGCTGCGCGCAGGCGACCGGCTGACCTGATGGCCCGTTACAAGCTCATCCTCGAATTCGACGGCGGTCCCTTCGTCGGCTGGCAGCGGCAGGATAACGGCCGCTCGATACAGGAGGCGCTTGAAGACGCGGTCTTCAAATTCTCCGGCGAGCGGGTGACGGCCTTTTCCGCCGGTCGCACGGACGCCGGCGTTCATGCGACGGCGATGCCGGCTCATATCGACCTTGAAAAATCGACGACGCCGGGCGTCGTGCGTGACGCGCTCAATTTTCACCTGAAGCCGGAGCCGGTCGCGGTCCTCGAAGCGGTGGAAGTCGCGGACGATTTTCACGCCCGCTTTTCCGCGACGGCGCGGCGCTATCGCTATCGCCTCGTCAACCGCCGCGCGCCCCTGACGCTTGATTTGGGGCGCGCCTGGCGCATCGCGCCGCCGCTCGACGCTGAGGCCATGCATGCGGCCGCGCAGGTTCTCGTCGGCCGGCACGATTTCACGACCTTTCGCGCCTCGACCTGCCAGGCGGAAACGCCGGTCAAGACGCTGTCGGCGATTTCCGCCTTCCGGCGCGGTGACGATGTTTTGATTGAGACCGCCGCGCGGTCTTTCCTGCATCATCAGGTGCGCTCGATGGTCGGCTCGCTCGTCGAAGTCGGCATCGGGCGCTGGACCGCCGCCGATTTCGAGGCCGCCTTCCGAGCCGCCGACCGGACGAGGTGCGCGCAGGTCGCCCCGCCCGACGGGCTTTATTTCATCGGCGCCGACTACGCCTGAGAGCCCGCAAACCGCTCGAAATAGCGCTCGAGGATCAGCGCATAGACGCCGGCGAGCGCTTCGATGTCGGCAACGCTGGCATGCTCGTCGATCTTGTGAATCGACTGGCCGACGAGTCCGAATTCACACACCGGCGCAAGGTTTTTGATGAAGCGTGCGTCCGAGGTGCCGCCGGTCGTCGAGCGTTCCGGCGTCAGGCCCGTCATGTCGCGGATGGCCCCTTCGACGAGCGCCAGAAAGGCTGCATCTGTCGTCAGGAATGCGTCGCCGGTAGAGACCGCCTGCAAGTCATAGGGCCTGCCCGGCGCCGCGGCGTCGAGGCGTCGGCGCAGTTCCGCCTCGAGGCTCGCCGCGGTCCAGGCCGGATTGAAGCGGATGTTGAACTTCGCCGACGCCCGCGCCGGGATGACGTTATGCGCGGGATTGCCGACGTGAACATCCGTCACCTGCAGGCTCGACGGCTGAAACTTGTCGTACCCCGCGTCAAGCGGGGTTTCAGTCAGTGCAAGGAGCATCTTCAGGAGCGGCGGCACCGGATTGTCCGCGCGGTGTGGATAGGCGACATGGCCCTGCTTGCCGGCGACACTGAGGACGCAGTTCATGCTGCCGCGCCGCCCGATCTTGATCATGTCGCCGAGGCGTTCGTTCGACGACGGTTCGCCGACCAGGCAATGGTCTATGCGTTCTTCGGCTTCGGCCATCCATTCCAGCATGCGCCGCGTGCCGTTGATCGCCGGCCCTTCCTCGTCGCCGGTGATGAGCAGGACGATCGAGCCGGCGACCCCTTTCGCGATCGCCCGCTCGGCGGCGGCGGCGAAGGCGGCGATGCCGCCCTTCATGTCGGCCGCGCCGCGGCCCCAGAGGACGCCGTCCTCGACGATCGCGTCGAAGGGCGGGCGCGTCCAGTCGGGCAGGGGCCCCGGCGGCACGACGTCCGTGTGGCCGGCATAGGCGAAAACCGGACCGCCCCGGCCGAAGCGCGCGTAGAGATTGTCGACGGGCTCGCCGCCATGGTCGGCGAAAACCATCCTTGTACAGATAAATCCGAGCCGTTCGAGCGCCTCCTGCAGGACGTCAAGCGCGCCTTCATCGCGCGGCGTCACGGACGGGCGCCGGATCATCGCGCGCGCAAGGTCAACAGGATCGATCATCGCCATGGGGCGCTTCGTTAGACTAACGCGGCGATGAGAAAAAGCGCCTTGACGCGCGGCGAGCGCCGGCGAACCATCGTCGAAAAGGACCCTGCCATGCCGAAGATCGACCTTGCCGCCGTCCCGGTCGTCGCGACAACGGGCTACCCGCCGCCCTGGCGGCGCGTCGTCGAGGGACGGTCGAGACAAAGGCTCGGCGACGCCGGCGGCGTCACCCAGTTCGGGGTCAACCTGACGCGGCTGAAGCCCGGCGCCGCCTCGGCGCTGCGCCATTGGCATGAAACGGAAGACGAGTTCGTCTTTGTGCTCGAAGGCGCGCTCATCCTTGTCGAGGACAGCGGGGAAACGCCGCTGACGGCCGGGGAGGCGGCGGCCTTCCCGGCCGGCGCGCCGAACGGCCACCAGCTCGTCAACCGGTCGGGCGCGGACGCCGTCTATCTTGAAATCGGCACGCGGACGAAAGCCGACCGCGTGACCTACACCGACCCCGCAGTCGATCTTGTCGCGATCGATGATGAACGCGGCGCCCGGTACTTCAAGAAATCCGGCGAGCCGTGGTGAAGCGCGTCAGAATTTGTATTTGATGCGCAGCGATGCGGCGTAGGTGTTGACGTCGATATCGGCGTCGAGAGCGCCGCGCAGGAGGTTCCCCGGCTCCGCCCCCGTGAGCCGCACCTCGCGCGTTTTCGGCGCGACGACGAGGCCGCCGGCGACGTCGACAGACAGCTTTTCCGAAAATTCGTGGCTGACGCCGGCAAGCAGCCAGCGCCGGTCGACATCCGGAATTTGCGGTCCCGCGAAGGCGTCGTTGACGGGGGTCTCGTCATAGCTGAAGCCGGCGCGCAGCGTCGTTGCGTCCGACGCCGCAAATTCTCCGCCCGCGGACACGGTGATGCTGTCAGACCATTGCGAGGTGATGATTTCGGGCGGCTGGGCTGGATTGTCGAAGGTGAAGACCGTCTGGTCGAACACCGACCAGCGCGTCAGCGTCGCCGAAGCAAGCAGCGTCAGCCGGTTCGTCGCCTCCCAAGAGGCGCCGAGCGCGTAGGACGCGGGAAGCTCAAGCGTGGCGTTGAATCCGGAATTGGCGAAGAGACCGACCGCGCCGTTGAGAATGGCGCCTGCCGGGCTGCCCGCGATGTCGAACGTCGTGTCGCCGTCGAGCTTGTGATCGATCGCGGAATTGTAGGTGAAGCCTAGCCGGAAACCATCGACAGGCTCCGCCTGCGCGCCGATTGAAAAACCGAAGGCGATGTCGTCCGCCTTGAATTCCGCAAAGAGGTCGCTCGACCCCGGCAGGAACCCGGGAACCATGTTGAGGAAGGCGACGCCGCCCGCATCGACGATCGTCGAGGCGGTGAAGTCGGCATACTGGATCTTGAGACTTGCCCCGATCGCAAACCGGTCGCTGACCTCGAAGGCGAGCGTCGGCGCGACCGCGAGGGTGAGAAGCGATGTTTCCTGCGCGTAGTAGCGCAACGCCGAGAGCGCGTCATAGCGGCTCTTGAGGCCGAACGGCGTCGACAGCGTGATCCCCGCCGTCAGGCGCTCGCTAAGCGGGAAGGCGAAGGCGCTGCCGGCGATGAAGGCCTCGGGAAGCACGCGGTCGCCCGACGAGGCGCCGCCAGCCGGAAAGGCGCCCAGCAAGGTCGAAGAGGTGTTCGTATATCCGGTCTCGCCGAAAAGAACGGTGGCGTTCACCGACGTTTCAGCGCGGGTGAGGCCGGCGATTGCCGCCGGATTGTAGACGGCGAAACCGGCGTCTGAGCCTTTCGCCTGCGCGCCGGCATAGGCCGCGCCCATCGCTTCGGCGTTTTGGTGCTCGACGGAAAAGCCGGACGCCATTGCGCCGCCGCTCCCAAGGGCGAGGAATGCGACAGACCCAAGAAGGGTTCCTTCAATAGAACGGCAGGTCTTCAAGGTCGGTATTTTCATACGCTATGAGTGCTGCTCCACTTGAACGGTGTATACTTCCGATTGAGAAAGGACTGATAAACAACCTTGTTCTCTTTTTCGGGCAAGGACTTTCTTTGATGATCTGGATTCTCGCGGATCGATTCTGGGCCGACGCACGCCATTCAGGCAACCTTTTTGTCCCCGGAGTCTGCTACGGCGAGGTCGGGAAGCTCGAGGGTGAACACATTGCGCCCCGCCTCACGGCGAAGGCGGAGAGCGCCGCCGCAGATTTCGGCGGCCCGGGCGACAGTTCGAAGCCCGAGCAGCATGGAGGAGCCGTTGGCGGTCAGGTAATGGTCGAGCTTGTCGAGCGGGCGCGTCTGCTGCGCGAACTCTTCGTCGGAAAGGGCCGGTCCTTCATCCGTGAAGACGATCGCCGCAATCTTGTCCCCGCGCTCGATGCGCACGCTCGCAAGCGAATGAGACTCCCGGTTGTCGACATAGCGGTCGACCATGGCGAGGACGGCGTCGCCGACCACCTCGCGGCGATTGAAAATGGCGACGCGGTCGAGCGCGACCCTCGGCGGCGCGGGCAGGCGTTCGAGAAGGTCGTGGACGAGCGCGTCAATTTCAACGAGATCGGGTTCGGCGGCCGCTTTCTCGTCAAGCCTGTAATAGGCGAGAAGTCGCGAGACATTGCGCGACAGGTCCTTTGACGCCGACTGGATGAAAGCCGCGCTCTCGAGGCAATCCTTGCCGTCGCCGCCCGCCCCGAGATCCTCGAGCTGATTACGGATGACGTCCGTGAAGCCGACGATCTGATGGATCGGGGTCTTCACGAAATGGACGAGGAGGTTCATCGCCGCCACTTTGCGCGCATTGTCGAGCTGAACGTCGGCGAGCATGGCGTTGAGCTTTTCGTTCTGCAGGGAGATCGTGCGCGCCTGCTCGAATTCGCCGCGGCGCATCCGTTCCATGAGATAGACGCCGAACGCACAGACGAAATACATCGTCGTCAGAGCGAGGCATTGCAGCATCGCCTCTTCCGCCCGCCCGCGTGAGAACGCCACAACAAAAAAAGTCGACAGCGTCACGGCGAAGCAGGCCACAAGCCGCGCGAGCCCGATGCGCACGACGAAGCTCATGAAGACGCCGCCCTGAATGAGCCCGACATAATAGTCGCCGGCGAGCGAGGGCTCGTTCCACATGATCGCATTCATCGCCCCGCCGAGGATGACCATGATGAGGGCGGTGACGGCTTCGTGCGCCCGCCGGAGCGCGGTCGTCTTCATCGCAATGAACAGGAGCCCGCTGAGCGCGAGGGCGACAATCCGGATGCGCACCGCCCCGACCGGGTCGCTGAGCATGAACGGATCGAACAGCACATAGGCCGCGTTCAGCGGCAGCGCGATCATCACCGCGAGGTCATTGCTCTTGCGGTTCTTTTCGTCGGCGTAACGTTGGAAGGACGCCTCGACCTCCGGCGAAACGAATTTCCCGGTCCAGCGGCTGATTTTCGCAGGTGAAGTCTTCGCGCCCATGTCGCGGGCGAACTTAGCGCGCCGCCCTTAGAACGAAGTTAATGGTAAATTTTTGCAGCGGACGGTCTTCATGCCGCCGATGCGAAAACAGGCTTTGTAATTTCCCCATCTCTATGGTTGACTATTTGTTAACCTCTGGGGGAGGTCGCAGGTCGGAGCGAAAATGGCGACCCTTGATCAATTGAAGTCCCGATTTGAGCCGGTTCTTGCGGAATTCTTGGCGTCGGAACCGGTAAGGATTCTTTTGTCGGGTCAGATGACGCCGGCGGAGTACCGGGCGATCCTGCGCGAGGTCTTTCATCATACGCGAGAGAACCCGCAGCTTCAGGCGCTCGCGACTGTGTATTTCCGTGGTCGACAGCGCGACATGGTTCGCCCCTTTCTCGCGCATGCCGCGTCGGAGATCGGCCACGACCAGCTCGCGCTCAACGATTACACGACGCTTGGCGGCGACCCATCGGGCGTGCCCTACAAGAACCCGCTGCCGGCGACGTCGGCGCTCCTCGCCTATGGGTTTTACCAGATCTACAATCTCAATCCCCTCGGTTATCTCGGCTATCTTTTCTTCCTCGAATTCACGCCGACCCAGACCGGAGAAGGCATGATGAGCCGGCTCGAGGCGATCGGCGTCGGCCGCAATGCGCAGACTTTCCTGCGCGATCATACCGAGATCGACCAGGGCCATAACCGGATGATGGCGAAATACGCCGAGCGCCTCGTCGCCAGCGAGGCGGAGATCGACTGCATCGTCTATTCGATGCGCACGACCGGCTATCTCTACGCGCAGATGATGATGCAGGCGATCGAGGACGCGCGTCAGCCTAAGGACTACGGCTGGAACTGGGAGGAGCTGCAGGCCGACGGCGTGTCGCCGCGAGACTTGTCGGCGGCCGTCGCATGACCGAAGTCGAGTTCCGGTTCTTTGATCGCGCCGACTGCCCGAAAGAGCTCTTTGAATTCCGCTACGCGATCTACATCGAGGAAATGCATCGCCGGCAATTCTACGCCTGCCACGAAACGCGCACGATAATCGATCCGCTTGATGAAACGGGCCGGCAGCTGATCGGGTTTTCCGGCGGCGAGATCGTCGCCTGCGTGCGCGCCAACCTGCTCGCGGACGGCCCGATCGGCGATTATTTAAGCTTCTACGGGATGGACGCGCTCGACCCAGCGGTCGCGCTCCGATCGAGCATCTGCACGCGCCTGATGGTGCGCGCCGATTTCCGCAAAACGCAAGTTCCCGTCGATATTTTCAAGCGGCTTTACGACTTCGCAATCGAGAACCGGGTGGAGACGTCCTACATGGACTGCAACGCCCATCTCGTCCGGTTCTTCCGGAAATTCGGCTATGAGTTTCTGGGCGTCAAAACCCACGCCGAATATGGCGAGGTGTCGATCATGAAGCTCGATCACTTCGCTTTCGCGCGCCTTGTCCGCATTGGGTCGCCCTTCGCCGAACAGGCCGCGCGTGAACTCGCGCGGGCCGCCCCCGTGATGGCGGCTGCGGAATAGGATTTCGACGATTTCAGGGAAATGGTGGGCGCACGTAGGATCGAACTACGGGCCTCCACCGTGTCAAGGTGGCGCTCTACCACTGAGCTATGCGCCCCGAAGGTTGCGGGCTCTAACGGCAAAATCTGGAGCGCGCAAGGGTCGCCGGCGGGCGGCCGACGCTACGCTGCGACCATCCGTTCGACTTCCTGGACGAGGTCCTTGAGGTGGAAGGGCTTTGACAGCACCTTCGCCTCTTCCGGCGCGCGGTTCGCGGGATTGAGGGCGACCGCGGCGAAGCCGGTGATGAACATGATCTTCATTTCGGGGTCGATCTGGGCCGCGCGACGGGCGAGCTCGATGCCGTCCATGACCGGCATGACGATGTCGGTGAGGAGGAGGTCGAATTCCCTCAGCTGCAATTCGGTGAGGGCCTCGTCGCCCTGGCTGGCGTCGATGACCGAATGCCCGGCCTTCTCCAGCGCCTTCTTCAGAAAGCGCCGCATCGATTCATCGTCTTCCGCCAACAGGATCGCCGCCATCACTTACGCCCTTCAAGGGTGAAAACGCCTAGCCAAATCCGCGTCCCCGGAAAAGACGGGAAACGCCATTCCATGCCTGAAGACGCAAATGCCTTGCCGCGGCCGCGCCCCGGGGGCTTAACGAACACCCTCCGATCGGATTACGGTCGCGACCGTTAACGGGATCGCTTCAAGGACCTTGGCATGGACGCCGCCCGCCCGGGAGAGCGCAGGATTGAAAATGCGGTCGATGTCCTGCGCCCGCCGGCGCTGACCTCGCCGCTGATTTTCGCCTCGCCCCATTCGGGCCGGCGCTATCCGCCCGAACTGTTGCGAATGAGCCGGCTCGACCGGCATGCGCTGCGGCAGTCGGAAGACGGCTATGTCGATCTCCTCTTCGTGGCGGCGCCGCAATTCGGCGCGCCGCTCCTTCGGGCGCTGTTTCCGCGCGCCTGGGTCGATGTGAACCGCGCCCGCGACGAGCTCGACCAGCGCATGTTCGCCGATCCGCTGCCGTCAAGCGCCGACACACGCTCGACGCGCGTGCGCGCCGGGCTCGGGGTCATCCCGCGCATCGTCGCCGACGGGCAGGACATCTACGACCGCAAGCTGAAATTCTTTGAAGCGCGCAGGCGTCTCGTCGAATGCTATGACGCCTATCACCGCGAGCTTTCAGCGCTGATCGACCAATCACTCGCCCGCTTCGGCTGCGCTGTCGTCATCGACTGCCATTCGATGCCGTCAGCCGGCGCGCTGCCGTTCCGGGAGAACGAGCGCCCGCTGGACATCGTGCTTGGCGACCGCTTCGGCGCCTCCTGCAGCGGCGCAATTACAGCCGTCGCAGAGGAAACGTTCGCAGGCCTCGGCTACAAGATCTCGCGAAACGCGCCTTACGCCGGCGGGCATGTCGCCGCCGCCTACGGTCGCCCGCTTGAGGGCGTCCATGTGCTCCAGATCGAGATAAACCGCGCGCTTTACCTCGACGAGCGCCGCATCGCGCGCACGGAAGGGTTCGAGCGCCTGAAAGACAATCTGAAAGTCGTGATGGCCGAGCTGTCGCGGTGTTCGCCGGCGGCCCTGCGGCCGGCGCGGGCCGCCGAATAGCGTCAGGTCATGCTGCGCAAAATTGTTGCGTCTGCGAATGAAAAAGGGCCGCGGGACAGGCCCGCGGCCCGAAGTTTTGGGAGGAAACGCCCAAGAAGGGCAGCAGCGCCGCAAAGCGCTGCATGACGAAGCGTGACACGGAATCTGCTGCAGCGCAACGGAAAATTCCGCACTGCAATATAAAAATGACGAGCAAGCGGCCCTGATTGCCGGAGAGGCCGCGCGCCGCTAAGCGGGGAACAGCGCGCCGGGTCCGCGCGAGGAGGAACAACGCCTTGAAATCCAATAATCTTTCCGGCCCGAAAGCAGGCGATGCTGCGCCGGCGCCGCGCACAACGGTCGTCAAGCGCATCAGCTCCGGGGTCGGGCGGCTGACGAAGCCCAAACAACGTTTCTCGATGCCCAACACGACGTCTGGGTTGAAGATCGTCATCGCGACCGACGCCTGGAAGCCGCAACTCAACGGCGTCGTCAGGACGCTCGAGACACTCGGCGACATCCTGACCTCGTTCGGCAATCAGGTTCGCTACATCACGCCGAACGAATTCAAATCGGTGCCGCTGCCGTCCTATCCGGAAATCAGGCTTTCGATCCTGCCGAACCGGCGCGTTTCGAAGATCATCAACGACTTCAAGCCGGACGCGGTGCACATCGCGACCGAAGGGCCGATCGGGCGGGCCGTGCGCCGCTTCTGCAAACGCCGCGACTACCCGTTCACCACGAGCTTTCACACCCGCTTTCCCGAATACGCCAATGAACGCTGGGCGGTGCCGATTTCATGGGGCTATGCGGTCCTCAAGGACTTCCACAAGGACGGCGAGGCGATGATGGTCGCGACGCCCGGCCTCATGGATGAGCTGAAAGAGCGCGGCTTCACCGGCATGAAGCTGTGGGCGCGGGGCGTCGACCTCAAGCAGTTCGTTCCCGGCGATCGCAGCGTCCTCGACCAGTATCCGCGCCCGATCTTTCTGTATGTCGGGCGGCTTGCGGTCGAAAAGTCGATCGAGGATTTCCTCAAATGCGACCTGCCCGGCGCCAAGCTCATCGTCGGCGACGGCCCGCAGCGCGCCGAGCTTGAGGAGCGGTTCAAGGACGCGGTGTTCGTCGGCCCGAAATTCGGCGAGGAGCTGACCAGATATTATCAGGGGGCGGATGTTTTCGTCTTTCCGTCGCGCACCGACACGTTCGGCCTCGTCAATGTCGAGGCCCTCGCCTGCGGCGTTCCCGTGGCGGCCTATCCGGTGCGCGGCCCGCTCGAGATCCTCGACGGCGCGCCGGCGGGCTGCGGCGCGATGAACGAGGATCTTCGGCAGGCCTGTCTCGACGCCCTCAATAACCGGGATCCCGCGCAATGCCGCAAATGGGCGGAGCGCTTCTCGTGGGACGCCGCCTCGCGCCAGTTCATCGCCAATCTCGAAATGCCGGGATTCGACGAGGAATTCTGGCTGAAATCGGCGAAGATGATCGACTGACCGTCCCTGATCGGGACGCCGGCGACGCCTGCGTCGCGCGGCACGGGCCTTGCCTTGCTTGCTCCCGGAAACAAGGGAGCGCGCGAAGGTGGGCCATCCGATCGATCTTTTTGTCGGCAATCGCGTGCGACAGCGGCGTCGCCTCATCGGCATGACGCAGCAGGCGCTCGCCGAGGCGGTCAACATCCGCTTCCAGCAGATCCAGAAATATGAAAGCGGCGCGAACCGCATTTCCGCCTCGCGCCTGTGGGAGCTCGCAAAGGCGCTCGGCGTGCCGGTCACCTATTTTTACGACGGGCTCGACAGCGAGCTCGCAGATTGCGCCGGCGCGCGCAACGGCGATCACGCGGCGACGCTTGGTCATGACCCGTTTGAAAACAGCGACACGCTGGCGCTCGTGCGGGCGTTCTATACGATGAACGCGGAGCCGCGCCGGCGCCTTCTTGACCTTGCGCGCGCGCTGTCGGGCGAATCCTGACCGCTGCTTGAATTTGCGACCGGGCCGGACCATCGTTCCGGCCGATGAGCGATCCGACCTTTGAGGAATTGACCGCGTTCGCCGAACGCCTCGCAGACGCGGCGCGCGCGGAAACCCTGCCGCGCTTTCGCGCGAATGCGGAAATTCACAACAAGGCGGGCGCGCTGTTCGATCCCGTCACTGACGCCGACCGCGAGGCGGAGAGGGCGATGCGGCGCATGATCGCCGCATTCTATCCCGGCCATGGCGTCATCGGCGAGGAATTCGGCAAGACCGCGCCTGACGCGCTCTACCGCTGGGTGCTCGATCCCGTCGACGGCACGCGCGCCTTCATCTGCGGGGTTCCTTCCTGGGCGACGCTGATCGCGGTTGAACGCGGGGGCGCGCCGCTTGTCGGCCTCATCGACCAGCCTTTCACCGGCGAGCGCTGGATCGGCGCGGCCGGCCAGGGCGCGCGCTACCGGCGCGGCGGCGATACCGCGCCCTGCCGGACGAGCGGGATTGACGCGCTTTCCCGCGCGCGCCTGTCGACGACCGATCCGCGCGCCGCCGGCTATTTCACGCGCGGCGAGGCCGAGGCCTTCGCCGCCGTCGCCGCGCGCACGCGCGTCGCGCGGTTCAGCCTCGATGCTTACGGCTATGCGCTGCTTGCAAGGGGCGAGATCGACCTCGTGATCGAAGCGAACCTCAACCATCATGATTTCGCCGCGCTCATTCCGGTGGTCGAGGGCGCAGGCGGCGTCATCACCGGCTGGCGCGGCGAAGCTCCGGGAACGGACGATCGCGGCCGCATCGTCGCGGCGGCGAGCCCGGCGCTGCATCGCGCCGCGATGGAGATCTTGGGCGCGAGCGGCGAGTGGTGAAGGGCGCTGCAGGCACTCTTGCCGATTCACCTCTCGGAGGGATCACGCCGCCCGCAGCTTCTTCAACACCAGCGACTTCTTGCGGCCGTCCGGCGCATCGAGCGGGCCTGCGTCGAGCCCGGCGCGATCGACGATGTCGCGGGCGAGCATCGGCGCCTCGCGGCGGAAGACCGTCTTGCCGGCGTCGTCCACGTAAATGACGAAGAAGCCTTCCTCGGCGTCCATCGCATGGCGAAGCAGGGAGGCGTCGAGCCATTCCATCGGTTCGCCGTTCTTGCGCGGACGGTTCTGGCCGTAGACCTCGATGACCGAAACATCGGCGCCGATCAGCGTCGCAATCGCCGGCTTCAAGAGCTTGCGCTGGATGCGGCAGGCGTGTGCGTTCGCCGTGGGGCCGATGACGAACAACGTGCGCTTGGGGGAAAAGCGCTTGGGTTCAGCGTCCTTGATCGCCTCGCGGATCGCGCCCACGCGAATGGGTTCGTGTGCAGCGAACCAGGCCGCCAGCCCGAAAATGACGCAAACCGCGATGATGAGCAGAGTGAGGCCCATGTTGGGGAAACTAGCCGAGCGTCATTGATCGGGCGTTAACGAATTTTTCCCCAAAACCGGGGAGTCCCTAGAACACGGGCTGATTCAGCCCGCGCCGCCAGGCGACGGTGCGGGCGACGCCGTCGGCGAGGGCGACCTTGGGGGCGTAGCCGAGGAGCGCTCTTGCCTTGGAAATGTCGGCCCAGGTGCGCTCGACGTCTCCCTTCTGCATGCCTGTCAGGGTCCTGCGCGCCGCAAGCCCCAGTTCCTTTTCGAGAAGCGCAACGAGGGTCGTCAGCTCCTCGGGGCGGTCATTGCCGAGATTGAAGAGGCGGTGGAAGGCTTCCGCTTCGCCGGGCGGGCGCGCTGCGGCGGCAAGGACGCCGTCGACGATGTCGTCGATATAGGTGAAATCGCGCGCCATCCGGCCTTCGTTATAGAGCTCGACCGGTTCGCCCTTAAGCATCTTCTCGGTGAAGATGAGACAGGCCATGTCGGGCCGGCCCCATGGTCCGTATACGGTGAAAAACCGGAGACCCGTCATCGGGATCGCGTAGAGCCGGGCGTAAGCGGCGGCCATCGCTTCGTTCGCCTTTTTCGTCGCGCCGTAGAAGGAAACCGGCTCGTCTGTGCGGTCGTCCTCCGCGAAGGGGACCTTCCTGTTCGCGCCGTAGACGGACGATGACGAGGCGTAGACGAAGTGCGGAACCGCGATCTTGCGCGCAAGCTCCATGACCGAGAGATGGCCTTCAAGATTCGCGCGCGAATAGGCGAAGGGGTTCTCGATCGAATAGCGCACGCCCGCCTGCGCCGCGAGATGGACGATGAGGTCGAAGCGTCCCGCGGCGGCGCGCAACAGCGCCTCATGATCGGCGATGTCGACCATGTGGAAGCTGAAATGCGCCTGCGGCGTCAGCCGGTCGAGCCGGGCGCGTTTCAGCGCCGGCGAGTAGTAATCATTGAGATTATCGACGCCGACGACCGTATCGCCGCGCCGGAGCAGGGCCTCGCATGTCGCCGCGCCGATGAAGCCGGCGGCCCCGGTGACGAGAATGCGCATCGTTTCCCTTGGCCCGTTCCCTCAGGATTGGCGGAGGACTTCATCATAAAGTCCCTCCGGTAATGTGCGGCGTCTATGCAACATCAACGCCGCGATGGCCAGCATGGCTAACGCAACGGCGGGAAAGACGAGCGCCGGATCGACGCCGGTCGCGGTGATGGCGAAGGTGGCGAGCGAGCCAGGGATCGCAAAGGCGGCGTTCATGAAGGCGCTTGCGGCCATGATGCGCGCGCGCACCGTCGGCGGCGCCCGCCGCTGCACCGCCGCCTGCAAGGGCGCGATGTAAACGCCCATCAGCGCCGAGGTGGCGACGAAGAGGAAGGACAGGAACAGCCCTTCCGGCGTCGTCATCAGCGCCGACGCCTTCAGCGTTTCGCCGGGTTCGGCCGCGACGAGCGGCGACACCGCGTAGACGAGAAGGCCGAAGACGCCGGCGAGGCCGATGGCGACCGCCGAGGCGCCAAGGCCCGAGCGTCCCTTCGCAAGGCTCGCCGCGCCAATGGCGCCAAGGCCGGCGCCGACCGCGAAGAGGCCGTTGAGCGCGGTTGCGGCGAGCGCTGTCGCGCCAAGCGTGTCGCGCGCATAAAGCGGCGTCAGCACGGTGACCGCGGTCGAGAGGAGAAAGAAGGCCGCGCAGCCGAGGACGGGCGGCGCGACGCCGCGGGCGTTCCTGACAAGGCGCGCCATCTCGGCGACCTGGCTGACCCAGTTGAACGAGAGCGTGAGGTCGGGGTCGTTGGCGCCGGCGCGCAGCGTTCGAAGACTTGCGAGCCATCCAAGCGTCGAGGCGGCGAGAAGGACGCCCGCGACCTTGGTCCCGCCGTCATGCGTCGCAATCAGCGCGCCTCCGACCATGTAGCCGACAAGGATGCTGCAATAGAGCCCGGCATTGCACAGGCCGTTGCCGCGCACGAGTTCGCCAGGCGCGAGATATTTCGGCATCGCGCCGGTCCTGACGGGCGAGAAAAACGCCGACTGCGCGCCCATCGCGAACAGCATCGCGATCGCGAGCGCCCCGATCTCGAAGGTGAAGGCGACGGCCGCGACCAGCATCAGAAAGACCTCGGCCAGCTTGGTGCGCCGGAACATCATGGAGGTCTCGTATTTGTCGGCGAGCTGGCCCGAGAGCGGCGTGAATAACATGATCGCCAGCGGCAACAGCGCGCCGATGAGCGGGATCGCATTGTCGGCGCGTCCGGGCGTCGGCGCTGCGAGAACGCCGAAAGAAATGCCGATCAGCAACGCCTGCCGCAGCACGTTGTCGGAGAACGCGCCGAGCGACAGCGCGGTCCACATCGGCCAGAATCGCCGCTGGAAGAAGAGCGCCGTCCCGCCAGATCGCGTGGCCTCGCTCATCGGCCCTCTGCGCGTGCGGGATGGGGGTCCGGGAGCGGCGCCGGCAGGCTCTCCGCAGTCCGCCCGACAAGCTCAAGGGAACGTTTTTCGACGGCGGTTTCGAGGCGCGCCATGAACTCTTCCTTTTCAAGCCCGGGCGGAAGCGGATCGAGGAACTCGATCACCGCCTCGCCCGGCGTCAGGCGCCATGATTGCTGCGGCCAGTAAAGGCCGAGGTTTGTCGCGACCGGCACGGCCGGGCAGCCATAGGCGGCGTACATGTGATAGACGCCGCGGCGATAGCGATAGCGTTCGCCGACCGGCGCGAGATGGCCTTCCGGATAGATCAGGATGCGGCGGTTCTCGTCCTGCGCCTTCTTCAGCTCGACATCGACGAGACGGGCGCGGGCGTAGGCGCCGCCGCAATTGTCGACGATGATCGCGCCCATTTTTCGCAGGATTCCGCCGAGCAGCGGAAATTTTTCGAGATGGTCGCCGGTGACGAAGGCGAGGTCCGAAAGCTCCGAGAACATCACGATGCCGTCGCCCCAGCTCTGGTGTTTGGCGGCGATGATGCAGGGGCCGTCGGGCAGGCGCTCGCGGCCGCGAACGACGATTTTCACTCCGGCGATCGTCCGCATGAAGAACGTCATCGTCTGCGTATAACGCCTTATCCAGGCGACGGTCGGGCGGCGGCTCGGAACGAGCAGCAAGGGAATGGAGGTAAGCGCGAAAAACGCCGATGTCGCCCAATAGGCGGCCTGAAAGAGAATGATCCGCATCGGGATGCGCGCTCCTCAAGAGGCTTCGGGCGCTGCGCCGAGCGCGGCGAGCGCGGCGCGCGAAAGATCGTCCGACCATGCGCCGAGGGGACCTTCCAGGCGGCCATAGCTGATTTGCAGCGCGGTCTGGAGAACGACGCCGAGCGCCATCCCGGCGGCGAGCGCAGGATCACGGCGCGGAATTTCACGCCGCTTCATCGCCGCGGCGACAAGGTCCTCGACCGCCGCGACCGGATTGTCGACGCCCTCCGGCGTCGGCATGAAGCGGTGCGCGTAAAGCAAGTGGAATTTGAACAGCGGAAAGTCCGCATCCGCCGTGGCGCAATAAGCCTCGACGACAGCGCGCGCCTGCGCCGGAAAGTCGGCCTTGCGCGCCGCGGCCTCGCGCACGAGGCCCGCAAGGCGGGCGTGGATTTCGAGAAAGAGCGACCGGGCAAGCTCGTCCTTGCTGTCGAAATGGCGGTAGATCGCGCCCTCCGAGACGCCCGCCGCCGCCGCGATGTCCCGCGTCGTCGCGGCGTCGACGCCGCGCGCCACGAAGAGGTCGAGGGCGGCGCGTTCTATTCGGGCCCTTGTCGCCTGCGCGCCCGGCAAGGCGCTGCGCCCGGCGGGGGGCAGGTCTTTTTGGATCGGGGTCGGCATCGGCGGCGTCCTTAGGTAAGTGAGCGTTCACTTACTTAAGGGCCCATCCACCGCCCGTCAAGAGCCCGTCTGGAGTCTTGCGGCTGCGAAAATCCCGGGGCCGGGCGCTTGACCGCGGGCCGACAGCGCCAAAATAATTAAGGCAGGACGACGGGGAGGAAGATCCCATGTCCATCAAGCGCATTCTGGTTCCGTTCGAAACCGCTGACGCGGGCGCTGCCGCGCTGCGTCTGGCAATGGCCGTCGCTGAGGAGTTTGGCGCGACGGTCGACGCGCTCCACATCAGGGAGCGCCCGCAGGTTCCTCCCAGCGAATATTATCCCCTCGGCGCGATCGTCTCGGAGGATTTCCTGAAGGCGCTTGAGGCCGCCGCCGCCGTCAAGGCCACGCGCCTCCGGCAGACGTTCAACGACACCGTCAGCGCGGCGGCGGCGAGCGTCGCGGTGCGCTGGGTCGAGCATGAGGGCGCGAGCCCCGCCGATGTCGGCGCCGCCGCGCGCGTCGCCGATCTTGCGGTTTTCAGCCGGACGAACGAGGCCTCGCGGATGCGCGAGAGCGCCAACCTTGAGGAAGTCCTCTTTCAGGCGGGGCGTCCCGCGCTCATTGCGCCGGCGGGCGCCGGCGCCGCCCCGTTCCGGCGCATCCTGTTCGCCTGGAACGGTTCGCGAGAGGCGGCGCGAGCGATGGCGGCGGCGATGGAATTTTTCGAGCGCGCGGACGCCGTCGCGGTGGTCAGTTTCGGCCTTGCAGGACCTGCCCTTGCGTCTGCGGAAGAAGCGGCGGCGACGCTCCGGCTCCACGGCGTCAAGGCGGAGGTCATCAAGCGCGACCGCGAAGACCGCGACGCCGAAGGGTTCCTCGATCTTGCCCGCGAGTGGCGCGCCGATCTTACGGTGATGGGCGCCTATTCGCATGCGCGCTGGCGCCAGATCGTGCTCGGCGGCTTCACGCGCGGCATGCTGGCGCAGGCCAACCTGCCGGTCCTGATGGCGCATTGAAGGGCGCTGCGCATTAATCGGCGCCCGGATGAAAAGATGCTGGCTCTGATGCCGCGAACAAGCGCAGCCGGCGCCGCAACCGCCCGCCGTCACCCCGGAGCGGCGCGTCCGGGGTGACGGCGGGCGGTCGCCGATCATATTCTCGTGAGCCTATAAGGTTAACGCCTTTTTATCCGGGGTTTTCAAGGAGGCGCCGGAATCCCGTTAACCATCAGACCCCGCATGATTGCTGGAGCGCCCACACCTGACAGCCGGCGCCGGCGAGACCATCTCGCGCCAACGTTGAAAGTTATCCCCCTCCCTTGCGGCGGCCTTATGATGCCTCTCGCGATTAAGGAAGAGGAGGATCGCCGGATGAATTCCACGACCACCAGCAAGGAGCGGGCATCGTCGGCGCGCGTCACCTCGCCTGCGTCGGCGGGCGACCTGAAGGCCGGCGCCGCCGGGGACGCGGGAAAGGCGCGCACAAACGCGAACCCCCTCCGGACTTTCCGGACTTTCCGGATTTTCCGGAATGGATCTCCTGCCTGCCGGCTGGAGGAAGGCCGCGAGGACGCAAAACCCCTCCGAAGTCTCCGAACCTTCCGGATTTTCCGGAAAGCGCCGGCGCGCCCCGGCGAGCGGGCAGGACGGGAGATTAAGGACTCTGATGAGGCCCAGCAGCTTGACCTTGCGATGAAGGCGGGGATCGTAGGGCGATGGGGCCGGCATTCGAGATCGCAGTTCGCGTCTATTACGAAGACACCGACTTTTCCGGCGTCGTCTATCACGCTCGCCATTTGCAGTTTTTCGAGCGCGGCCGCACGGAGGCGTTGCGGGCCTGCGGCGTCTCGCATTCCGACCTGCTCGCCCGCGATGAGCCGCTCGCCTTCGCCGTCCGCCGCATGAACGTTGAGTGGCGCGCCTCGGCGCGGATCGATGATCTCCTCACTGTTGTGACCCGGTTCGGCGAGGTCCGCGGCGCGCGCATGCTGATCGGGCAGGAGATTACGCGCGGCGAGGCTGTTATAGCTACCGCCGACGTCGAGGCCGCCTGCATGAACCTCGACGGGCGCCCGCGACGCCTGCCGGCTGAGATCGTCGCAAGGTTCGGAATGGCCTGATCGGGGCCGAAACAGCCGCAGCGCGCGGGCCGTCCGCCGGGCTTTGCCGCCCTCGCGGAAGCCGCTAAGGGAGAGACAAAATAACGCGTCGCTGCTGGCGGCCTGCCATTTTTAGGGCGGGCGTCATCTGATCGCCGCAAACTTGCCGCAAGGGTTCGGAGGTAAGGCCCCTGACCCTTCGGGGGGATATGCCGTCAGTCAAACCTGTCAGGGATTAGAGGATCAATGGAAACGGAAGTCGCGGTCGCCGCCGGCCAATCTCTCGGGGGCGAGTTCAGCCTCCTGAGCCTGTTCCTGAGCGCCGGCCTCGTGGTGAAGATCGTGATGGCGATCCTCGTCATCTCGTCGGTGTGGTCGTGGGCGGTCATCATCGACAAGTCGCTCCTGTTCGGAAAGCTGAAGACGAAATCGGCGAAGTTCGAGGACGCGTTCTGGTCGGGCAAGCCGCTTGACGAGCTGCACCGGCGCCTTGGCGACAAGGGCGATCATCCGATGGCCCGCGTCTTCACCGCCGGCATGACCGAATGGTCGCGCGCCAAAGATGTCGGCCGCAGCGAAGGCCTCGTCGCCGGCGCGCGCGACCGCATCGAAAAGGTGATGAACGTCGTCGTCGCGCGCGAGCTTGAAAGCGCGGAGAGGAATCTCGGCGTGCTCGCGACGATCGGCTCGGCGGCGCCGTTTGTCGGCCTGCTCGGCACCGTGTGGGGCATTATGACGGCGTTCCAGGCGATCGCCGCGACGAAGGACACGAACCTCGCCGTCGTCGCACCCGGCATCGCCGAGGCGCTGTTCGCGACCGCGCTCGGCCTTCTTGCCGCGATCCCGGCGGTTGTCGGCTACAACCGCTATTCGGCGGCGCTCAATTCCTACGCCGTGCGCCTGCAGGGGTTCGCCGACGAGTTCGCGGCGATCCTGTCGCGCCAGCTCGATGAAAGGGCGCGCTGATGGGCGCTTCGATGGGCGGCGGCGGCGCGCACCGGCACAGGCCCGGCCGCACGCGAATGCTGGCCGAAATCAACGTGACGCCGCTCGTCGACGTCATGCTGGTGCTCTTGATCGTGTTCATGGTCGCCGCGCCGCTGCTGACTGTCGGCGTCGCGGTCGATCTCCCCGAAACCGCGGCGCAGCCGATTCCGGAACAAGGCGAACCCCTTACCGTCACGATCACCAGCGACGGCACGATCTTCGTGCAGGAGACGGCGGTCGAGCTTGACCGCCTCGTGCCGCAGCTCGAGGCGATCGCGACCGCCGGCTACGACCAGCGCATCTACATTCGCGGCGATCAGGCGCGCTCTTATGGCGAGGTCGTGCGCGTGATGGGCCGCATCAACGCGGCGGGTTTCCGCCGCATCGGTCTCGTCACCGACCGCGAACTCGAGTGACCGCGGCCGGTTGAAGGAGCGTCATGCGGACGAGCCTCGTTGCGTCTCTTGCCCTGCATGCCGGCGCGGTGGCTTTCGCCTTCGTGTCGCTGCCCGAGTTCATGCGCACGCGCGTCGTCGAGGCGCCGGTCATCCCGATCGAGCTGATCGCCAAGGCCGAGCTCGCCGAGAAGACCAGCGTTCCCGCCGCCGCGCCGAAGCCGAAGCCGGAAACCGAAAAGCCGCCCGCGCCGCCGGCGGAGAAAAAGCCCGAGCCGCCGAAGGCCGATCCCAAACCAGAGCCGAAGCCGGAAGAAAAGCTCGCCGAAAAGAAGCCTGATGAGAAGAAGCCCGACGACAAGAAGCCGGAAAAGAAGCCGGAAAAGAAGCCCGAGAAGAAGCCGGACGATCTCGATCTCGACGCGCTGGCCGCGCTAATCGACAAGTCGAAAAAGGACAAGACTTCGGGCGCCTCTTCCGAGGCGCGCGAGCAGGCGGACCGCCCGCGTGAAGCGATTGGCGCCGGCGATCGCCTGACGGCGAGCGAGATCGACAAGATGCGCGCGGCGGTCGCGCGCTGCTGGATCGCGAGCGCTATTCTCGGCGCGCCGAACCCGGAAAACCTCGTCGTCGAGATCGACATCGACCTCAATCGCGACGGCACCCTTGCGGGCGCCCCGCGCGTCGTCAACGCGGCCGAGATCGCGCTCTCCGGCAATCGATTCTGGAAGGTCGCCGAACAGAACGCGGTGCGGGCCTTGCAGGCCTGCCAGCCCTATGATTTCTTCGATCCGGCGCGCTACCAGGAATGGCGCGCCTTCACGCTCAATTTCGACCCGAGCGTCATGGCCGGGTTTTAGCGGGCGCGCGGACTTATCCGCGCCCTAATTCATTGCTTCGAATCGGTTAGCAGTTTCAAAATGCGGAAAACGGGCATGACGATGATGAACAGGATGGTCCTTGCGGTTTTTGCTGCGCTGGCGGCGCTTGGCGCTTTCGCGTCCGTCGAGGCTCGGGTCCGGATCGACATCACGCAGGCGAATGTAGAGCCGATGCCGATCGCGGTCCCGGACTTCATCGCCGAGACCGATCAGATGCGCACGCTCGGACGCGACATCACCGGCGTCATCATGGCGGACCTTGATCGCTCGGGCCTTTTCAGCGTTATCGACCAGCGCGCCTATATCGAACGCCTTGCAAGCGTGAACGTGCGCCCGCGCTTTCCGGACTGGCGCATCATCAATGCGCAGGTGCTCGTCGTCGGCGACGTGCGCCCGACGCCTGACGGGCGCATCGAGGTCGCAACGCGCGTCTGGGACGTCTATTCCAACGAGCAGCTCGGCGCCGTCTCGTTCAAGACGCCTGCCGACAACTGGCGGCGCGCGGCGCACAAGGTCGCCGATTTCGTCTACAAGTCGCTGACCGGCGAGGAAGGCTATTTCGACACCCGCGTCGTTTTCATCCATGAAACGGGTCCGAAGCAGAAACGCACCAAGCGACTGATGATCATGGATCAGGACGGCGCCAATCCGGTGTTGCTGACCGATGGCCTGAACTATCAGGCGCTGACGCCGCGCTTCTCGCCGACGCAGCAGCAGATCACGTACATGGCCCTGTTCGACAACAAGCCGGGCCAAGTCTTTCTTTTCAACATAGAGACCGGCGAGCAGGAGCAGCTCGGAACGTTCCGCGGCATGACCTTCGCGCCGCGTTTCACGCCGGACGGCACGCGCGTCCTGATGTCCATGGAGCGCGCCGGCAATTCCGACATCTTCATGATGGAGCTTGCGACGCGCAAGCTGACGCGCCTCACCGACAATCCCGGCATCGACACCTCGCCGACCATGTCGCCCGACGGACGCCGGATCGCCTTCACGTCCGACCGCGGCGGCTCGGAACAGATCTATGTGATGGGGGCGGACGGATCAGCGCCCAAGCGCATCACGTTCGGCCAGGGGCGCTATCAGACCCCGGTGTGGTCGCCGCGCGGCGATCTTATCGCCTTCACGCGGCTCTATCAGGGGCGCTTTTATATCGGCGTCATCCGGCCCGACGGCACGGGCGAGCGGCTGCTCACCGAGAGCTATCTCGACGAAGGGCCGACCTGGTCCCCGAACGGACGCGTCCTGATGTTCTTCCGCGAAGCCTCGCCGGGGACGGGACCCGTCCTCTGGTCGGTCGACCTTACGGGGCGGAACCTGCGCCGGGTCAGGACCCCGGGCGACGCCTCAGACCCAGCCTGGTCGCCGCCGCTGCCATAACGCGTTTTTCATTTTGGCCCCGTACCGGTTTTGCTTGATCGGGGCCTCGACGCGGATTACGTTTCGACCGCTAAGTATACCGATAGTTAATCTTTGGAGGTTAATTCGGGATTGGCACCTGCGCGGCCGCAACGCGGCCCGCTCGGGTGACGCCGGTCACACCGGCGTCGCAATTGGTGTTCACAGAGGGTGATGTTGGGGCCAGCCCCAATGCGTCCAGTAATCGCGCAGCGGAGCTCAAGAATGAAAAAATCCTTCACTATCAAACTGATCGGCGTCATCGGCCTGGCGTTTCTCGCGACCGCCTGCGCCAGCAAGAAGGCGACCGGGCCGGATGTCGTCGCAACCGACAGCGGCAGCACGGGATATGGCAATGTCGTCCCGGGCTCGCAGGGCGACCTTGAATCGAACGTCGGCCACCGCGTTTTCTTCGGCTACGACCAGTACGCTCTGACTGGCGAGGCTCAGGCGACGCTGCAGCGCCAGGCGCAGTTCCTCCAGCAATATCCGAACGTCCGCATCCAGATCGCCGGCAATTGCGACGAACGCGGCACGCGCGAATATAACCTCGCGCTCGGCGCCCGCCGCGCCGAAGCGGCGCGCGCCTATCTCGTCAGCCTTGGCGTCGCCTCGTCGCGCATCACGACGGTTTCCTACGGCAAGGAGCGCCCGATCGACGCGCGCTCTACCGAGGACGCCTGGGCCCTCAACCGCAATGCGACGACGACGATCGTCAGCGCCGGCGCCTGAGAGCTTTGAAATGTTTTCTGAAGCGCGCCGGCGTCGAACGCCGGCGCGTTTTTTATGCGCGACGCCATATTTCCGGCCCAGCGCGGCGCGAAGATGCTATGGGTTGCCGAACCGGTTAGGAAGGCGTTGATAGCCATTCGCCGCCGCACAAGGACTGACGTCATGCGTTCACTTCCGCTCGTCGCCGCCGCTTTACTCGCCTTCGCCGTGTCGCCGGCTTTCGCCGGCACCAAGGAGCGCGTCGAGGCGCTCGAAGCTGCAGTCACGCAATTGCAGACGACCAGCGTCGCTGCTCGAGAGGCGAACGCGAAAATCGACCGGCTCGAAGCGGAAGTGAGAAGCCTCACCGGCCGCGTCGAGGAATTGACCTTCGAACTCGATAAGGCGCGCGCCCGTCTCGATTCCGTCAGCGCCGCGCTTGCCGGCGATGCGCCGGCGCCGCTCGCAGGCGCCCCCGCAGGCCCCAAAGACCTCATCGCCAACGAAATCACGCGCGCGCAGCCGGCGGCCGGCGATGTCGCGCTGCCGCTCGATCCGGACGCCGCCTTCTCCTATGCGTCAGACTTCCTGCTCGCTGGCGACTACGCAAAGGCCGAGCTCGCTTTCGGCAAGTTCATCGAGGCGTTTCCCAATCATCCGCGCACGGCGGATGCGAAATTCCGCCTCGGCGAGGTCTACCTCGCCGGCGGCAAGAACACGGAGGCCGCCGACACCTTCATCGCCTTCATCCGCGCCTATCCGCAAAGCGCGCGCGGGGCGGAAGCCTATTTGAAGCTCGGCACCGCCTTTTCGCGCCTCTCAAAGCCCGATGAAGCGTGCAAGGTATTCAAGACGCTGAAAACGAAATATCCGAACGCGGCGCCGGCGGTTCTCCAGCGCGCCGATGTCGAGATGGCGCGTATCAACTGCCGTTGACGAAAGCGCTCGAGGAGCGGTTCGCAGCGCGCTGGGTCGCGGCAGGGGCCCCGAAGCGGCTGCTTCTTGCAGTCTCGGGCGGGGGCGATTCGGTAGCCTTGATGAGGCTAGCCGCGCGGCTGTCGGGGGCCGGCGTTTTCCCCTTTGTCGCAACGGTCGATCATGGCCTCAGGCCGGCGTCGGCTTTGGAGGCTGATTTCGTCCTTAACGAGGCCGCCGCGCTCGGACTGCCGGCTGTCACCCTGCGCTGGCACGGCGAAAAACCCTCGACCGGACTTCAGGCGACCGCGCGCGACAATCGCTATCGACTGCTCGCGGCCGAGGCCGAGCGGATCGGCGCCGACGCCATTCTCACCGCTCACACGCAGGACGACCAGGTCGAAACGATCCTGATGCGCATTGCACACCGGACTGGCGTCGACGGCCTTGCAGGCATGGCCGAAGAAACGGCCATCTCCAAGGGCGCCGGACCGCCGCAGCGTCTTCTGCGGCTTCTGCTCGGCGAGCAGCGCGAGGATTTGCGCGACTATGTTGGCGCTTGCGGCGCACGCTTCATCGACGACCCTTCGAACGACGAGCCGCGATTTGAACGGGTGCGGATGCGCCGGTTCCTGAACTCCGCGCCCGGGCGTGACGCCCTTTTCAAGGATAGCATCGCGCTTGCTGTCGGCGCCGGTGCCCTCAAAGCGCTCTCGATCCGGCTCGGCGACGCCGGGTTCAAGCGGGCCGGCGGCGCGTTCCTGGCGGACGGCAGCATCAGCCTTGGCGCGATTGACGACGCCCGTCTGGCAGCACGCCTTATCCACGCGGCGGGCGGCGGCGCGCATGCCCCTGACGCGGACGCGGCCGCCGCCGCGTTTGCTGCTGCATTATCCGGCCGGCGTGTGACGCTATCGGGCGCTTTGATCGATCCTGAGGGTAAAGGGCTTCTGATCCGGCGCGAGCCTGCCGCGATCCTTGGACGGTCCGATCGACCGGGCCTGCGGCCGCTCGCAATGCCACCCGGGTCCGGCATCCTGTGGGATCGGCGCTTCGCCGTCGAAAACGTCCTTGCCTCGGTCGCAGAATTGCGCCCCCTCGGTGACGCCGCCCGCGCCCTTGGCGCGCCAAGATTAAAAGCCCTCGCGACCGCGCCGGGGCTTTTTATCGGCGGCGAACTGGCCGCCTTTCCGGGCGACGACGGCCAAGGCGACCTCGCCATTCGCAATCTTGTTCCCGAACGCATCGCAGGAGCGGTGATCCGCTTCTGACCGTGGTTACATATTTGTGAAGCGCCGCAGTGGCGCCGGCCTTCCTTAACCCCTATCTACTAGGCTTGGCATTCGGCCCGGAGCGCTGTGCCCGAAAGGATTCTTGAATGAACGGACGTAACCTCCTGATCTGGGGCCTCGTCATCGTCTTTTTCATCATCTTGCTGCAGAGCTTCAAGCTCTCCACGCCTGGGCCGCAAGCCGAACGCCTGTCCTATTCCGAGTTCGTCGCGCAGATCGACAATGGCGGCGTCAAATCGGCGGAGATCAACCGCGGCAACGTCAAGGGCGTCCTGGGAAGCGGCAAGTCCTTCGTGACCGCCATTCCGGAAGGCTCGGGCGTCGCCATAGCCGATCGGCTCAATCAGTCCGGGGCGCAGACAAAGATCACGCCGGAGGAGGAACTGCCGCTCCTCCTTCAGGTCATCTTCAATATCCTGCCCTTTGTCATATTTCTCGCCTTCTTCTTCTTCGTCGTCCGGCAGATGCAGGGCGCGGGCGGGAAGGCGATGGGCTTTGGCAAGAGCCGCGCGAAGCTTCTGACCGAACGTCAGGGGCGCGTGACCTTTGAGGACGTCGCCGGCATCGACGAGGCGAAGGAGGAGCTCGAAGAGATCGTCGAGTATCTGAAGGATCCGATGAAGTTCCAGCGCCTCGGCGGCAAGATTCCGAAAGGCGCGCTGCTCGTCGGCCCGCCGGGCACCGGCAAGACGCTTCTTGCGCGCGCGATCGCGGGCGAGGCGAACGTGCCGTTCTTCACCATCTCGGGCTCCGATTTCGTCGAAATGTTCGTCGGCGTCGGCGCAAGCCGCGTGCGCGACATGTTCGACCAGGCGAAGAAGAACGCGCCCTGCATCATTTTCATTGACGAGATCGACGCCGTCGGCCGTCACCGCGGCGCGGGGCTCGGCGGCGGCAACGACGAACGCGAGCAGACGCTGAACCAGCTCCTTGTCGAGATGGACGGCTTTGAGTCGAACGAAGGCATCATCCTTATCGCCGCGACGAACCGGCCCGACGTGCTCGACCCGGCGCTATTGCGTCCCGGCCGCTTCGACCGTCAGGTCGTCGTCCCGAATCCGGACGTCGCCGGCCGCGAGAAGATTCTCTCGGTGCATGCGAAGAAGGTTCCGCTGGCGCCCGACGTCAACCTGAGGACGATCGCCCGCGGTACGCCTGGGTTTTCGGGTGCTGATCTTGCGAACATCGTCAACGAGGCCGCGCTCCTTGCCGCGCGCCGCGGCAAGCGGTTTGTGACCTCGAAGGAATTCGACGACGCGAAGGACAAGGTCATGATGGGCGCCGAGCGGCGATCCATGGCCATGACGGAAGAAGAAAAGATGCTGACCGCCTATCACGAGGCAGGGCATGCGATCGTCGCGATCACCGTTCCCGGCAACGATCCGATTCACAAGGCGACCATCATTCCGCGCGGACGCGCCCTCGGCATGGTTCAATCGCTCCCCGAGCGCGACCGCTATTCGTTCTCGTTGCAGCAGATGACCGGACGCCTCGCGATGGCGATGGGCGGCCGCGTCGCCGAGGAGCTGAAATTCGGCCCTGAAAAGGTGACGTCGGGCGCATCGTCCGACATCGAATATGTGACGCGACTGGCGCGCGCGATGGTCACCAAATACGGCCTTTCGGACAAGCTCGGCCCGATCGCCTATGCAGAGGAAGAAGGCGAAGTCTTCCTCGGCCAGTCGATCGCGCGCACGAAGGCGATCTCCTCTGAAACCGCCAAGATGATCGAGGACGAGATCAAGCGCTTCGTCACCGAAGGCTATGAGAAGGCGCGTCAGGTCCTCACCGAGCGCAATGTCGACTGGGAGCGCCTTGCGCAGGCGCTTCTCGAATTCGAGACATTGACGGGCGACGAGATCGCGGCGCTGCTTCGTGGCGAAAAGATCGTCCGCAAGGAACCGACCGATCTCGGCGACACGCCCCCGCCGTCTTCGGTGCCGTCGACGGCCGGAACGCCGCGTCCTGGTCCTGACGCCGGCCTGAACCCGAGCCCCGCCGGCGCCTGAACGCGAGCGGCGCAGTGACTCACGCCGCGCGCAGGGCGGCGTCCACCGCTGCGATCGCGCGCGTGCGGACTTCTTCGTAGTCGAGCGTCGCCGCGATCTCGACGATCCTTGCGTGGTTGAATGTCAGAGCCGGCAGGGAGGCGATTTTGAGCGCGACCAACTCGCGATCATGGTCGGGTTTTCGTGCGAGCGCTGTTTCAAGATCGACAACCAGACGGATGACGAGGGTCGGCGCATAGGCGGCCATCTCCGCATACAGCGCGTGCTCTTTCGCCTTTATGCGGGCGAGTGAGGCGCTCGTCGCCTCGCCGGCGAGAATCGGCCCGTCATGAACGCCCGGCGTTTCGATCTGCGGATAGCGGTCCGTGACGACAACGACGCCGCGCCGTCGCTTGTCCAGAAGCTCCTCGAATCGGCGGCGTCGTTTTCTCGATCGGTGCAGGGCGTAGCGCGCTGCAATCGGGCCGGGGATCGGCGCGGCGGGATCGCGCAGCGTGTCCGCGACGCCCTCGAGGCGCCCCTTCAGCCAGCTTCCGATCAGCGGAAAGCGGCCGATCCTTCTGCTTGTGGCGCTGGAGCCTTCGCCAAGATACCCCGCTTCCGCGGGCCGGCTCTGGCGGATGTGGGTCAGGAGATCGGCGGAAAGCCTCGACTTGCCGGCGCCGTCCGCGCCGACGATGGCGATCAATGGGGCAAGCTTTTCTGCTGCAGCCATCAGCGCATGTCTTTGAAGTATCCCGTCATGCTGAGAACAGCGATCAGCAGTCTCAAGGCTATGATGACGCCGAATGCGTACACGAAGATCATCTCCTCAGGCTGGACCGACCCCAGGTCGAAGCCACGCCGTGCGAACCAGGCGAGAAATACGCCGGCCGCCATCTGAAACAGCTTGTGCTGCTCGCGCCAGACCATGCGCTTCCACCAGAAGGGGTATTTCGGTTTCACCCAGCCCGACAGGCGCGGCATCAATAACGGCGTCGATGACGCCCATTGGTCGAACTGCGCGCCGAATTTCGATTTCAGGAACGCAGCTTCGTAAAGCGAAATGCGAATATAGATCAGCACCGAAAGCGCGAACACGACGACGCTGAAGATCCAGCTGCCAGACAGCATCGCCAGCCCCGTGTAGTTGACGATGCGCCCGACATAGAGCGGATTGCGGACGAGGCTGTATGGTCCGGTGGTGTTGAGTTCCGCCGCCTCCGGCGCGCTCTTGACGCGGCCGGACGTACCAAGCGCGGCAAAGCCCGACGTGATGATCCGGATGAAAGCGCCAGCCCCGGCGACGCCAATCGACGCCCAGATCCACGCCCGATCGGCTACGGCGTCGGCGAAAGGGCCGGGGTCTTTCGTGAGGAAAGCGATGGCGGTCGCAACCGCGATGGTCAGGTAAATGTAAAGACCGCGAAAGTAGAAGAGATAGTAACCTAGGCGGTCAGCGTCGTTCCGAGACATGCGATCACGTCGATAACGGGAAATCAGGCGCGCGCGTTATCGCCCCGGACCGGAGCCATCGGCCCCCGCGCGCTGGGTCTTTAGCGACGCCCCTAAAACGCGTCAACTCGGTGAGCGAGGGGGCGCCAGTCGCAATCCGCGACCCGCTTTGCCGAGCGACAGCCGATCGGAGATCGGCAGGGCGAAACGCGCCGACGCCCACACGGAACCCAATGCAATCGTCAAGACTAAGGGAATTGCGAGAGCGTCGGGAAGCTTCGAGGCGCCAAAGGCGAGCGCCCCCCCGGCGATCGTCGCGACAAGCGACACTAGGGCGATGCGCGGGAACGCCGAAGTAAAGGGTTGCAGCGCCTCAAAGCGCCAAAGCTGCATCATCGGCACTGCTGCGGTGATGACCAGCGCGACCGCAGCGGCGATAGTGACTGCGATCAGCGGCGGCAGCCGATCGACAAGCGCAAACCCCGCAAGCGCGGCGACCGCCAACCCGACAAGACTCGCCGTCAGCTGATGGCGGAACGCGGCGACGACCTGCAGCACGGGCAGTGACACGCCGAGGACTGCTTCCGCCGCTCGTGCGATGAGAAGGGCGATGACGGCGGCCTGCGCGACTTCGGCCCCGCGTCCGAACAACGAAAGAAGCGGCGCGCTGCCCGCCGCCAGAACGACAGCAAGCGGAACGGCGACGACGAAGATCAGGCGCACCGCATAGGAATATATTTCGCGCACTTCGGCCCGGCTATGCCGCTCGGAGCTCGAAGCGAGCGGGGCGAGGACATAAGAAAAGGCGACATTGACGAGCTGGACGACGCTTGAGAGCTTGCGGGCTATAATGAAAAGCCCTCCCGCGGCTGCGCCGTCGGCGCCTGGCAGAAGCTGGTTGACGGCGAGCGCCGGCGCGTCGCTGAAAAGCCGGGCGACGACGTTAGACGGTACGATGGTGATTCCGGCGAGCGCCGTGTCTCTGGCGATCCTCGGCCAAAACGGGCCGGAAAAAACGAGCGGCAGGCGATAATGCACCGCGAGGAGACGCACGCAAAGGAAGGCCGTGATCGTCAGCGAGCAAAGATGGGCGATGAAGAGGCCTAGAAGCCCTAGACCCGCAAAGTAGAGGGCTGCGGCGACGCCGAGGCGGATCAACTGTTCCCAGACGATTCGAAGGCGGATTTCCGCGCCGAAGAGCATCCGCGCGCGCAGCGCGGAGGTTGAAACCTCGACAAAGGCCCACAATGGAAGGGCCCAGATAAAGAGGCGCAGCGCAGGGACCAGCTTGTCGGCATCGCCGGCCGCGACATTGATTAGGGGCGCGATCGTGGGCGCCTGCCAGAAGATGAGAAGGGCGGCGCCGATGCAGGGCCCGACGCCGAGAAGCAGCGCCGTTCGCAACGCCGCCGCAGCATCCCTGTCGTCAGCCGATCTTGGCACGGTGCGCTGCATGGCGCTCGTCATGCCGAGATCGAAGACGTTTTCGACAAGATTGATGGCGGCCCACAGAACCGCATAGAAGCCATAGCCGGCAAGCCCGAACATCAGGACATAGAGCGGCTGCGCGACGACCTCCACCAGCGCGCCCAGCCTTGCGAGCGCCGTCGCCCCAATGCCTTTGGCGACACGTCGATGCGCCTTGAATGCGTCGCCGGCTTCTTGGTCGGTCATAGTGGCGCGTGCTATAGCTATGCGCGCAACGTGCGGCAACGAAGTTTCGCCGCGACGCCTTCGTCCGGCGAGGCGGAAATGGGCAATTCCAAGGGGAAAGCGATTTGATCAGAAGCGCCTTGACCGCCCTATCTGCCTGCATGGCAGCAGCAGGCTGCGCGGGCGCGCCGAAGGCGCCCCATTCAATCTGGGCGGCCTCAAATCCGGCGTGGGTCGAGCCAATTGAGCCCTTTCTTATTGAGGAGGGCGTCTATTATGTCGGCACGCGAGGGCTCGCGAGTTTTCTGATCACGACCGACGAGGGTCATTTCCTGCTCGACGGCGGCCTGCCGGAAAACGCCAAGATAATCGCGAGCAACATTGAAGCGCTCGGGTTCAGATTGCGCGACGTTAAATTTCTTCTCAACAGCCATGCGCATTTCGATCATTCGGGCGGGCTTGCTGCTTTGAAAAAAATGACTGGCGCGATTTTGGTGGCGACCGAGCAGGATCGTTCCGCTTTGGAGGGCGGCTTCTATCTGGGGTCGGAAGACGACGACTCGCTGCGTGCGCCGCCGGCGCAGGTCGACCGGACGATAGCGGACGGAGAAGCCATGGTCCTCGGCGACGTCGCGCTCTCGGCCCGCTTGACGCCCGGACATACGCCCGGCTGCACGTCATGGACGATGATGGCGGGCGGGCGCGACATTCTCTTCTTCTGCAGCGCGACCGTCGCAGCCAACAGGCTGGTCAATCCGCCCCAGTATCAAGGCATCGTCGATGATTATCGCGAGACTTTTCGGAAAACCCGCGACTGGCGGCCGGACATCCTCCTCGCGAACCATCCTGAGTTCTTCAAAATGATGGAGCGCCGCGCCCGCCAGATCGGCGGTGATGAAACGGCCTTTGTCGACGCAGATGCGTTTCCGAGGCTGATGAAAAAACTTGAGGCGGACTTTGAAGAAGCGCTCGCCAAACAAAACGACGCCTTCGCGCAATGATCGCGCATAAACCGCCGCTGCTGATGGGCGTCGTCAATGTCACGCCGGATTCCTTTTCCGACGGCGGGGCGTTCCTCGATCCCGCGCATGCGATCGATCATGCTCTGAACCTTGTCGAGGACGGCGCAGCGATCATCGATATCGGCGGGGAGTCGACGCGCCCGGGCGGCGATCCGGTCGACGAAGCGACGGAGTTGTCCCGGGTCCTTCCCGTCATTCGCGGCCTGAGCAGTCAGACGGCGGCGGCGATCTCGATCGACACACGCAAGCCCGCTGTCGCCCGCGCCGCGGTGGAGGCCGGCGCCTCCATCTGGAACGACGTCTCTGCGCTGACCTTTGCGTCGGAGAGCCTGGCGACCGCAGCCGCTCTGCGCTGTCGCATTGTTCTCATGCACGCCCAAGGCGACCCGAAAACGATGCAGGACGACCCGCGTTATGGCGATGTGATCGGCGAAGTGAAGGGCTTCCTTTCGGCGCGCCTCGCGGCGGCGGAAGCGGCCGGCGTCGAGCGTCGGCGCCTTCTCGTCGATCCTGGCGTCGGTTTTGGAAAGACGGCGCAGCACAACCTCGCGCTGATCGGCGGGCTCGAAGCCTTCGGGGCGCTTGGCGTCCCGGTGCTTCTCGGAGCGTCCCGCAAGCGGTTCATCGCGGCGATCGACCGGCCGGGGGACGCTGGGGCGCGCCTCGGCGGCTCCATCGCCGCCGCGCTCGCGGGGGCGGCGCGGGGCGCGTCAATCCTTCGAGTGCATGATGTCGCCGCCACCCGGCAGGCGCTGGCGGTTTATTTTGCCGTGGAAAAGGCCGATTCCGCCCGTTAAGGCATTGGCGTCTCAGGGGTGGTATCGGGAACCGAAAAGGGAGATCGCGACCATGCGGGGCGACGAGGCCGAGAGCGTGGATCCGGCGGCGGACAAGTCCGAGCGCAAGATATTCGGAACCGACGGCGTCCGCGGACTTGCGAACGTCGGCGCGATGTCGCCGCAATCAATCCTTGAACTCGGCATGGCGGTCGGGCTCTATTTCCGAAACGGCGATCATCGCCACCGCGTGGTCATCGGCAAGGACACGCGCCTCTCCGGCTACATGATCGAACCCGCGCTGACCGCAGGCTTTGCAGCTTCCGGCATGGACGTGTTTCTGCTCGGGCCCTTGCCCACGCCGGCGATGGCGATGCTTACGCGGTCCTTGCGCGCCGATCTCGGCGTCATGATCTCCGCGTCCCATAATCCGTACCATGACAATGGCGTCAAATTCTTCGGGCCGGACGGCTACAAGCTTTCAGACGCTGCTGAACTTGAAATCGAGCGGCTGATGCGCGAAGGGGCCGAGCGCGCGCTGGCGGCCCCGGCCGATCTCGGCCGCGTCAAGCGCATCGACGACGCCGGGGCGCGTTATATCGAATTTGCAAAAAACGCTTTTCCGCGCGGTCTTTCTCTCGACGGCATGCGGGTCGTCGTCGATTGCGCCAACGGCGCCGCCTACAAGGTCGCGCCGACCGTGCTTTGGGAGCTTGGCGCCGATGTCAGGTCGATCGGGGTCGAGCCCAATGGCTTCAACATCAACCTTGACCGAGGCTCCACCTCGACGAAGGCGCTGCAGCAGGCCGTCGTCGAATACCGCGCCGATCTTGGCATCGCGCTCGACGGCGACGCCGACCGCGTCGCCCTGGTCGATGAAAAGGGCCGGCCGATCGACGGCGACCAGCTCCTCGCGCTCATTGCACGCTTCCTTCACAGCCGCGGCAAGCTCAAAGGCGACGCCGTCGTCTCGACCGTCATGGCGAATTTCGGCCTTGAGCGTTATTTCGCAGGGCTCGGCTTGAAGCTCGAACGCACCAAGGTCGGCGATCGCTACGTCGTCGAGGCGATGCGAGCCCTTGGCGCCAATGTCGGCGGTGAGCCGTCGGGGCATGTCATCCTGTCGGACTATTCGACGACTGGCGACGGTCTTGTCACGGCGCTGCAGGCGCTAGCGGTGATCGCGGGCGACAAGATCCCCGCAAGCAAGGCTTTCGCCGTATTCAAGCCTACGCCGCAGGTTATGCGAAACATAAGGATTCAATCCATCGATCCACTGGCCGACGCCGCCGTCGAAAGCGCGATGGCCGCGGCGCAAACGCGCCTTGCCGGCGCGGGCCGCATCATCGTCCGCAAATCCGGCACCGAGCCCCTCGTGCGCGTCATGGTTGAAGGCGAGGACAAGCAATTGATCGTACTTATCGCCGATGAGCTTTGTGCGGCGATAGGCAAGGCGGCGCGCTGATTTCAACGCGTCAAGAGTTCGGCTGTTCGGTGCTGAAATGCGCGATAAAGGCGTCGATCACGTCCGCCCAGCGTGCGATGTTCTTTGAAATGTGATCAGGCGTTACGCCGCCGTCCATTTCGATCACGTAATCGACACCGACTTCATTGCGTTGCCGCAACAGATAGGCGCGCCCGAAAACCTGCCGGTCATTGAACGCGTTGACGGTCTGGAAGTCCTTTGCCGTCGGTTCGCGGCCGAGATCGAAATTCGCGAAGAACATCAGCGTGGAGCACGCCTTCGGCGACCCTTTGCAGTCGAGCGCGCGTACCCAGAACTGGATAGTGCCCGCCTGGACCGAGGCGACGGGGTTTCTTGTGCGGGCGTCCTCGGTCACTTCGGCGGAAAGCCCCGCTGCTTCCAGCACTGCGCCAAGCTCGGCCGCCGTAAGCGCGTTCTTAGTCTGCGCAGATGCTGGCCCGGCAGAACCCAGCGCCATCAGGAGCGCCGCCGCCGCGATTGCATGTCTCATCGACTGACCCCGCCAATTCCCCTTTGTTGATATTGCCGCCGGGGCGGCGTTGTTTGCAATCGTTAAGGCCTGACGGGGAAGGGTTTTCTTGCCGAGGCTGGCAATTTGGCCGCGTTGACAGCGCCCCGACCGCGCCTATTGTCCGCCGCAATTTCAGGGGCGACCCGATTTGGGGCGGCCCCGCCGAAGGACTCTTATGAACCCTCCCGCGCCGCAACGACCGCTGTCGCCGCACCTGCAGATCTGGCGCTGGACGCCAGCCATGGCGGCCTCGATCACGCATCGCGCCACGGGGATCGCGCTTTATTCAGGCACGATGCTCCTCGCCGTCTGGGTTTTCGCGGCAGCCCTTGGCGCAGAGGCCTTCCGCCCGGTCGGCGGGTTGTTGGCTTCTCCGGTGGGGATCGTCGTTCTCTCGGGTTATGCTTGGGCGCTTCTCTTCCACGCATTCAACGGACTGCGCCATCTCTATTGGGATCAGGGCCGCGGCCTAGACGTGAGGTCGGCGAAATCGACGGCGATCGCCATCTTCGCCGCATCCTTCGGTCTTGCCGCTGTGCTCATCGCGGCCGGGCTCATGAACCGCGCCGGCTGACGGAACCAAACCATGACCCACAAAGGGACCGCGACCTTCATCGCCCAGCGCACAAGCGCCGTCATCCTGCTGCCGCTGACGCTCTGGTTCCTGGCGGGCGCCGTCGCGCATGCCGGGTCGAGCTACGAGGTCATGCGGGCCTGGCTTGCCGCCCCTCTCAACGCCGGCCTTATGGGCGCGCTCATTATCGCCGGCGCCGTTCACATGCGGATCGGCGTCAACGAGATCATCGATGACTATTCCCCGGCGGGCGCGCGCGGGCTCTGGAAGCTCTTGAACCTTCTTGCCGCCGCCGGCGCTGCGGGCCTTGCCCTCTATTCCCTTGTCGTCATCGCCGTCTGAGAGACCGTCGCAATGTCAACAGCCTATGAGATCGTCGATCACGAATATGACGTCGTCGTCGTCGGCGCCGGCGGCTCCGGCCTGCGCGCGACGCTCGGCGCGGCGCAGGCGGGCCTCAGAACCGCTTGCGTGACCAAGGTCTTTCCGACGCGTTCGCACACGGTCGCGGCGCAGGGCGGCATTTCAGCCGCGCTGGGCAATATGGGCGCCGACGACTGGCGCTGGCACATGTACGACACGGTCAAGGGCTCCGACTGGCTCGGCGACCAGG
>FRDC01001885.1_pt1 | contig 37694 bp, 30 predicted proteins | sample 1106171 | NCBI WGS metagenome assembly FRDC01 (sample SAMEA3930566, study PRJEB13176) | freshwater metagenome | biome: Drinking water system; feature: drinking water; material: water | place: Singapore | collected 2014-12-20 | reverse complement strand
GCCCTGATCCCGCCTTCGACACGGCCGCGGATCGTCACTTGCTCGCAAATGATCTCGCCCTTGACGGAAGCCTTTTCACCGACAATCAGCGTCGCCGCCTTGATGTCCCCGTCGAGCGCGCCGTCGAGTTGCACTTCTCCGGCTGAATTCACATTGCCGCGGATCGCCATGTCGGCGGAGATGATCGTTGGCACGCCAGACGCCCGCACCGTGCTCGTTCGTTGCTTGGTCGGCGCGGCGGCCTGTTCCTTGGCGTTCATTGTTTCGACCGCGAGCGACCGCGACTGCCGATCGTCCGCGCCTTCCTTGGTCTTAGCTTTCGAAAACATAGCGGCCTGCCTCAATGAAACGAAGCGGGTTCCGCGGCTGCCCGCGGAAATGCACCTCGTAATGAACGTGCGGTCCCGTGCTGCGACCGCTATTCCCAAGCTCGCCCACTTTCTGGTTGAGCTTCACTTTCTGGCCCTGCCTTACGACAACGCGGTTAAGATGAGCGTAACGCGTCATGAAACCGTTTCCGTGGTCGATCTCGACGCAATTGCCGAAGCCGGAGCGGTAGCCCGCGAACTGCACGACACCGCGCGCGGTCGCCGTGATTGGCGCAGCCCAGGCGGCGGAGAAGTCGATGCCCTGATGGCTCGCGGCCTGGCCGGTGATCGGGTCGCGGCGCACGCCGAAGCCGCTGGTGAACTTGCGGCTGATGAGAAGCGGCGAGGACAGCGGCACGGCGTTGACCGCGTTCTGCAGTTCCCGGAGCTGATCGACCGCGATCGCCGTGCGGTTCGCATGGCGGAAGAAGGGAGAGGTGACGTTTGAAAAGTTCGACGGGTCGATAAAGGGGCCGCCTTGCGCCAGAACAAGGTTCTGGATTTTCGGGGAAGCGGTCAGCGCCGAGGCCTCGACGCCGGTGCTGTCTAGAATGAGCTTCAGTTCGGTGATCTTCTTCGAAGCGCGCTCCTCCAGCGAGGCGAGTAGCAGCACCTGTTCGACGTAAAGGTCGCCCGATGCGGTGCGCATCTGGTTGAGCGCCGGGGCGGCAGGGCTGTTGGGTGGAACCTGCGTGCCCTGAAGGCTCGCCTCGCGCACCGCCTGACGGCGCAGCATCGACACGCGCGACTGGCGCGGCGTCGGCTCGGCCGGCGCCACATCGATCATGATGCGGTTGCCATTGACCGGCTTCTGGCCGTTCGGCGAGCCGGCGTCCGAAAGGCTTTTCGACAGCGCCTGCAGGTCGTTGTCGACCGAGGCCTTGCGCTCGACCATGGCCTTCAACGTCTGATGGCGCGAGGAAATCTCGGCCATTGTGGCGTCGAACTCCCGCTGCATGATGACGTTGAGCGAGCTGACGTCGTCATAGGCGCGCTGGGACTGGGCGAGGCGCTTGTTGAAAACCGTCTCCAGAACGCGGCGATCGCGCTCCTTTGCGACGATGATCTGCTCCTTGAAGACCACGTTCACGGAGGCGTAGGCGACCCAGAGCAGCGCCGCGCCAATGACGGACGCCAGAGCGATCTGCGTCCGTGTCGACATCGAAATGAAGTGAACGACGCCGTCGCTGCGGTGATAGATCTGCCGTTCTTTGAACCAGCGACTGATGACGCGCTTGGTCTGGCCGGACTTCTTACGGCTCATTCAACGCTGCCCCTGAACAACGCAAAACGCGTTTTACCGCGCCCACCCTTAAGATATTGCAGCCCATCTGCCCGCATTTCGCAACAGCTATGTGATGAAGTAACCACGAATTTTTAACAGTTTTACGCCCGCCCCTGTTCGCCGCCGCAAAGTTCGGACCAGACTGGCTGATAGCGCGGGCCGAAGCCGGCGGCCATCCGGCCAGCCGCATTGAACGGGGGCTTCAGGCGCCCGCGAAAGCGCGTTTCGACCAGAAACGCGAAAGTTTCCACGGGGTCTCGCCCCTGCGTCCCGCACAGGGCCTCAAACCAGGCGAGGCCGCAGCCGACATGCCCGATTTCCTCCTCGTAGATCGTCTTCAGGATGCCAGCGCTGTCGCGATCGCCGGCGACGGCGAGGCGCTCGGCCATGTCCGGCGTGACATCGAGCCCCCGCGCCTCGAGCACCATCGGCGCAATGGCCAGACGAGCGAGAAGGCTGTCGGCGGTCGCCGCGGCAGCCTCCCAAAGTCCGTCATGAGCCGGCAGCGCGCCATAATGCGACCCGAGCGCTTTCAGGCGGGCGTCCAACAGCAGGAAATGCCGGGCCTCCTCCCGCCCGACCCGGAGCCAGTCGGCGACGAAGGCGGCTTTGTCGAGCCCGGCCGCCGAAACCTCGGCCTCGAAACGCATCGCCATGTCGAAGGCAAGATCGACCGCATTGAGCTCGATATGGGCGAGGGCGTGAAGAAGCGCGATCCGGCCCTCGACAGTTCCAAGTCCTCGCTTGGGCGTGTCGCGCGGGGAAACGAGGACCGGCTCGGCGGGCCGCCCAGGCCTGTCAGGCGGCTTGAGGCCAGTCTCGGCGGGGTCGTCGGCGGCGGGCGCTGTCCCGAGAGCAAGCTGGCATTTTTGAACGGCGCCGGCCGCGGACAGGACCGCGAGCGCCTCGGCGCGCCAGCCCATGTCAGCCCAGCGCCTTCACCGCGGCAAGGACCTCTTCGACATGGCCGGGTACCTTCACCTTACGCCAGACCTTGCGGATGACGCCCTTGCCGTCGATCAGAAAGGTCGATCGCTCGATCCCCATATATTTGCGGCCATACATCGATTTTTCGACCCAGACGCCATAGGCCGCGACGGCCTTCCCGTCCTCGTCCGCCCCCAGCGCGATCTTGAGCTTGTGCTTGGACTTGAACTTGTCATGCGCTGCGACGCTGTCTTTCGATACGCCGACGACGGCAGCCCCGAGTTTGGCGAACTTCGCCGAAGCCGCGGTGAAATCAAGCGCTTCGCGGGTGCAGCCGGCCGTATCGTCTTTCGGATAGAAATAGAGAACGAGCGGCTTGCCTGCATGGGCCTTCAGGCTCACCCTGCCGCCGCCATCGGCGGCGAGGTCGAAGGCCGGCGCCTTTGCGCCTTCCACAAGCTCGCTGGCGGTCATGGCCATGGGGGGCTCCCTATCATTCGGCGTCGGCGGGAATAATCCTCCGACCGCTGACCATCAAGCAGGGAAACGCCGGCCGCGAAAGCGGCCTTGCGCGCCAGTTATATTGTCACTAGGCATTGGCGAGGGGCTTGTTCGGGCGGTGGGCGAAGGGGCGCACCTCGGAAGGGCATGAAGTCGCGCATCGCCAAAGCGGGTATCATCGCCGCCGAGATCGCGGGTCTCGCTGTTGCGGCGGTCCTCGGGTTTTCGGCCCTCATCGCCTGGCGGGCGCAGTCCGGCCCAGTCGATCTCCATTGGGCGCGCCCCGTTTTCAAGGCCGCGGCCAACGCCGCCGCTTTCGACGGCGCGGTTCGCGGCATCGGCGACATCACGCTTGAGCGGGTCGACGCCAAGGGCGGCTATCGCCTGACGCTCGTCGACGTGCGGCTTGGCAAGGCGCGCGCGGAGGCGACGGCCCGGGTGCCGCTGATCGCAGCCGATCTTTATCCGCGCGATTTCTTCAGCGGAAAGGCCGGGCCGCGCCGCATCGTCGTCGACGGCGCGGAACTGCGCGTCGTCCGCCGTGCCGACAGGCGCATCAGGCTCGATTTCGGCGAGGCGAGCGGCGAGCGCGTCAACGTCGTCGATCAGCTCACGGGCGGCGCCTATTTCCGCGACGCGTTCGAACGCGCCGAACTCAACCGGGTACGGATCAATTTCACTGATGAAGGGTCGGGGCGCACCTGGCGCGGAGAGAACGCCTCCGCATTCCTCGCCCGCTCGTCCGACGGCTATGAGGCGGGGCTGACCGCTTCTTTCGACATCAGCGGCATGGAAGCGAGCGTCGTTTTCGCGGCGGATTACGGCATCGCCCAAGATCTCATCAACGCGACGCTTGACCTTCAGTCGGCGCCGGTCGGCGACATCCTGGCGTTTTTCTATGACGCCCCGCCCGACCTCTTCACCTCGCTCCTTTCGGGCCGCGCAGGCGTCAGGCTGCGCGGCGATGGAACGATCATCGCCTCCGCGATCGATCTCAAGGCGGGCGCGGGCGCCCTCAGGCTCGGCAAGACAAGGCTCGATGTCGATGCAATGAGCGTGCGCGCCGGGTTTGATCCGACGGCGGAGGCTTTCGCAATAGAGCGCGCGACGCTGGCCTCGCCGACGGTTTCGGGCGTATTGTCAGGCGCGGCCGAACTGACCCTTGTCGAAGGCTCGCGCAAGGTCGCCGCGATAGAGTTCGATCTCGCCGGCGAAAGCGTTTCAATCGCAAAGCCAGGCGTTTTCCCGTCCCCTCTTGCGATTGACAGCGCGGGGCTGAAGGGGCGCTACGCATTTCCGGAATGCGCGCTCGATCTTCAGTCGTTCAGCGCCCGCCTCAACGGACTGACATTGTCTGGCGGGCTTTTTTTTCAGCCTGGCGCCGGCGCCTCGCCGACGGTCAAGGGCGCATTGAAGCTCGACGGGGCAATGGAAAAGCCCCAACTCCTCGCGATCTGGCCGGAACGCCTCGCCGAGGGCGCGCGAAATTTTGTCAGCGAGCGGATCAACCGCGGGACCTTTTCCGGCCTCGATTTCACGATCGATCTGCCCGCCGGCGCGGTAGGGTCGGACGGCGTCGTTCCGGATGCGGCGCTGGCGCTCGCCTTCCGGGCCGACAGCGCGGAGGTCGACTATGCTCCGGGGATGACGCCGCTCAGAGGCGTTTCTGGCCGGGGCCTGCTTAAGGGAAACAGTTTCCGCTTCGAGGCCGAGCGCGGCCAGGCGAACGGCGTCGACGTCACCGAGGGGCTCGTCGACATTCCAGTCATAGCGCCGAAGGGCGAACTCGCCCATTTCAGCTTTCGCGCGCGCGGCGACGCTGAAAACATTATGCAGGTGTTGTCGCAGCCGCCGCTCGCAATCCTAAAAGAGACGAAGCTGACGCCGGCGCAGTTCCGCGGCGCTGTTGATGCGCGGGTCAGGATCAGCCGTCCCAATCTCTCGATCGCGCCGGAAGATTCCTATCGCTACGAGGGAACGGCGCGGTTCAAGGATTTGCGCGTCGACGCTCTCTTCAATGACGTCGACCTCGAAAAGGCGTCAGGCGTCCTGACGCTTAAAACTGAAGGCCTTGGCGTGAAGGGCGAGGGCGCGCTCGCATCGGCGCCGGTCACGTTCGACTGGCGCCAGAGCTTCTACGGCGCCGGCGACAAAACCTGGATTGAACTCGCGGGCGTCGCCGATCCGAGGGCGGCCGACCTGTTCGGCTTGCCGGCGCGCCAGCTGTTTCAGGGCGAAGTTTCGTTCAAGGCGATCGCCAAGGGCGATCTTAGCGCCTTCCGCACGCTGGACGTCGAAGCCGATTTCGCGAACGCCGCGCTCGTCGTCGAGCGCCTCGGCTGGTTGAAGCCGCGCGGCGTGCCCGCGACAGGTACGGCGCAACTCACCTTCGGCGTCGACGGGGTCGGCTTGAGGGACATCAATCTTCACGGCGAGGGGATCGATATCGAAGGCGAAGCGGCTTTCACGCAAAAGGGAACGATCGCTTCCGCCGCGCTCCCTGTTTTTCGGCTGAAAGACGGCGCTGATCTTTCTCTTGTCGCAGGCCGCGACGCTATGGGTGTTCTCGATGTCACGGCGACCGGGCGCTATCTCAACGCCGGCGCCATGATGCGTGAAATCGTCGAGGGCGGGCTCGGCGACAAGCCGGGCGCAAGCCCCGAGCCGATGGCGTTGACGGCGCGCATCGAGCGGCTCGACCTCCGGAACGGCGCAGTCTGGCTGGACGCTTCGCTCGATTTCAAACGGTCTGCAGCGGCGGTCGAGACCTTGCATCTGTCAGCGATCGACGACGCGAAGAAAACGCTTTCCGTCACGCTGCGTCCGACGGGCGAGGGCGCAATGGCCGATCAGGTGATCGACGCGTCGACAGACAATGTCGGCAGCTTGATGACCGGCGTGTTTGGAATCTCGTCGATCAGGGGCGGACGCGGGCACCTGTCGCTCGGTCTGCCGGAGGATTCCTCCGCCGCGCGCGCCGGCGCCATTGAGGCGCACGGCGTCCGTGTCGTGAATGCGCCGCTCCTCGCCAAAATCTTCGCCGCGGGCTCGCTGTCGGGCCTCGCCGATCTCATGAACGGCGAGGGCATCGATCTCAGCGAGGCGTCGGCGACGTTCTCAATCGAAAAAGGCCGCGTGCGCGTGGCGAAAGCGCGCGCGACGGGCCCTTCGGTCGGGCTTACCGCGCAAGGCTCGTTCGGGCTCGGCGGCGCCGGTGATTTCAACCTTCAGGGCGCGGTCGCGCCCGCCTATGGCGTCAATTCGATCCTCGGGCGCACGCCGGTTATCGGCGACATCTTCGTCAACCGCAAAGGCGAGGGGCTTGTCGCAATTTCCTACACGATCGACGGCCCGGTCGCCGAGCCGCGCGTCACCGTCAATCCGCTCTCGGCTCTTGCGCCGGGCGTCTTCCGCCGGATGTTCGAAACCGGCCGGAGCGATCCGCCTACGGAATAATTTTCAAGAAACCTTGATGAGGGCATGCTTAGTCTGGCCAACTGAGACCTTGATGTAATCGCCGACAAGATCCGAAGTCGTAAGATTTCTTGCTGATGTCAGCTTCACATCATTGATTCGTAATCCGCCTTGCTGGAGCATACGTCGCGCTTCGCCATTAGAAGCAACCAATTTGGTCGCCGTAAATGCTTCCAGAAACGGCATGCCCGTCTCCAACTGGCCCCTGGAGACCGTGATCGACGGCAGCGCCGCAAGTCCCTCTATTTTTACTGTTCCTGCACCGGGCTTTGCAAAAGCGCCGCGCGCGGTTTCAGCGGCGGCGTCGGCGGCGTCGCGGCCATGAAGGAGCGCTGTCGCCTCGCTGGCGAGAGTTTTCTTCGCCTCGTTGATCTCCGCGCCCTTGAGCGCGGCAAGCCGGCGGACCTCGTCCATCGGCAGCTTCGTGAAGCGCGCCAGCAACAGGCCGACATCGGCGTCTTCGGCGTTGCGCCAGTACTGCCAGTACTCATAAGGCGAGAACATGTCAGCGTTGAGCCAGACGGCGCCGCCGGCGGTCTTCCCCATCTTCGCGCCCGATGCGGTGGTGAGCAGCGGGGTCGTCAGCCCGAAAACCTCGACGCCGTCCTTGCGGCGGCAAAGCTCGACGCCATTGACGATATTGCCCCACTGGTCCGACCCGCCCATCTGCAGGGCGCAGCCGTGCCGCCGCTGAAGCTCGTGGAAATCATAGGCCTGCATCAGCATGTAGTTGAATTCGAGGAAGGTCATCGGGCTTTCGCGCTCAAGCCTCAGCTTCACCGAATCAAAGCTCAGCATGCGGTTGATCGTGAACTCGGTCCCATAGTCGCGAAGGAACTCGACATAGCCGAGCTTCGACAGCCAATCGTCGTTGTTCACCATCAGCGCGTCGCGCGGGCCGTCGCCGAATTTCAGGAATTTGGAAAAGACGCCCTTGATGCCGGCGATGTTCGCGTTGATATCGGCGTCGGTGAGGAGCGCGCGCTGCTGGTCCCGCCCGGTCGGGTCGCCGACCTTCGTCGTGCCCCCGCCCATCAGCGCGATGGGGCGATGACCGGTTTCCTGCAGCCAGTGCAGCAGCATGATCTGGATGAGGCTGCCGGCGTGCAGCGAGCGCGCTGTCGCATCAAAGCCGATATAGCCGGTGACAACGCCGCCGGAGAGACGCGCATCGAGCCCGTCGAGGTTAGTGCCCTGGTGGATGAAGCCGCGCTCGTCGAGCACGCGCAGGAAATCGGACTTGAACGTCATCGAAACGGCCGTCGGTTGCGGGCCACTCGTTTATCGCGGTCGGCGGCGAAGGGCGAGGGGGCGCGCTATTTCACCGGCCGGTCGAAATAGGTGTCGGGATAGGGCTCGTCTTCAAGCGTGAAATGCCACCATTCGAGCGCATAGGGCCGAAAGCCGTGTTTTTCCATCAGCAGATTAAGGAGCATCCGGTTGGCGCGCTGCGCGTCGGCGGGGCGTGGGTCGGCCGTGTTCGACAGCGGATCGAAGAAATCGAAGGGGCCGCCCATGTCGAGCCCCTCGATCGTGAGGTCGACCGTGGAGCCGCGCGAATGCCCGGAGCGTTCGGCGATGTAGCCTTCCGAAAATAGCGCCGACTTCTCGATGTTCGGGAAATAGGCGGCCTTTGCCGATTCATCCGGGCTCGCCGCCCAGCGTCTGAAATGGTCGACCGCGCGCTGCGGCCGGTAGCAGTCGTATATTCGGAAACGAAGGCCCATGCCTTCAAGTTCGGCGCTTGCGCTCGCCAGCGCGTCAGCCGCCGGGCGGGAGAGAAGACATTTCGCGCGCGCGTAGCCGTCGATCCGTCCGCCGGTGAAATTGTCGCGCCCGGCGTAGCGCATGTCGATGATCGCGGCGGGAACGGCCTTGCCGGCGTCGATGAAGTCAGGCGCGGCCGCCGTCGCCAGCAGCAGGAGTTCCAGAAGCACGGGTCAGGCCTTGGCCGCTTCCTTGCGCATTCTCTCACGCAGGAAGTCGATCGGCTTCAATCCCGACTTCTGTTCATAATGCCAGAAGGTCCAGCCATTACACGCTTCCGCCTTCTGGACGGCGGCGCCGATCTTGTGAATCGATCCTTCAAGCTCGCCCTCGGGGCTTTTCACGGTGATCGATCCGTCGGCGCGCACGCGCGCCTTGTGCAGCTTCTTTGCGTCCCACAGCGTTTCGCCGGGCTTCAGAATGCCGCGTTCGACAAGCGCGCCGAAGGGTATGCGCGCCGCGTTGCGTTTCGATGGCGTCACGGCGAGGTCGCCGGCGCTGGCCGGCGTGACGGCGGCGATGCGCTTGGCCGCCGCGGCGATGTAATCAGGCTCGCGCTCGATGCCGAGGAATCGACGCCCCAGCATTTTCGCGACTGCGCCCGTCGTGCCCGACCCGAAGAACGGATCGACGACGATATCGCCGGGGTTCGTCGTCGCGAGCAGCACGCGATAAAGAAGGGCCTCCGGCTTCTGTGTCGGGTGAGCCTTCGCGCCAGCCGCCCCCTTGATGCGCTCATTGCCGGTGCAGATCGGCAAGAGCCAGTCGGATCGCATCTGAAGATCTTCGTTCGCCGTCTTCAGCGCCGAATAGTTGAACGTCGGCCGCGAGTCCTTCGATTTCGACGCCCAGATCAGCGTTTCGTGCGCGTTCGCGAATCGCGTGCCGCGGAAATTCGGCATCGGGTTCGATTTCACCCAGATCACGTCGTTGAGGAGCCAGAAGCCGAGGTCCTGCAGCGCCGCGCCCACGCGGAAGATGTTGTGATAGGAGCCGATGACCCACAGCGCGCCGTCGGGCTTCAGAACGCGCCGCGCCTCCGCGAGCCAGGCGCGCGTGAAGGCGTCATAATCGCTGAAGGAACCGAACCGGTCCCAGTCATCATCGACGCCGTCGACGCGGCTGTTGTCCGGGCGCGTCAGCTCGCCGCCGAGCTGGAGATTGTACGGCGGATCGGCGAAAACGAGATCGGCGAAATTGTCGGGCAGCTTTTTCAGCTCGGCAACGGTGTCGCCCTTAAGGATGGTGTCCAGCGACGGCGTCACGTCGCGCAAAGCGGCGCCGTTCAGCGTCTGACGTTTCTCTTTCGCCGGCATTGATCCGCCTCCTGACAAAGGAGGGGGACCATGAGTCAGCGCCGATTCCGCGTCAAGAAATTTAAGGTAAACAAGGTCTTAACGCGCTCCCGGCAGCAACGCGCCGGTGCGTTCTTCATACAACATGTTGTGGATCGGCGCGAAGGATCGCCGATGATGTGGGGTGACGCCGAATTTCATCAGCGCCTCGCGATGGGCAGGCGCGGCGTAGCCTTTGTTGGAGCCCCAGGCGTATTGTGGATAGTCGCGGTGAAGTTCCGTCATCATGCGGTCGCGAACCGTCTTGGCGATGATCGAGGCCGCCGCGATCGAAACCGATTTCGCATCGCCGTCGACGACAGTGTAGGCTCGGCACTGAAGCTTCGGCTTGATGTTGCCGTCGACAAGCGCGATCGCCGGCCGGACGGATAGGTTCGCGACCGCGCGCGCCATGGCAAGCAGCGAAGCGCGCAGAATGTTCATGGAATCGATTTCATCGACGCTGGCGACGCCGACGCCGATCCGCGCGGTTTTCCACAATTCTGCGGCGAGAAGCCGCCGGCGCCGCTCCGTCAGTGTCTTTGAATCGCGCAGGCCCTCAGGCGCCGTCGCCCTGTCGAGGACAACCGCCGCGGCGACCACGGGTCCCGCCCATGGACCGCGGCCGGCTTCATCGACGCCGGCGACGATCCCGGAAAACTGGTCCTCGATATCATAAGTGGGGACAGGGGGCATGGCGGGGCCTGATGCTGATCGCTGCCGACACGATCCCGAGTCCGCCGCCGAGGCAATGCCGCAAGCCGCCAGCTTATCAAAACAGCGCCAGTTGCCGCGCTCCACCCTCCGGGCGCCGGAAGAGCGCGGGGTCGAGCGTCGGCGGATCGCCGTCGAGGCCCAGTCTTGCGGCGGCCTTGCGGAAGCGTTCGGCGATCAGCCTTGCAAAGACGCTGCGCGGGGCTATCGCGCGCGACCATTCGACATCGTAATCGCGCCCGCCGTTCATGTCGCGGATATGACGCATCACGCGCGCCGCGCGCTCCGGAAACGCAGCTTCCAGCCATTCGCGGAAAAGTCCCGCAACTTCGAGCGGCAATCGTATGACGGTGTAGCCCGCCCAGGCGGCGCCGGCGTCTTTCGCTGCGGCGAGCAGATCCTCAAGCTCGTGATCGTTGAGCCCCGGGATCATCGGCGCCGTCATCACGCCGACCGGCACGCCCGCCTCGCTCAGCGCCTTCACGGCTGCATAGCGCCGTGCCGGCGTTGAGGCGCGCGGCTCCATCGCCCGCGCGAGCCTGCCGTCGAGCGTCGTTATCGACAACATCGTCCGAACAATTCCTGCCTCCGCCATCGGCCGAAGGAGGTCGAGATCACGCGCGATCAGCGCCGATTTCGTCAGGATCGACACCGGGTGATTGTACTTCGCGAGCGTCGAGAGAACGCCGCGCATGATGAGGAATTTGCGCTCGATCGGCTGATAGGGATCGGTGTTCGTGCCGATGGCGATATGGCGCGGCTTGTAGCTCTTCGATGCGAGTTCGCGGTCGAGAAGCGACGCGGCGTTCGGTTTGGCGAACAATTTCTTTTCGAAGTCGAGGCCCGCCGACAGGCCGTAATAGGCGTGCGTCGGCCGAGCGAAGCAGTAGATGCAGCCATGCTCGCAGCCGCGATAGGGATTGATCGACCGGTCGAACCCGACAAACGGACTCGAAAGATAGTTGATGATCGTGCGCGGCGCCTCGGCCGTAACGTCGGTCGCAGTTTGCGCCGGTTCGTCGTCGAGATCCCAACCGTCGCCGGCCGCTTCCCGCTGAAGCCGTTCAAACCTGCCCGACCTGTTTGAGCGCGCGCCGCGTCCCCGATCGGCGGGTCTGGACCCTGCTGGCGGTCGGTCCTCTCCAGGGCGGGGAAAGGCCGGGTCCAGGTCCGTGGCATCCGGGGCAGCGGCGCGCGTCATGACGGGAGGATAAGGGAGATAGAGAACAAAGCAAGAACAAACTTTCCACATTCAGGCAGGGTCGCCTTTGCCCTTTCGCGAGGTGGCGCGCTCGCCGTACGGAGCGGTGAATGACCGTGCGCGCGCCCCTCTCCGTCATCATCCCGACGCTCAATGCGGCGGGCGACCTTCCGCGGGCGCTCGCAGCGCTCGCCCCCGCGGCGATCGGCGGGCTGATCCGCGAGGTCATCGTCGTTGACGGCGGATCGGCGGACGAGACGCGCGAGATCGCCGAAGCTGCTGGCGCGCGCGTTCTTGCGTCGGCGCGGGGGCGCGGCGGCCAGCTTGGCGAGGGCGCCGGCGCCGCGCGCGGGGATTGGTTTCTATTTCTGCACGCCGACACGGCGCTGGCGAGCGGGTGGGCCGATGAAGCATCGGCGTTCATCGCCGGGGATCGTCGCCGCGCCGGCGTCTTCACGCTCGCCTTCGACGCACGAGGCGTCGCCCCGCGCCTCGTCGCAGCCGGCGCGATGGTCCGTACACGATTGTTTCGCGCGCCCTACGGCGACCAGGGCCTTCTCGTGTCCAGAGATCTTTATTGCGCGGCCGGGGGCTTTCGCGCGATGCCGCTGATGGAGGATGTCGAATTCGTCGACCGTCTGCGGCGCCATGGAAACATCTGCGTGCTGAAGTCACGCGCGACGACGTCGGCGCGGCGCTATGAGCGTGACGGCTATCTCGCGCGGGTCGCCAAGAATTTCTGCTGCATCGTCATGCATCGCCTTGGCGTCGCGCCGGAAAAGATCGCGGCGTTCTACGAATGAAGGGAACGTTGATCATTTTCGTCAAGGCGCCCGTCGCGGGCCGCGTGAAAACGCGGCTGGCGGCGTCGATCGGCGTCGGGCGGGCGGCGGCGATTTACCGCCGCCTGACGGCGAACACGATAGCGGCGGCGACCAAGGGGCCGTGGCGTACGACGCTTGCCGTCGATCCGGCGTCGGCGGCGAAAGGTCGATCGGCCTTCTGGCCGGCGCCGTTGTCGCGAACGCCGCAGGGGCGCGGCGATCTCGGCAAGCGCATGCGCCGTCTCATCGACGCAGCGCCCAAGGGGCCGGTCGTCATCATCGGGTCGGACGCTCCTGCCTTGCGCGCTCGTCATGTTCGCCAGGCCTTCAAGGCGCTTGAAGGCGCAGACGCGGTCCTCGGTCCGGCGCCGGACGGCGGCTACTGGCTTATCGGCTTTTCCCGAAGGCGGGGCCGCGCGCCGTCCTTCGCCGGGGTCAGATGGTCGAGCGCGATGGCGCTCGCCGATACTATGCGGTGTTTACCTGTCTCTGAGCGGGTCGCCATGCTCGGCCGCCTCGCCGACATCGATGACGCCGCAGACCTCGAATGCGCCGGGCGCAGCGCGCTGATGCGCTCGGTCTACCGCAGTTAACCTTGCGGCTTTCGCCTTTCTGCGTTCACGGTCGTTGAGCTTTGGGAGGTCTGACGATACGGTCCCCGACCGGAGAGAGTGTTCATGCGTAAAAAAGATGGGGAAGGCGCGCCGCGCGTCGTTTCGCGGCTTCGGCGCGCAAGCGGTCTTGGCGTCTCTCTCGCTGTCGGCATTTGCGGGGCCGCCGCCGCTGAAATCGCGCCAGGCGCGGATCAGATCATCGTCGAAGGGCACAAGACCGACAAGGCCGGGCTCGATCGCGCGCCGACGCCGGTCATCGAAACCCCGCAATCGATAAGCCAGCTGTCGCGAGAGGAATTGGTCGATCGCGGAATCAATAACCTTAATGACGCCCTGCGGTCGATCCCCGGCGTGACTCTCGGCGCAGGCGAAACGAGCTTTCAGGGCAACAACGCCTTCCTGCGCGGCTTCACGACGCGCAACGACCAGTTCCTCGATAACCTTCGCGATTTCGGATATTTTTACCGCGACACGTTCAATGACCAGTCGATCGACGTCTACAAAGGGCCGTCCTCGGTTCTGTTCGGCCGCGGCTCGACAGGCGGCGTCATCCACCGCGTCAGCAAAACTCCGCAGGCGGATGATTTTGTGGAGGCGCAGCTGCAAGGCGGCCTAGACGGCACGCGCCGCGCGACGCTGGACGCCAACATTTCAGAAATCGCGGGGGAAGGCAGCGCTTTCCGGCTCAACGCCGTCGCCCATCGTTCGGCGGTCGAGGACCGGGATTTCGGGCGCGCGAAGCGCTGGGGCCTCGCGCCGTCCCTTTCCTTCGGCCTTGACGGGCCGACGACGCTGACCTTGAGCTATCTTCACCAAGAGGAAGACAATCGCCCCGATTACGGCGTTCCCTGGTTTCCGGGCCGTGTCGACAATCCGGGCTTTCCCGCGCCCGTCCGACGTTCCGCCTATTACGGTTTCACCAACGACTATTTCGACGCCAACGTCGATGTCGGCACCGCGCGCCTGACGCACGCGCTGAACGGCGCTGTGACGCTGCGTGCGAACGGCCGCATCTCTCACAACACGCGGCGCTTCCGTTATTCAGAGGCGATCATTCCGGCTGCAACGCCCCCCGGAACGCCGCTCGAAACGATCACGGCGCCGGTCAACCTGTTCGAAGGGCATTCGACGGACGAGTTCCGTCAGCTCCAGACTGACGCCGTGATGAACTTTTCGACCGGACCTTTCAATCATACGCTGATCGCCGGCGTCGAAACCGGCTTTGAAGGGTCGGAGCCGGTCTACATCACCAATACCGGCGTGCCGCCGATCTCGCTGACAGCGCCGGTCACGATCGCCTATGACAGCACGGCGAGCCAGTTCGTTCGCCTGCGCGCCGACAGCGAGGCGACGACGTTGGGGCTATTTGCAATCGACACGATCAAGGTCGGCGATCGGCTCGACATCCTCGCAGGGCTGCGATGGGACCGGTTCGCCGCCGATTACGCCAGCACCGGCTTCAATCCTGATGGCGGCGTTCGCGACAGCACGGGAATCGATCGGGTCGACAAGGATCTGAGCTACCGTGCGGCGGTTGTCTGGCGCCCGGTCGAAGACCTCAATCTTTACGCAGCCTACGGCGTCTCGTTCAATCCGTCCGGCGAAGGCATCGAGGGGTTCATTTCCGCAGGGCGCTCCGTTGCGCAGGCGAACATCAATCTCGATCCTGAAACCGCGTCGAGCGTCGAGATCGGCGCCAAGCTCGCCCTGTTCGGGGACGCCGGCCTTTTGACCGTCTCTGCGTTCAGGATCGACAAGGATAACGTGCGCGTGCCGGACCCGGCGACGCCCGGCTTCAATTCGCTTGGCGGCGCGCAGCGCGTCGACGGCGCCGAGATCGAATTTCAAGCCGCGTTGCCCGAGGGATGGCGCATTCGCGCCGGCTATACGTTCCTCGACAGCAAGACGCTGCGCTCAAGCGCGACGGGCCCGCTCGTCGGTGAGCCTTTGATACTGACCCCGCGTCATCAGGGCGTTGTGTCGGTCTGGCATGATTTCACAGGCCGGCTTTCCGCCGGGATCGCCGGCGTCGCGATGACGCGCCGGCTCGGCCAGAACACGCCTTCGTCCTACCTCGTCGCGCCGGGGTTTGCGCTTGTCGATCTCGGCGCGAGCTACCGCATGTCCGAAACGCTGCAGCTGCGCGCCAATCTCAACAATGTGTTCGACACGCTCTATTATGAGCAGCTTCATCCGGTGCATGTGGTCCCGGGCGGGGGGCGCACTTTCGTCGGGTCCCTGACGGTCTCGTTCTGAAGGTGCGATGACGGCGATGCTTCATATTGAGAGGTTTCTCGACCCGCCGGCGCTTGCGGGATTAGGGGCCGACCTCGATGGCGCCGTCTGGATCGACGGGCGCGCCACTGCAGGCAATCTCTCCGGCGGCGTCAAGCGCAACCGCCAGCTCGGCGAGGACGATCCGCTCGCCGCAAGGCTCGGCGCGGCGGTGCTTGATGCGCTGTCGCGCAACGCCGCTTTCGTCGGCGCAGCGATTCCTGCGGCGATCTCGCCGCCGATCTTCAATCGCTATGATGCGGGCGAGGAATATGGCGCGCATATCGACGGCGCGATCCGCCCTCTGGCGCGCGGCCGGATGCGCACCGATCTCTCCGCGACCCTGTTTCTCGACGATCCATCGACCTATGACGGGGGAGAGCTCATCATTTCAGACTCCGGCGGCGAGCGCACCGTCAAGCTCGCGGCGGGCGATCTCATCCTCTATGAGGCGTCGAGCGTCCATCGGGTGGCGCCGGTGACGCGCGGCCGGCGCCGGGCCGCGGTGATGTGGATCCAGAGTCTCGTTCGCGATGCGGCCCGCCGCAACGCGCTCTATGAGCTCGACCAATCTATCCAGCGCCTGCGCAGGGTCGAAGCCGCGGCGGCGGAGGCGCTTCCGCTCGTCGCGCTCTATCACAATCTCATGCGCATGTGGGCGGAACCCTGACAGGCGACGCGCTCGATTGCCGCGGTCAGGGCGATGGCCTAGAACGCGGGCCGCGCGCCTTGAAGCCGCATCGGGCGGCGCCAGCGAAAGCGCGCGGATAAAACAGGAAACAGGCCATGGCGATCTTCACGCATGTTGTTCTTGGTACGAATGACCTCGAACGGTCGAAGAAATTCTACACCGCCGCGCTGGGCGCGCTCGGTCTGAAGCCTATCGGACCGCTTGGGGCGAACGGCTTCATGTGGGGCGACAAGGGCCCGGAATTCATGGTGACGAAGCCCGCGAACGGCCTTCCCGCCACTTATGCTAACGGCGGCACGCTCGGATTCGCGGCGCCGAACCGCAAGGCCGTCCACGCTTTCCACGAGGCGGGGCTCGCCAATGGCGGGACCTGCGAGGGCAAGCCGGGCCCGCGTTCCTTCACGCCGACGGCTTATGCGTCCTACCTGCGCGATCCGGACGGCAACAAGATTTGCACCTATTGCTTCGCCGCAGAGTGACGCTGCGCCAGTGAGGGTTCGCCCTCATCCCTCGGCGCCGGAAGCGGCGTCCGCAAGGGGGTGGGGGCGATGCGTCGAAAGGGGAGCGCAACATGTCGAGAGTCATCGTAGCGGCGCTGTTGGGCCTCCTCGCGGCTGCTGCTGCGGCGTTCTTTTTCGTCGTCCCGAAACGGGTCGACGCCGGCATGAACAAGATCGCGCCGCATGGCGACTATTTGGTGAGCGACGAGGCCGCCGCGTTGCATCGCACGCTGCGCCTTGCCGACCTTCACAATGATGCGCTGCTCTGGGACCGAGACTTCCTCTCACGCAACCGCCGAGGCCACACCGATGCTGTGCGCCTCGGCGAGGGCCGCTTCGCGCTGGCGGTTCTTTCCTCGGTGACGAAAACGCCGAAGAATCTCAACTACGCCGAGAACGACGCCAATTCCGACAACATCACGCCCTTAATCATCGCGCAGCGCTGGCCCGCGAGAACCTGGGGAAGCCTGAAGGAGCGCGCACTTCATCATGCAGATCTCGCCGAGAGCGCGGCGCGGCGGTCGGAGGGCGGACTCGCTGTCGTTCGCAACCGGAGCGATCTTGCGGCGGCGCTCCAGTCAGGCGCGATCGCGATCGTGCTGGCGACCGAGGGCGCGCATCCCCTGGAAGGTGATCTCGCCAATATCGACAGCCTTTACAACGCCGGCTTTCGGATGCTCGGGCTCCAGCATTTTTTTGACAATGAGCTCGGCGGCTCGCTGCATGGGATCTCGAACGCCGGCCTGACGGATTTCGGCCGCACGGCGGTGATCGCGGCCGAGGAGAAGGGGATGATCATCGACGTCGCCCATTCCTCCGAGGCGACGGTGCGCGACGTTCTCTCGATCACCAAAGGACCGCTCGTCGTTTCGCACACCGGCATGCGCGGCCATTGCGAGAACGACCGCAATTTCTCAGACGACCTGATGCGCGCGATCGCTGACCGGGGCGGGATCGTCGGCATCGGCTTCTGGGACGGCGCTGTCTGCACCGCGACGCCTGCCTCGATCGCCGCGGCGATCGCCTATGCGGTCAAAACGCTCGGTATCGAACATGTCGCGCTCGGCTCCGATTTTGACGGCGCGACGACGGTGCCCTTCGACGCCTCCGAAATGGCGGTCCTGACCGATGCGCTTCTGAAGGAAGGCCTCGGCGAGGCCGAGATTCGCGCCGTCATGGGCGAGAACGCGCTGCGCTTTTTCGCCGAGCATCTGCCGGCCCGATAAAGACGGCTTGCAAAAACTTGCAAAAACGCCTCGATCATGAAAGAATTTGCGATCGAGAGAGCGCGCCGATGGTTCGGAACCGCACCCGCCTGCAAGATCTTGCCGAACTCGCCGGCGTTTCGACCGCGACGATCAGCCGTGCGCTCAACGATCACCCGAACGTCAACCAGGAAACGAAACGCCGAATCTGGCGCCTTGCGCAGGAGCAGAACTATTCCTTCCGCCCGTCGATGCCGGCGATCCTGTCCGGCGCCGGGGCGAAGATCGTCATCGTCATCCCGATGCATACGGGACGCGACGCCAAGACCTCGGACCCCTTCTTCCTTGAGCTGATCGGCGGCGTCGCCGAGGCCGCGCGCGAGATCAAATGCGACATCGCGATCTCTCACGTCGCGCCTCAGACCTATGACGATCTTTCGCATCTCGTGGCGACGAACCGCGCCGACGGCATCATCTTTCTGGGGCAGAGCTTCCTGCATGACCGGTTCAACCGGCTCGCGGAGGATGAGGGGCGTTTCGTCGTCTGGGGCGCCGATCTGCCAGGGCAGAAATATTGCTCGATCGGCAGCGACAACATTCGCGGCGGCGCGAAGGCGACGAGCCATCTCATTCGCCTCGGACGAAAACGCATCGCCTTTCTAGGCGACCTCGAGGGTCCTGAGATCTACCAGCGCTATCAGGGCTATTGTCAGGCGCTTGAGGCGGCGACGATTCCCTTCGATGAAGCGCTTGTGTCGCCGGCGCATTTCGAGCTCGAATCAGCGGAAGCGGCGGTCGACGCGATGCTCGCGCGCCGCATAGACGTCGATGCAATCTTCGCGGCGAGCGATCTCATCGCGGTTGGCGCAATTCGCGCGATAAAGCGGTCGGGCCGGCGCGTGCCGCAGGACGTCTCCGTAATCGGATACGACAACATCCGTCTTGCGCGCTATAATTCCCCGCCGCTGACCACGATCAGCCAGGACATGGCGAAAGCCGGCCGGCTTATGGTCTCGAAGCTTCTGAACACTTCGGACGTGCGATCGATCCATTCGGAACGCCTGCCGACGGAGCTGATCGTGCGCGAATCCTGCGGGCTATGAGCGGGGACCCCGGCGCGCCGAGCCGAATGAAGCCGATAAGCCAGCGCTGAAGCCGCTCGTCGGCTCAGTCTCGCGCCGCGCGGGAAATGCGCCAGGCGAGCGGGAAAACGAATGTCGCGAGCCCAAGTTTCAATGCGTCGCCGATCAGGAACGGATAAAGACCCCATTCTAGAACCGGCGCGTTGAAGCCGTGGAGGAACGCGAGCCACAACAGCCCCGGCGCATAAATTAGAGCGTTGCCGATCGCCATCATGGCTGCGGTCTTCGCTGGCGACCGGTCCCAGCCGCGCCGCGCAAGAGCGCCGAGCGCCGCCGCTGCGAGCGCAAAGCCGAAGAGATAACCGCCCGTGTCGCCCAGAATATAGGAAAGCCCGCCAGCCGAAGGCGTTGCAAAGACGTTCGCACCGGCGGCCCCGAGCAGCAGCCAGGCAAAAATCGTCGCGAGCCCGAGCCGAGGTCCGAAAGCCGCGCCGATCGACAGGACGGCGAAAGTCTGCATCGTCACTGGAACAGGCCAGAGCGGAATGCGGATTTTTGCAGCGAGAGCGAGAAGGAGCACGCCTACGGCGACGAGCGCCATGCGCTTCATGACGCGCGATGCGTCTTCGCGCGACCCGAGGAACGTCTCGGACAGAAGCTCGTAAGCCGGCTTCGCATGCGCAGTCATCAAGCGTCACTCCGCTGAAACGAATTTTTTCAGTCTGCCGCGACTGCCGCTTTTCCGCAAGTATTCGCGCGCGCCTCGCTTTCACGGATGCGGGAATAGCGGGTGTCGAGCGTATAATCCTTGCGCGGGCCGCGGACATTCCACACAAGTCGCCACGAACTTTCGTCGCTGATTTCCGCAGCGCCCTTATAAAGGTCTTCGTTGCACTCATGCGAGAAGGATGCGCGCGCAAGACCGCCGTCCTGACGAAATCTCATGGCGACAAGAAAGCGCCCGTCCCGGGAAAACAGCGTCGGCCCGTCAGCATCGTCGAACCGCCAAAGCATGGTCTGTTCGCCTGCGAATCGTTGGCCGGCATAATCGATCATCAGCGTTTCGGCGCAGATCGCCGTCGCCGTATCGCCGCGCGCGGCGATCATGGCCTCGCCGACGGCGGCGCCGGCGCGTCCGGCGCGTCTGTCATCGATACGCCGGTCCATCCGCCAGCTCCCGATGAAATAGGCGCGCCAGTCCTCCGGTCGAAAATCGCAGCTCATTGTCAACGCGGCGATTCCTTCTGCCGATCGCCGCGAAATGGCTGGCGGAACGGCGCGCGTCAAGGGTCGCGCTGGCGTCTGGGCTCAAAGCGACAGGGAGAGCGTCAGCGCTCCGAAATCCTGCGCGTCCGGTTCGCCGTTATATTCCTTCGTTCGCAGGACGTGATTGTAGCCGAAGGAAACGCGGCGCGCGCGCAGGCTGAACCCCACTTCGATTTCGCCGACTACCGTCTTCTTGTCGACCGAAAGGCTGTCGCGAAAGGTGTTGCCGTCGAGGAAGATGTTTTGCGCCACGGCCCGCGCCTGTCCGCCAGCATAAATCTGCCACGAGAACCCTTCGTCTCCATGCGCCCCGGCCGCCGGGCGACCGGGATTGACGCGCGCCGGCAGTCCGTCCGCCTCAAGATTGCTCCCGATACGGACGAACGCCCCGCCGCGCGCCTCGGTCAGCACATTGCCAAGACTGGCGCCCGCATGCGGCAGGATGTCGAAACGCCGTCCGCGCTTCAGACGCCATTGCCGGTCGAAGGAAACGGCGAGGCCGGGCTCGTTCCTGAGTTGGTTATCCCAGCCGCGCGGATCGACGAAGTCGAACGTGCGGTGCAGCGTTCGTTGCGCGTCCTCGGCGAGCGACCATGGTCCGACGACGCCGGCTGCGACCTTCAGGATGTCTGTCGTCCCGCTTTGGCGGACGACGACGGACTGGGCCTCCAGATAGAGCCAGCCGGCGTAAGGGCGCTGACCGGGAAGCGGCGCAGCGATGCTGATCGTCTCCGGCACGAAAATGCTCTGGCCGGCGCCGACGCCATAGCGGACGATGTCGCCGTCGCGGGCGAAAAGCAGAAGGCGGGCGAGGCGTTCGCCCTTGCCTTCCGCCGAAAGCCATTGGTGTTTGATGCCGCTGGTGTAGCGTTCGTCCGTGCCGCCGAACCAGTCGTTTTCGATGACGACTGAATAGACCGGCGGGGCAGGCTCAGCTGCCGCGGGTAGGCTGGCGCCGGCAAGAACGACGCCGACGATCGGGGAGCGCCAGGGTTTCATCGGTTCCTTTTGGGACGTTTTCCTTTCCGCTTCGTGACCGGGCGCGCCGCCAGTCCCGGTTGCCGGGCTTGCCGCGCGCGGTTATGAGCGCCCGGTCAATCGCCTTCGCAGCAGATCCCCCCGGAAAGCGTCCATGGCCATTCTCATCGACAAATCGACCCGCGTCATCTGTCAGGGGCTCACCGGCTCCCAGGGAACTTTCCACACAGAACAGGCGATCGCCTATGGCACGCGCATGACAGCTGGCGTGACGCCGGGCAAGGGCGGGACGGTCTGGGAGGGCGGCGGCGCGGCCAAGGGCAAAACCCTGCCGGTCTGCGACACCGTCGCCGAGGCGAAGGAGCGCTTCGGCGCCGACGCCAGCGTGATTTATGTGCCGCCGCCCTTCGCAGCCGATTCGATCCTCGAGGCGATTGCGGCGGAAATCCCGCTTATTATCTGCATCACCGAGGGTATCCCGGTCCTCGACATGGTGACCGTGAAGCGGGCGCTCGACGGGTCGAAGTCGCGCCTCGTCGGTCCCAACTGCCCCGGCGTCATCACGCCCGGCGAGTGCAAGATCGGCATCATGCCGGGGCACATCCACCGCGACGGCCATGTCGGCATCGTCTCGCGGTCCGGGACGCTTACCTATGAGGCGGTTCACCAGACGACGATGGCGGGTCTCGGCCAGTCGACCTGCGTCGGCATCGGCGGCGACCCCGTCAAGGGTACGGACTTCATCGACGTCCTCGAAATGTTCCTTGCCGACGACGACACTCATTCGATCATCATGATCGGCGAGATCGGCGGGTCGGCGGAAGCCGACGCGGCCGAGTTCCTCGCCCGCAACAGGGTGAAGAAGCCGACCGTCGGCTTCATCGCCGGCGTGACCGCCCCGCCCGGGCGTCGCATGGGCCATGCAGGCGCGCTCGTCTCGGGCGCGAATGACACGGCGGCGGCCAAGATCGACGCGATGATGCGGGCCGGCATCGCCGTCGCCCCGACGCCGGCCGCCATGGGCCGGACTCTCGTTGAAATACTCAAGAAGTGAGCGATCGGGGCCGGCTCGGCCGCCTTTGGCATTGAATCGTAACGCGGCTGTTCTAAGTACCCCGGGACACCTTTCAGCGTCCGATCCGGGCGCGCCCCCTAGTCGGACTTCTTGCGATGCCCAAAGACGGCGACGTCCCTGAGGCCGCGGCGACGCCGCCGGACCCCGCCAGCGTGACTTTCCTTTCCGGCGCCAACGCCCGTTACATCGAGGCACAGTTCGCGCGCTTTGCCGCCAACCCCGGTTCGGTCAGTGAAGACTGGCGGCGTTTCTTCGAGGGCATGGGCGAAGCCGCGGCGCCGCGAGGCCCGAGCTGGGCGCGGGCCGACTGGCCGCCGAAGCCGAACGGGGAACTGACCGCCGCGCTCGATGGCGACTGGCCCGTTGTCGAAAAGGCGATCACGGCGAAGATTGAGGCGAAAAAACCGGGCGCGGACACGGCGAGCGTGCGGCGCGAGACGCGCGATTCCTTGAGCGCGCTGATGCTCATTCGCGCCTATCGCATCCGCGGCCATCTCATCGCCGATCTCGACCCTCTGCAGCAGACGAAGAAGAAGCTGCATCCCGAACTCGATCCGGCGACCTACGGCTTTTCCGACGCCGACATGGACCGGCCGATCTATATCGACCATGTCCTCGGGCTCGAGACCGCGACCTTGCGCGAGATACTCGAGATCCTGCGCCGCACCTATTGCGGGACCTTTGCGGTCGAGTTCATGCACATTTCCGATCCCGAGCAGAAATCGTGGATCCAGCAGCGTATCGAGGGCAAGGACAAGGAAATCCAGTTCACGCCGGAGGGCAAGCGCGCGATTCTCTACAAGCTCACCGAGGCCGAAGGCTTCGAGAATTTTCTGCATACGAAGTATACGGGAACGAAGCGCTTCGGCCTTGACGGCGGCGAGGCGATGGTCCCGGCGCTCGAGCAGATCATAAAGCGCGGCGGCGCGCTCGGCGTCAAAGAGATCGTCATCGGCATGCCGCATCGCGGGCGTCTCAACGTGCTCGCGGCGGTTATGGGCAAGCCCTATTTTCATATCTTCCACGAGTTTTCCGGGGGATCGATCACGCCGGACGAAGTCGGCGGATCGGGCGACGTCAAATACCACCTCGGCGCCTCCTCCGATCGCGCGTTTGACGGCAACCGCGTCCACCTGTCGCTGACGGCCAATCCGTCGCATCTCGAAGCGGTCGATCCGGTCGTGCTCGGCAAGGCGCGCTCGAAGCAGGACCGCATCGATGCGAGCGAGATCGAAACGCCGCGCACGCATGTGATGCCGCTCCTTCTTCATGGCGATGCGGCCTTCGCCGGCCAGGGCGTCGTCGCCGAGTGCCTCGGCTTTTCGGGGCTCAAGGGCTATCGCGCCGGCGGCGCGGTGCATTTCATCGTCAACAACCAGATCGGCTTCACGACGGCGCCGAAATTCTCGCGCTCGTCGCCCTATCCCTCCGACGTCGCGAAAATGGTGCAGGCGCCGATCTTCCACGTGAACGGCGACGACCCCGAGGCCGTCGTCTACGCGGCGAAGGTCGCGACCGAGTTCCGGCAGAAATTCGGGCTCGACGTCGTCATCGACATGTTCTGCTATCGCCGCTTCGGCCACAATGAGGGCGACGAGCCGAGCTTCACCCAGCCGGTGATGTACCGGAAGATCCGCGCCCACCGGACGACGCGCGAAATCTACGCCGCGCGCCTCGAGGCCGAAGGCGTCATCGAGCCCGGCTATGCGGAGGCCGAACGCCAGAAGTTCCGCAAGCGGCTCGAGGATGAATTCGAGGCGGCCAAGGGCTTCAAGCCGAACAAGGCCGACTGGCTTGACGGCCAGTGGTCGGGCTTCGTGCCGCCGATGGACGATGATCGCCGCGGCGACACGGCGGTCGACGTTGAAACGCTGAAGAAGATCGGCGAGCGCATCACATCGTACCCGGACGGTTTCAAGGTCCACAAGACGTTGCAGCGCGTGCTCGACGAGCGACGCGCCAGCGTCGTCACGAAAGGCGCGGACATCGACTGGGCGACAGCCGAAGCGCTCGCCTTCGGGTCGCTTGTGCTGGAAGGATTCGGCGTCAGGCTTTCTGGGCAGGACAGCCGCCGCGGCACATTCTCGCAGCGCCACGCCGTCTTCATCGATCAGGAGACGGAGAAAACCTTCACGCCGCTCAATCACCTCAAAGGCGCCAAGGCGACGTTCGAGGTGCACGATTCCAGCCTCTCCGAATTCGCCGTCCTCGGTTTCGAATACGGCTATTCGCTCGCCAATCCGAAATTCCTCGTGCTGTGGGAGGCGCAGTTCGGCGACTTCGCCAACGGCGCGCAGGTCGTTTTCGACCAGTTCCTGTCGTCGGGCGAACGCAAATGGCTCAGGATGTCGGGTCTCGTCTGCCTCTTGCCGCATGGCTATGAGGGGCAGGGCCCTGAACATTCCTCCGCGCGGCTCGAGCGCTTCCTGCAGCTCTGCGCGCAGGACAACATGCAGGTCGCGAACTGCACCACGCCGGCGAATTATTTCCATATTCTGCGGCGGCAGATGCGGCGCAACTTCCGTAAACCGCTGATCTTGATGACGCCCAAATCGCTGTTGCGCCACAAGCGCGCAGTGTCGACGCTGAAGGAGATGGGCCCGGGCTCGTCCTTCCATCGCGTCTTGTGGGACGATGCAGAGACGCGGCCCGGCTCGACGGTGACGCTCAAAGGCGACGACAAGATCCGCCGCGTGATCTTGTGCTCGGGCAAGGTCTATTATGACCTTCTCGAAGAGCGGGAAAAGCGCGGCGTCGACGACATCTATCTCCTGCGGGTGGAGCAGTTTTATCCTTATCCGGCCCAATCGCTGATCGCGGAGCTGAAGCGGTTTTCAAAGGCCGACATGGTCTGGTGCCAGGAAGAGCCCAAGAACATGGGCGGCTGGTCGTTCATGGACCCCAACCTCGAATGGACGCTCGCACAAGTGGGCGCGAAGTCGAAGCGCGCGCGCTATGTCGGACGCTCCGCGAGCGCCTCGCCTGCAACGGGCCTCATGAGCCGGCACAAGCAGGAGCTTGAAGACTTTTTGAACGAAGCGTTCGCTTGAGCGTGTCTTGCCTCGTGCGTAGAAAATGCAGCGGCGAGCGCGCGCCGCACCTTGATCCGGAGCTGTTCTGACGATGCCCACTGAAATCCGCGTGCCGACCCTCGGCGAGTCCGTCACTGAAGCGACCGTCGGGCGCTGGCTGAAGAATGTCGGCGACGCCGTCGCGGCGGACGAGCCGCTCGTCGAGCTTGAGACCGACAAGGTTTCGGTCGAGGTCCCGGCGCCGTCCGCCGGGGTCCTTTCCGAAATCACCGCCAAGGCAGGTGATACGGTGGGGCTCGACGCGCTTCTGGGGCGCATCGGCGAGTCGAACGGCGCAGCAAAGCCCGCTGCAAAGCCAGCCGCCAAACCTGAAACGGCGAAGCCCGCCGCCGCGAAAGCGGAGGCGCCGCTGAGCCCCGCGCCGCGCCGTGTCGCGACGGAAACGGGCGTTGACCCAACGTCCATCAAAGGCACCGGCAAGGACGGGCGCGTGACGAAAGGCGACGTTCTCGAAGCTGCGGCCGCGCCGAAAGCAAAGGCGCCGGAAACGCCGCCCGCGCCCCGCGTGACAGGCCCGCGCGAGGAACGCGTGAAGATGACTCGCCTGCGTCAGACGATCGCCCGTCGCCTGAAGGAGGCGCAGGAGACGGCGGCGATGCTGACGACGTTCAACGACGTCGACATGACCGCCGTGATGGCGCTGCGCGCGTCGTACAAGGACCTTTTCGAGAAGAAGCATGGCGTGAAGCTCGGCTTCATGTCCTTCTTCGTGAAGGCGTGCGTTCACGCGCTGAAGGAGATCCCGGACGTCAACGCCGAGATCGACGGCGAAGAGATCATCTACAAGAACCATTACGACATCGGCGTCGCAGTCGGAACCGACAGGGGCCTCGTCGTTCCGGTGCTGCGTGACGCCGATCAACTCTCGCTCGCCGACATCGAGAAGGCCATCGGCGATTTCGGCCGCCGGGCCCGCGACGGACAATTGAAACTCGAGGAAATGCAGGGCGGCACTTTCACCATCACAAATGGCGGCGTCTACGGGTCGCTCATGTCAACGCCGATCCTCAACCCGCCGCAATCTGGCGTCCTCGGCATGCATCGCATCGAGGAGCGCCCGGTAGTGCGCGGCGGACAGGTCGTCGTCCGCCCGATGATGTATCTCGCACTCTCCTACGATCACCGCATCGTCGACGGCAAAGGCGCCGTCACGTTCCTCGTCCGCGTGAAGGAGAACCTCGAAGACCCGCAGCGCCTGATGCTGGATCTTTGAGGCGTCATGGCTGAGTACGACCTCCTCATCATCGGCGCCGGGCCGGGCGGCTATAACGCGGCGATCCGCGCGGGCCAGCTGGGTCTCAAGACCGCGATCGTCGAGAAGCGCGAGACGAAGAAGCTCGGCGGCACCTGCCTCAATGTCGGGTGCATTCCGTCAAAGGCGCTGCTGCACGCCTCGGAACTTTTCGAGGCGTCGCTGACGCAGTTTGAAACGCTCGGCATCAAGACCGGCGGCGTTTCGCTCGACCTCAAGGCGATGCTGAAGCAGAAGGACGACGCCGTCGAGGGGCTGACCAAAGGCGTCGAGTTCCTGATGAAGAAAAACAAGGCCGAGGTTATTTTCGGCGCCGGCGAGATTATCGCGCCAGGGAAAGTGCGTGTAGTCGCGGCCGACGGCAAGTCGACCGATTACGAAGCGAAAAACATCATCATTGCCGCGGGCTCGGAAGTAACGCCGCTGAAAGGCGTCGACATTGACGAGAAGCGGATCGTCTCTTCGACCGGGGCTCTCGATTTCGACAGCGTGCCGAAGCGTCTTGTCGTCATTGGCGGCGGCGTCATCGGCCTTGAGCTGGGGTCGGTCTGGCGCCGGCTTGGCGCACAGGTGACAGTCGTTGAATTCCTCGATCGCATCCTGCCGACCATGGACGGCGAGGTGTCAAAACAGTTCCAGCGTCTCCTCGCCAAGCAGGGTGTCGCGTTCAAGCTGTCATCAAAGGTTACGGGCGTTGAAAAGACGGAGGCGGGGCTCAAGGTCGCCGTCGAGCCTGCGGCCGGCGGCGCAGCGGAGACGCTTGAAGCGGACGCCGTGCTGGTCGCAATCGGCCGGCGCCCGCACACCGCCGGCCTCGGACTTGAACGCGTCGGCGTCAAGACGGATGCGCGCGGTTTCATTGAAACCGATCATTTCAAAACGTCCGTACCCGGCGTCTGGGCGATCGGCGACGTGATCCACGGACCGATGCTCGCGCACAAGGCGGAGGACGACGGCGTTGCCTGCGTCGAGCTGATCGCGGGCAAAGCGGGGCATGTGAACTACGACGCGGTGCCGAACGTCGTCTATACTTGGCCCGAAGTCGCAAGCGTCGGGAAAACCGAAGAAGAACTGAAGAAAGCGGGCGTCTCCTACAAGGTCGGCAAATTCCCGTTCCTCGCCAACAGCCGCGCCAAGACCAATCATGAGACCGATGGCTTCGTGAAAATCCTTGCGGATGCGAAAACCGACCGCGTGCTTGGCGGCCACATCATCGGCGTCGGGGCCGGCGAAATGATCGCGGAGATCGTCTCGGTCATCGAATTCGGCGGCGCATCGGAAGACATCGCGCGCACCAGCCACGCACACCCGACACGGTCCGAAGCCGTGCGCCAGGCCGCGATGGCGGTCGAAGGCTGGGCGATGCAGGCGTGACCGGCCCGGCTTCGATACTCACCCCCCCGGACCTGATGGGCTACGCCGGCGTCGGCCTCGTCGTCGTCACCTACGGTCTCAGTCAGATGGGGCGCATGGACGTGAAGCGCCCGCTTTACCCGGCGATAAACGGGGTCGGCGCTCTGCTCATCCTTGTTTCGCTGTGGTTCCGCCCCAACCCGCCTTCGGTCGTAATCGAATTCTTCTGGCTGGCGATCAGCGTGGCCGGCTTGTTCCGGGCGCTGAGGAATAGGGGCGCTGCGAAGTCGGCGCCCTAAGCGCCCTTCGCCGCAATATATCCCGACCAGGCCGGCACGGTCGCCGGCGGGGCGGCGCCGGGCGCGCCGCTTGTCGCGATGCGGACGGACCAGCCCGCGCCGTCCGGCGCCCAGGCGACAGGCTTGTCGCCGATATTGAAGACGCAGAGCGCTTTTTCCGCGCCGAATGAGCGGGTGAAGGCGACGACAGTCTCCGGCGCCGGCAGCAAGTCGAGCGCGCCAAGCCGCAGCGCCGGCGAGGCGTTGCGCAACGCTATAACGCGGCGCGTGAAGTTGAGAACCGACCCCGGATCGCGATCCTGCCGGTCGACGGCGTGCGCGAAATGGCTGCGGTCGATTGGCAGCCATGGCTCGACGGTGGAAAAGCCGGCGTTCGCCGCATGCTCCTTCCACGGAAAGGGCGTGCGGGCGCCGTCGCGCCCGAGCGTCGCCGGCCAGTTGGCGATCGCTTCGGGGTCCTGCAGTTTTTCGAACGGCACCTCGCCCTGCGCGAGGCCGAGCTCCTCGCCTTGGTAAATGAAGACATTGCCGCGGAGGCTGGCGAGGAGGAGGGCGAGCAGCCGGCAATAATCATCCTGCGGGCAGGCGCCCGCCCAGCGGCTCACCGCGCGCGGCGCATCATGGTTTGAAAACGCCCAGGACGGCCACTCGCCGCCTTCCGGCCAGCGCTTCGCCGTCTCGACGATCAGCTCCTTCGTCAGCGACGGCGCATAAAGATAATCAAAGCTGTAGGCGGTGTTGAGACGGTTGTCGCCAGCGGTGAAGAGCTTCATCTCGTCGAAGGCGCGCTCGCCGCCGACTTCAGCGACGGTGAAGCGGTCGGGAAATTCGTCGATCACGGCGCGCAGGCGCTCGAGGAATTTCGGGATGTCGGGATGCGACATCTGAAAGCGCTGTTCCTGAAAGTCGAACGGCCGGCCCGGCGGGCGGCGAAATATCTTCTTCGGCGGATTGTCGCGAAGCAGGGGATCGTGCATCGCGAAATTGAGCGCATCGAGCCTGAATCCGTCGACGCCGCGCGCGAGCCAGAACCGCGCCACATCGAGGATGGCGTCCTGCACTTGCCTGTTGTGCAGATTGAGGTCGGGCTGCTGCACGAGGAAATTGTGGAAGTAATATTGCCGTCTGCGGGCGTCCCATTCCCATGCGCCGCCGCCGAAGACCGACATCCAGTTGTTGGGCGGCGATCCGTCCGGTTTGGGATCGGCCCACACATACCAGTCCGCCTTCGGATTATCGCGGCTCTGGCGGCTTTCCTGGAACCAGGCATGCTCGTCCGATGTGTGCGAATAGACCTGGTCGATGATTACCTTGAGACCCCTGCCGTGGGCGCGGCGGACGAACTCGTCGAAGTCGGCGAGGTCGCCGAACAAGGGATCGACGCCTTGATAATCGGCGACGTCATAGCCAAAATCGTCCATCGGCGAGGTGAAGAAGGGCGACAGCCAGACGGCGTCAACGCCGAGCGAGGCGATATGATCAAGGCCCTCGATGCATCCCTTGATGTCGCCGACGCCGTCGCCGTTCGTGTCCTTGAAGCTGCGAGGATAAATCTGGTAGATCGTCGCGCCGCGCCACCACGGCGAGGCTCTCTCCGCATGCGAGGCCGCGCGCCCCGCCGGTTTTGTTTCAGCCATTGTCATCGTCCGCCCAAATTCGTGTCAACCGCCGCTGCGCGCCGACCGGCACAGCAGAAAGTCCTGCGCGCCGACCTTCACTCTCAAAGAGCCCGGCGCAGATGATTTCTTTTCGCAGCGTCCGATGAGCGATGTCCAGCGCGCCGACCGTGGGTCGACCTCTATGTTCGCGTCGCGCGGCGAAAGCCCGGCGTTGGCGATGAAGAGAACTTCAACGCCTGTTTCGGGATCTATCCGGGAGAGGGCGAACAGGCCGCCGCCCTGCTTTTCGGAGAGCCGGACCACGAGCCTGCCCCGGCGCAGCGCCTCGTTCGCCTTGTAGACGCGGCCCATCTCTGCGAGCGCGCGATAGAGCGGGTGCTTCGGATCGAAATTCGATTCCGCGGTGGTCGCACGCGCGCCGATCAGCATGTTGTCGTTATAGATCGCGACCCGGCTCGGGAACATGTCCTCGCGCGCGTCCTGATCGCCGCCGTCGCCGGTGAAACCTTGCTCGTCGCCGTAATAGATCACGGGAGCGCCGCGCGAGAAATAAAGGAACGCATGCGCGAGACGGACGTTCATGAAGCGCTGAGCGTCGTTGAGTTCGGGGCGCTTCTTCAGAAGCTCGCCGCCATAGCGGCCCATGTCATGATTGCCGGCGAAGACGGGCTGCGCCGCCGCGGTCGCCTCTCCTTTTGGATAGATCTTGTCGGCGGAGAGAAACGCTTCGAAGGCATGGCCGCTGGCGTTCGAAAGCAACTGGTCGCGCAGGGCCTGCATCATCGGGAAGTCGAGCGCGGACTCGAAGCCGGCTTCTTTCATGAACGCGGCGAGCTCGCCGGTGTTCCAGTAAACCGCCTCGCCGAACATGGTGAAGTTCGGAATTCCTTCGGCTTTCGCGTGCTCCATCAACGCCGGCAGGAACGCGCGCCAGAAGCCGGGGTTCACATGCTTAGCGGTGTCGATGCGGAAGCCGTCGATTTTGAACTCGGAGACCCAGTTCTTGTAGATGTCGATAAAGCCTTGGATGACGCGAGGGTCCTCAGTCATGAAATCGTCAAGGCCGACGAAATCCCCTTGCGTCGAGCTTTCGCCCTCAAAGGTCGAGTTGCCGCGGTTGTGGTAATAGCGGACGTCGTTCATCCAGGCGGGGACCTTGATCGCCTTCTCCGCCGCCGGAACATAAGGCGTGTAGGCGAAAGCGGGGTCGACAAGCCTTTCGAAATTCGCCGTCGTCTGGAACTCGTCGGCGTCGCCCATGAAGCCGGGATTTATCCTTGCGCCCTTTGGTCCGCCGCGAGTCGTGTAGGGGTAATCTGCGCGGCTGCGATAGGGGCAGGGGCCTGCGCCGGCGTTCGCGGGCGCCTCGCCTTCGGGGTGGCACTCGCGCAGCGCGATCACATCCGCCGAATGATTGGTGATGATGTCGAGATAGATTTTTATGCCTCGCGCATGCGCCGCATCGACGAAGGCTTTGAGGTCCGCCTTCGTGCCGAAATGCGGGTCGACATCGGTGAAATCAGTGATCCAGTAGCCGTGATAGCCTGCGCTTTCATCGCCGGGCTTTCCCTGCACCGGCTTGTTCTTGTAGATCGGGCCGAGCCAGATCGCGGTCGCGCCGAGACCGGCGATATAGTCGAGACGGCTCGTCAGGCCCTTGAGGTCGCCGCCATGGAAAAAGCCCTTGTGCGCCGGATCGAAGCCCGATTTCAGCCGGTCCTCGGGAAAGCCGCCATGGTCATTAGTAGGGTCCGCGTTCTCGAAGCGGTCGGGCAGGACGAAATAGATGATCTCGTCAGCCGGCGCCCGGTCGCGATATCGCGCCGGCGCGTAAGGATCGTTCGCCGCGAGCGCGGCGCCGGCGAAAAAAGCCTGCGCTGCAGCGATCAGGATGCTCCGTGCCCGCATCATTTTCTCTCCCGTATCGCCGCGGCGGCGCCAGCCGGCACGGCCGCCGGCCGTCGTAAAGACCTTTGACGCCATTGCATGATTTTGCAAGAGGGGCCGACAGTCGTCCGCCCCGGCGCGCCACCTCGAACCTGGGCGGGAAGCTGTTCTTTTTCAAACAGATAGAGAATCAAAAGCCTCAAACCTGCCGATCTCGGTTTGTGCTTTGCACAATTCCACGACGCATCCTGCGTCAGGAATTGCAAAAAATTGTAGCGCCCCATAAGGTCGCGCGGCCGGTCAAGCCGAAAGGATGCGCGATGCTGCGGATTTCTCAGGTGATTGCGCCATTTCTCCTGTTTCTTGCGCAGCCGCTGTTGGCCGCAGAGACGCTGCGCTCTCCGGGCGGCGACATCGAAGTCGTGGTCGATGTCACGAGCGGCGGGCGTCCCTTTTACAAAGTCGCCTATCGCGGCGAAGAGGTGGTCGCCCCGTCGCATCTCGGGTTCCGCTTCAAGGACCAGCCGGCGCTTGACGAGAGGCTCGTGATTTCCGGCGCGGCGCGCTCTTCGAAAGACGAAAGCTGGGAACAGCCCTGGGGCGAGCGTCGTCTCATGCGCGACGTCCATAACGAGTTGCGCATCGACTTCGCGACGACGGAGAAGAAGCCGCGTCATTTCTCCGTCCGCTTCCGCGCCTTCGATGACGGCGTCGGGTTCCGCTATGAGTTCCCCGGCGAGAAGGCCATGAAGACCGCCGCGATCGTCGATGAGCTGACTGAATTTCGCCTGCCCGAAGAGGCCACCTATTGGTGGATTCCGGGTCGCCGCTGGAACCGCTACGAATATCTTTATCACACCACCAAGGCGGACGCGATCGACATCGCGCACACGCCGATGACGCTGAAGACGAAATCGGGCGCGCACCTGTCCATCCACGAGGCCGCTCTTGTCGACTACGCCGGCATGGCGCTCAACCAGCAGCGGCCGGGCATCTTCAAGGCCGATCTCGCGCCGTGGTCGGACGGCGTCCTCGTCAGGAAATCCGGCGCCTTCACCACGCCGTGGCGCACGATCCAGATCGCGCCGGACGCAAAAAGCCTTCTCGCCTCGACCCTGATCCTCAATCTCAACGAGCCGAACACGCTCGGCGATGTCTCGTGGGTGGAGCCCGGAAAATATGTCGGCGTCTGGTGGGAGATGCACATCCGCGACTCAAGCTGGGGCATGAAGCCGCTGCACGGAGCGACGACCGAGAATACCAAGCGTTACATCGATTTTGCGGCCAAGCACGGCTTCAAGGGCGTGCTCGTCGAGGGCTGGAACATCGGATGGGACGACGACTGGTTCGGCAATGGCGAGGTCTTCGACTTCACCAAGGCCTATCCCGACTTCGACATTGAGGCGATCGGCGCCTATGCGCGAGAGAAGGGGGTGCGCCTCATCGGCCACCACGAAACCGGGGGCGCCGCCTCTCATTACGAACAGCAGATGGACGCCGCCCTCGATCTTTATGAGCGCGTCGGCGTGCGCGCGGTGAAGACCGGCTATGTCGCCGATGGCGGCGGCATCCAGCGCATCGACGAAAAGGGCGTCGAGCGTTTTGAATGGCACGATGGCCAGTTCATGGCCGATCATCACCTGAAGGTCGTCAAGGCGGCGGCGAAGAGGAAGATCGCGATCAATCCCCATGAGCCGATCAAGGACACCGGGCTGCGGCGGACCTATCCGAACTGGGTCTCCCGCGAAGGAGCGCGCGGGCAGGAATACAACGCCTGGGGAATCCCGCCGCTGCCGCCCGAGCATGACACGATCCTGCCGTTCACCCGGCTCCTGTCCGGGCCGATGGATTTCACGCCGGGGATTTTCGACCTGCGGCCGAATGAGCGCCCGCCCGTGAACGCCGAGCTTGGCCGCAACAGCAGGGCGAGCCGCGTCGAGACGACGCTCGCCAAGCAGCTTGCGCTCTATGTGACGGTCTACAGCCCGATCCAGATGGCGGCGGACCTGCCTGAAAACTATGAAAAACGGCCGGCCGCCTTCCAGTTCATCAAGGATGTGCCCACCGACTGGGAGGATACGGTAGGCGTCGCGGCGGAGATCGGCGACTATGCCGCGATCGCCCGCAAGGAGCGCGGCGGCGAGGACTGGTTCCTCGGCGCCATCACCGACGAGAACGCCCGCCGGCTCGACCTGCCGCTATCCTTCCTCGACTCGGGGCTCACCTATATCGCGGAAATCTACCGCGACGGCCCCAAGGCCGATTACGACAAGAATCCTTATGACATCGTCATCGAACGGCTCCAGGTGACGCGCGCCGACACGCTTCGCCTCGCGCTCGGCCGCGGCGGCGGGGCGGCGGTACGCTTCACGCCCAAGCCATGACCTGCGGCGCCCTTGATGCGCCGCCGGCGAACGATTATTCGCAAGCAACCGCCATGGAAAACCCCGGTCTCAGCAGCGCGACGCCACAGCTGATCCCCGTCACGCCGTTCGACCTCGTCGTTTTCGGCGCGGCGGGCGATCTCGCGCTCCGCAAGCTCATCCCCTCGCTTTTTCATCGCTGGCGCGACGGCCAGATCCCGGCCGCCTCGCGGATCATCGGCGTGTCGCGCACGGCGATGGATGACGCGGCGTTCGCCGCCCTCGCGCGCGAAAGCTTTGCGAAGTTCCATCCTTCCGAAAAACTGGACGACGGCGAATGGGGCCGCTTTGCAAGCCTTCTCAGTTACGCCGAGGTCGATGTCGCGAAGCGCGACGGCGGCTGGCAGGCGCTGGGCGCCAAGCTCGCGGGCGGGGAGCAAAAGCAGCGGGTCTTCTATCTCGCCCTGCCGCCGGCCCTCTACGGCGACGTTTCCCGGAACATCGATGCGGCCGGCCTGAAATCGACGGGCGCGCGCATAGTTCTCGAAAAGCCGATCGGCAAGGACCTCGCCAGCGCGCGGGCGATCAACGACGCGGTGGGCGCCGTGTTTCCCGAGGAGTCGATCTTCCGCATCGACCATTATCTCGGCAAGGAGACGGTCCAGAACCTCATCGTGCTGCGGTTCATGAACTCGCTGTTCGAGCCGGTGTGGAACGCAAACGCGATCGATCATGTCGAGATCACGGTTGCGGAATCGATCGGTTCGGGCACGCGGGCGAGCTATTACGACACGGCGGGCGCGCTGCGCGACATGGTTCAGAACCATCTCCTGCAGCTGCTCTGCCTTGTAGCGATGGAACCCCCGCTCGATCTCGAGGCGGACACGGTGCGCGATGAAAAGATCAAGGTCCTGCGCGCGCTCCGGTCCATCACCCCGGCGACGGTCCGCAACGTGACCGCACGCGGCCAATATGCGAAGGGCGCCTCGAACGGCGAGGTCGCTCCGGGTTACGCCGAGGAACTCGGCCGTGCGAGCGCGACCGAGACTTTTGTCGCGATCAAGGCCCATATCGACAACTGGCGCTGGAAGGGCGTGCCGTTCTATCTGCGCACCGGCAAGCGCATGGCGGCGCGCCGGTCTGAGATCATCATCCAGTTCAAGGATGTCGCGCATGCGCTCATTCGCAACGGCAACGAGAAACTGCCGCCCGCGCGCCTCGTCATCCGCCTCCAGCCGGACGAGGGAATGAGCCTTCTTCTCGTCACCAAGGACCCGGGGCCCGGCGGCATGCGCCTTCGCTATGTGCCGCTCAATCTCAGCTACGCCTCCGCCTTCGAGGCGCGGTACCCGGACGCCTATGAGCGCCTCTTGATGGCGGTCGTTCGCGGCGACCTCGCCCTCTTCATGAGGCGCGACGAGGTCGAGGCGGCGTGGCGCTGGTGCGACGGCATTCTCGCCGCGTGGGAAGCGGACGAGACGCCTGTCCAACCCTATGCGGCGGGTACGGATGGTCCGGTGCAGGCGGCGGTGCTGCTCGATCGCGACGGGCGCGAGTGGTTCAATGGGGTCTGAGCCGCCCCTGATAGCCTTCGCTTCGCCGGCCGAGATGGCGGCCCGGCTCTCCGACCTCATCGAGACGGCGCTCGGGCGCGCGGTCGCTGCGCAGGGTCTTGCGACGATGGCGCTGTCAGGCGGGGCGACGCCCGCGCTTCTCTATGAATCGCTCGCAACGCGCGACGCCGATTGGCCGAATGTCGCCGTGACGCTCGTCGATGAGCGCTTCGTGCCGCCGGACGCCAAGGGCTCGAACGAAGCCTTTTTGCGCGCGACTTTCCTGCACGGCTCGGCGGCGCGCACCCGCTTTGTCGGGCTCTGGAACAAGGCTGGATCGCTGGAGGCGGCGGCCGAAGCGGCTGCCGCGCAGGTCGCAAGCGTCATCCGGCCGTTTGACGTCGTGGTGCTCGGCATGGGCCTCGACGGGCACACGGCGTCGTGGTTTCCCCGCGCGCCAGGGCTCGCGGCGGCTCTTGGAGCCGACGCGCCGCTCGTCGTGCCTGTGCGCGCCACGAAAAGCGCGGCGACCGGCGATCATCTCGAGCGGCTGACGCTTTCTCTGCGGGCGATCAAGGATGCGCGCCTCATCATCCTGCTCCTCAGCGGCGAGGACAAGCGACGCGCCTATGAGGCGCTCGGCGGAACGGGGCCGGTCGAAGACGCGCCGGTGCGCGCCATCTTGCAGTCCCGGCGCGACGTCTGGGCCTGCTGGTCCCCTTGAGGAGAGGATTTCGTGACGCTCAATACCGTCGTCGATCGCGTGACCGACCGTATACGGACGAAAAGCCGGCGCCCGCGCGAGGCCTATCTTCGCCAGATGCGCTCGGCCGCTAGCGACGGCCCGCATCGGGCGAGCCTCGGGTGCGGCAATCTCGCCCACGCCGCTGCGGCGTGCTCGGCGCATGACAAAAAGCTGATGGCGAAGGGCGACGGGCCGAATATCGGCATCGTCACGGCCTATAATGACATGCTGTCGGCGCATCAGCCGCTCGGCGCCTATCCGGACCTCATCAAGGAAGCGCTCGCCCCGCTCGGCGCGACGGCGCAGGTCGCCGGCGGCGTTCCCGCGATGTGCGACGGCGTCACGCAGGGCATGGCGGGAATGGACCTCTCGCTCTTCTCGCGCGACGTGATCGCCATGGCGACGGCGGTATCGCTGTCGCACAACGTCTTTGATGCGGCGATCATGCTCGGCGTCTGCGACAAGATCGTGCCTGGCCTGTTCATCGGGGCGGCGCGGTTCGGGCATCTGCCGATTCTCTTCCTGCCGGCGGGGCCGATGACGTCGGGCATTTCGAACGATGAGAAGGCGCGCGTGCGTCAGCTCCACGCCGAGGGCAAGGCGAGCCGGGAAGAGCTGCTCGCGGCTGAAAGCGCGAGCTATCATTCGCCCGGCACCTGCACATTCTACGGCACCGCGAACTCGAACCAGATGCTGATGGAGATCATGGGGCTCCACCTGCCGGGATCCGCCTTCGTAAACCCGGGCACGGCGCTGCGGCGCGCCTTCGTCGTCGAGACGGCGCGGCGGGCGGCGGCGACGACGGCGCTGGGGCCCGACTACATTCCCTTCTGCGACATCATCGACGAGCGCGCGATCGTCAATGCGATCGTCGGCCTGCACGCCACTGGCGGCTCGACGAACCATGCGATTCACCTTGTCGCCATGGCGCGCGCGGCGGGGATCATCGTCGATTGGACTGACTTCAGCGAGCTTTCTGGGGCGACGCCGCTGCTCGCGCGCGTCTATCCAAACGGTTCGGCGGACGTGAACGCCTTCGAGGCGGCGGGCGGCGTCGCCTTCATCATCCGCGAATTGATGGAGGCGGGCTGTCTCCACGCCGATGTCATGACGGCGATGGGGCGGGGCCTCGACCGCTACGCGCAGGCGCCGGAACTCAAAGGCGAGGCGCTCTCCTGGAAGCCGGCGCGCGCTGAAAGCGGCGAGCCGTCCATCCTTCGCCCGACGGGCGATCCATTCGCGAAATCGGGCGGCCTCGTTCTTCTCGACGGCGCGCTTGGACGCGCGATCGTCAAGGTTTCGGCGGTGAAACCGGAGCGCCGCGTGATCGAGGCGCCGGCGATCGTCTTCCGGTCGCAAAAGGAGCTTATGGATCGCTTCAAGGCCGGCGACCTCAATCGCGACTTCATCGCCGTCGTGCCGTTCCAGGGGCCGAAGGCGAACGGCATGCC
>FRDC01000727.1_pt1 | contig 37740 bp, 38 predicted proteins | sample 1106171 | NCBI WGS metagenome assembly FRDC01 (sample SAMEA3930566, study PRJEB13176) | freshwater metagenome | biome: Drinking water system; feature: drinking water; material: water | place: Singapore | collected 2014-12-20 | reverse complement strand
TGGCAGAACGAAGATTTGGACCAACTCGCGGCGCTGGTGTCGTCATCGTAGAAAAAGAGGCGCAGAAATCCATCGTGCCAGGCGCACTTGGATCAACGGCCTACACCGGAATTTTACAAAAAGGACCGATCAGAAAGCCCTTTGCCACCTTTAGCTCATCGGATTTCAGGTTTCGGGCCGGAAGTTTTATCCCTGAATCATTAGTGCCCGATGCGGGATTTGATTTCTTTAGACTTGGGCAAGGCCGAGGCACTCTCTTTCTTCAGCGCATCACCGATGGCTCAGAAAAATTATCAGAACTGGAGTTAAGAAATCGCCGTGATCCTCGAACTTCCACCCTATTGTTTCAGGCCGGAAACGGCGGGCGATGGGCTGGCAAGAAACGTCTTATTGTCGATAACTACTCTTCGGTGACGGCGACAACAGTCACACTCCTGACTAGTCCCTCTGATTTGAAAAAAGACGAGCTGGCCGGAGGAAAAGTAAAATTCAATGCTGTGCCCGGAAAGTCCTTCGATATTCTCTCGAACACCGCCCTTGGAGTCATAACAGTTCCTTCCGATATTGATCTGGTCGCAGAACTCAATGGAAGTCCTGACCTCTTGATGTCTATTGAACTGCAAAACGATGGGCTCGCAGTTGGCGTTCTTATTAAAGATGGCCAAGACAACCCCCTCGCTGAATGGGGACTCGAAATCTATCTCATCGAAGGTGGAGTCTCCACCCTTGTAAAACAGTTCCCTAATCTAAGCTCCGATCCTGCCTCTCCTCGATACTTTGCCAAATCCATCAATGACGACTCAAACAGTGAATTCTTGCTCAAGGTTGTAGACCTCCACGTCGGGAGTATTACAAGTGACATTCGCCCTGCAAACGTGTTCGGAAAGTCCCTACTTCTGACTGACACCGTTCTTACAGCAAAAATTCACGACGAAGTTGTGTCTTCGGTAGACGGTGCCAAAGCCAGAATTGATCCCCTCACTCCTGGCGGATCAGTCATACAAGATGAAGTCACTTTAGAAGTAACAACTGCGGGAGCAAGAGCCACAGGTGCTTTAACTTTTGCTGCAAATCCAACCGATGGAGACACGGTCACTATCAATGGCAAAGTCATCACTTTCAAAACCCTAGTGGCAACACCGGCATCCCAAGTGTTGATTGGAGTAGACGCCGAAGCCTCACTTGAAAACCTTCTCGCATTCATTAACGGAAGCGTCGATCCACTCCTGAAAGACATTGTCTTTGCTGAGAAATTCTCAGCCTCTGTCTTAAATTTCTTTGCACAAACTGCGGGACTGGCCGGAAACGCTATTGCAACTCTTTCTGCTGGAGCCACTGAGCCCACATGGGGAGCAGCCACTCTGTCTGGCGGTCTTAATCAAATTTGGAGTTACATAAGCCAAAAAATGCCATTTCTCACAGGTCTTACCGTCACTTCTGGCATTGCCTTTGTTTCACCGAATGACTTCGGAAGCGGTTTTAAAGTTGTTGATACGACAAAGGATTCAACAAAGAATTTCGGAATTGGTGATACCCTCACTATTTTCATTAGTCCGCTTGAAGTTGGAAAGCTCGCAGGTGGTGTTCTCATCCCAGATGTAGTGGATCGCCGAATCAAATTTAAAATCACATCAAACACAGCAAGTGCCATCACAGTCAAAGCTGGCTCCGATATGACAGCCAATGCCGCTGCCGGAGACAACTTCCGTGTTGAATACGTTCAAGAGCTGGGCAAAGGGTATGATGGCATCGCTAACATCACCGATGTTCACTACACCAGTGCGTATGACCCCGATAGTTCACCCCTTAAGTCTCTGCGTGGTGGAAACTTCGGACTTGTGAAACTTGCCACTCCAGGGGTGACATCTTCGGCTGTTCAAAAAGCGGGAGCGGAACTAGCTGAAGCCCAGAATTGGCAATATCGCTATGAAGTCCCGGCCAGTATTGTGTCCGAAGATGCTGCAGAGGAATTCATCAACGATCAAATTGGGCGAAACGATTACGCCGTTGTAACTTGGCCTTCTTTTGCGAAAGTCTTAAGCCCGAATGGAAACGGCCTTAAACTCACGAGCCAAACCGGAGCAATTCACGGTGCCGAGGCTCGCGTGGCGAATGACTTTCAAGGCTATCATAAGGCCGCAGCCGGAATCGATGTGATCCTATCAAACGTCGTAGCTCTTCCTGACGGTTTTGAAGGTAAAACCTTGAACGAAGAGTTCCTGGATCCAATTGGTATCAACATCATCAAAATCAAAGATGGAAACTTTATTCTTTGGGGTGATGAAACCGTTGGTCTTTCTGGCGGCAGAAAGTTCAAACACAAGAGAGAATACCTCTCACATGTTGAGAACGTGTTTCTTGAAAACTTTGATTTCATCATCTTTGCCATTAACGATGAGCAAAGCGACAAGCTCCTCCACTCAGCATTCATCCAATTCTTTACACCTGAGTTTGCAAAGCGAGCAGTCAGAGGAAAGGACTTAGCCGATGCGGTACAAATCAAAATCGACGCCGAAAACAATACGAACCTTACCCGCTCACAAGGGGATTTGAACGCAGAGCTAAGACTCAGAATCGCCGATACCGTCAAACGGTTCATCATCACGATCTCAGAGCTTGGGGTTACGGAAAGTGTTGAAGCTTAACGAGGGAGAATAATTATGCCACTACAGGGAACGGTTCAGTCAGGCCATATACCAGTTAACAACTATGAGCTTATCATTGTGGGCCTTCCTCCGATTGTCTTCACAAAGCTCAGCGGGTTTGAGGTCGAAAATGAATCTGTCGATCTTCCCGACCGCACGAAGGCGTCTGGTGGAAACAGAAAGCCCGTTGAGTTTACCGGAATGACGTTTGAGCATCACACGGCAGAGCGAGCCGCTCTTGAATTCTGGTTTCAAGAGGGAAAAGACCCCGTGAGTCCGACCTACAAAAAAGTGGGAACTCTCATCAAAAGAAACATTCACGGGCAAGTAGCCTCTACAAATTCGATCTTGGGTCTTTGGATTACCAAGAAGAAAACTCCCGATCTTGACCATGCCAATGAAGGCGAACCTGCCCTAGTTGAGTGGACATTTTCGGCAGATAGTGTTCAGCCGATCTAAAAATTGAAAATAACAATTCCTAACAAAATGGCTTTTGCCGTTAATTGGAGGAAACGAAATGACAGAAGATAAAAATGACGAGCTTTACAAGATCACAACCCTTGATGAACTCGGTCCAAACCTTCCCATCCTTCCCAATACACTCAATATTCAAAAGCCAAAGGACAAATCCTTTAGCTTCATTGAGTGGGACATGGAGATCGAAGAGAAAATTTCAGAAATCCAGTCCAAGGTGAAAAATGTTGGAAGTCTAGTAAGTCAAATGATGGGTTTACTTCTTGACCAGTTTTGCGGCCAGGACTTTCAATCGTTACCTCAAGAACAGAAAGTTCTCACACTTAACCAGCTTGAGTTTCCAAACGTCATGTATATGTTCATTTACCTCCGCACGGAGGAGCTTGGTTACGACCTCAAAATGGATGTGACGTGCCCATCGTGCAAGAAGCTCAATAAGGACTTCATTGCTGATCTTAGAACTCTTGAAGTTCATCAAAAGGATGAAGCCCACAAGAGAGTTCACGTCTACGATTTGATTAAGCCAATTCTCCTAGAGAATGGCGATGTGGTCCAAGCGATTCACTACGACGTATCCAAATGGGATGCAATGGAGAGAGCGACTTCTGATGTCGCCGACAATGCTGGCAAAATGAAGCAGCTCCTTTTCCGGTCGAGTGTCACTCAAGTGGAGGTGAAGGCAGAGGGTGATAAAACAAAGAATTATCCTCTCGACTTTGTGATCAAGAAGCTAAAAAAAGTCGACATCGAGAAGATTTCGAGTGCGATCACTCAAAATAATGCTGGTCCTCTGATGGCCATGAAGGGCACTTGTGTTCACTGCAAGGCCGAGTGGTACAGAGTGATTGACTGGAGCTACAACTATTTTTTCGATTCTTCGTCCCTGTAATCCCAAGGGACGATGTACGGGAGGGCATCTTCAATCTGATGTACGGCATGAATGGCGGCCTTACATATTCGGAGATCAGGGGGATGAGACGAAGAGATTTTACTTGGATGCTTGAGCGACTGAGAACCCAAAAGGAACGAGAAAACGCTGAAATTGAGAAGGCAAGAAATGGTTTAGGACAGAGTTCAAGTAGACGAAAATATGTAGGTGCATAAATGGCTTTTAATTTTAATGCGATATTAAAATTTAGCTCCTCTCAAGCAGAAGCCGCACTTACTCGCACGAAATCCAAATTTGAAAATCTTCAGAGTAGTGTTTCCAAAGCCAATAAAGCCTTAAGCGGAATTGCCAAAGCTGGACAGTCTATTGGACTTGTCAGTGCGCCGATGACTCTCGGACTTGCCTTTGCGACCAAGACAGCAGCGGATTTCGAACAGCAAATGTCAAACGTCAAAGCTGTATTACTCGCCAATGATGATGAGATGGCGCAGATCACGGAAGTCACTAAACGCTTAGGGGCAACAACGGTCTTCACCGCAAAACAAGCCGGAGAAGGAGCCGAGCTTTTAGCGCAAGCTGGATTTACTGCCGAGCAAATTGTCGCGGCCCTTCCAGGTGTTCTCGACGCTGCGGCATCATCATCCGTTAGCATGGCGGAGGCCGCTGACATTGTGGCTGGCCAATTGGGTGCCTTCGGACGACCCGCAAGCGATGCCATAAAAGTCGCAGACACTTTAGCCCTCACAACAGCAGTTACGAATACAAACTTCCTTGAACTTGGTGAAGCGATGAAATTCGTGGCTCCTATTGCCAAGAATGCTGGTCTTTCCCTAGAGGAAACTGCCTCTGCGGTCGGTGTCCTTGCAAACGCTGGTGTTAAGGGAAGTCTTGCGGGCACAGCTCTTAAGAACGCCATTCTTCAACTTGCCAAACCATCGAAGGAAGCTCTCACACTCTTTGGAGGGAAGGACGGCCTTGAAAGGGCTACGATCCGAACAGTCAATGGCGTGAAACAACTGCTCCCGCTAGAAGTCATTATGGCTAACGCTTCGAAGGCCATTCAAGGTGCCAAAGATCCTCTCGAAGCCACGGCCCAGGCCGCAGAAATATTCGGCATTCGTGGAGCCACAGCATTTGGTGCATTCCAATCAAAACTCTTGGAGACAACGACCATATCCAAGGCAAATTTCGACGCCATCAAGCGAGGGGCCGAAATCACGGGCGACAATGTCACTGTTGAAATTGGAAAAACACTCCCGACACTTGTCGCAATGAGGCTTCAAATTGCTGGAGCTGCCGGAACCGCAAAGGAAATGGCGCGGATTCGTCTTGATAACTTCAAGGGTGACGTTGAACAACTTAGCGGAGCCATCGACAGCCTAACGATTGAAATGGGCAGTCAATTCACAAAGGAACTGCGCCAACCCATTCGCGCCGCTGGCGACCTATTCTCCGTTTTCGCTCTAGGTTTCCAACAAGCCGCCTCTGGAAAACAAATCACCGGACAAGCACTTGATGATTTAAAAAATAATCAGTTTGCGGGACTTCTTCAGGCTTCAACAGAGTTTGCACAAGGATTCATTCAAGGACTCCAAGAGCTAAAAGTTACAGCAAGAGAAACTTTTACGACGATTCAAAATTTCTTGCGGCCCATTCTTGGTGAAACCGGAATGACAGCGCAAGAGTTTGGAAAGCTCGCCGCAAAGATTCTCGTGGTTGGTGCTGTTGTAGGTCCTGTGATTGGTGCAATCTCCGTCGGATTTCTTGTGATAGCTCCAATTATTTCGAGTGTCGCATCTCTCTTTAGTCTCGTATCGGCAAGCGTTTCAATTTTGGGATCAACGGCTGGATTTGCCTTCAGTGCTTTGAGGCTCCTGAGTATGGGCGGACTATATACCGTCACAAAGATGTTTTCTTTGCTTTCGACAATTGCCGGGCCTGCGATGGCCGCAATTCGAGTGGGCGTCCTGGCGCTCATGGGACCAGTGGGCCTTGTGGCTCTCAAAATTGCTGCCATTGGTGCTGCAATTGCTGCGGTGGTTTTCGGGATTGATTTCCTATTAAGGAAAGTTGGTTTACTTAAAGGGCCAAGCCTCTTTGAACGAACGGTCGGCATGTTCGGCGGCCTTAAGGACAAGTTCTTTGGAAAGGCAAAAGAAGCCGAGTCAGCAGGTGATGAGTCGGGAGCCAAACTTCAAAACGTGTTCTCCGCAGGATTTGAAACTCCGCAATCCACACCGACACAGCTTGTGCCAGAATTCCTTCAAACTGGAATAGAAAATCAGAAACTGCAGTCCGAGAGCATCAAACAAAAAGCGATCTCGGCCCCTCCAAGCGAAGAGATCATTCAAGCACTCAAAAGTTCTCGTCAGGCTCCTGCACAGAGCGGAGGCTCACAATCTGTTGTACTGAACGGAAAACTTGAAACGAAAATTTCAGGTAAAGACCTCAACATCATCTTAACCCGCGCCATGATCGATAACTCTGAAGCCAACGGCAGAGCTATCGACCCACTGGTTAAACGCAGATCCATTCAAAATGGTCTGAGTTTTGGGGTGAGATAATGGGTTTTTTAGACGTTGTCGGAGAGTTGTTTGGATTCGGCGGTAAGACCTGGAAGCTCACGGGCATCGATGCCGGATTTGAGAAAGAATTTGAGGGCCAATTTCTTGCTCAAGAAATGGAAGAGACTGTCGGGGCATTTCTTGGTGAGACAACAACCGTCAATAAGGGTTCGCCCGACTTTCAGTGGATCCGAGGCGAAGCTGAAAGATTTTCTTTCACAACTAGATTGTGGGCGTCTAACAGCTTTAAAAATATCAAACAGCAGGTCAATCTACTTAAGTCATTCGCACGTCGTGATATTACTTTAAAACGCGCACCGAAGTTTCTGTTTTCTGCAGGCACTGAAATTAGCTTTACATGCTTTGTGCGTGGAGTACGGCTTCGATACGACGAACTTCGAATCGATGGCTCTCTAAGAGGAGCCATCGTTGATTTAGAACTTCAAGTTATCGAAGATAAAGCGGTCGGTAATGCTGCCACTTCACTTGCCTCTCAAATCAAATTTGCAGCGGGTGTGGTTGTCGGTGGAGTGGGTATTGCCCAACAGGTGAAGCGTTTAGTTAATATTCCAGGAGGTTCCCTTCACACAATTGGCAGAACAGTTACCGCAAAACAGGGACAGACGTTTGAATCAATTGCAGCTCTGGAGTACGGAAATGCACTACTTGGCGATATTCTACGTCGCGCACAACCCGAAATTGCCAATATCAAAGCGGGGGACAAGGTCAATCTCGTTGAACCTTCCGAGATTATTCAAATTCCGGTTACACAACAGAGTATTTCGTTAAGAAACACGCAGGAAAATCTTTCTCTTCGAGAGCTAAAACTCCTTGAGAGAAATCGACCGACGACCATTTTTGTATAGGAGATTTTGAGTTTGGGAATCGTATCACTTATCAATTCAGGCGCAATGAATGCCGGGGCTTCAAAGCAAGTCTCGTCAAACTTGAAAGTGGAACGAGACTTTCACGCGCCCACCTATGAATTGATTGTTCGCGCTGGCCGAGGAGCACAGCCTTTTACGATCACCGAGGATGTAAAACGCTACATTTCAGAGGTCACTTACGAGGACAACTCGGATCAATTTGATAGGCTCGAAATCAAACTTCAAAATCAAATCGACTCCGATGGCGAGCGGTCGGTTCTATCGTTCATTGATTCAAAACTATTCTCCGAAGGTCATTACATTGAAGTCCTAATGGGCTATGGGAACTCTTTATTTACTGTTGGAGCGGCCTCGCTTGTAAAGAAAACTCCTGACTTCCCTTCTGATGGCGTTCCCACGCTCATTATTGAGGGCTTTGACTTACTCCACCAGGCCGCTCGCCGCAGACCCAAGGGTGGCGTTTCTTACAAGGGTTATCGTGACAGCCAAATTGCTTCGATAATTGGAGCACGAAACGGATTTGAGATTTCAACGAAGGATCCGAGATCCTACGAAAATATTAAAAAGACCAAGGGTGTTCACAACCGAGCCGTACAAGCGCGTGGGATTAGCGACTATGAATATTTGAAAAAGATTGCCGACATCAACGGCTACGATCTCTTTTCAAAATTTGATTCTCTTCAAAAGAAGTTTGTTCTGTTTTTTCAGCCTCCGGCGCTGTCGAAGCAGAAGGAGGTATTTTCCTTTGTATATAATGAGGGCGAAGCAGCTTACCGAAATACTTTACTTTCATTTTCACCCACCTTAGATGCCCACGATCAAAGTAGCGACTTTGAAATCTTTTTGATCAAAGACAAAGAAGTTACGGGCGCGAAAATGGAGTTCTTTAAGCGGCTGGATAGCGATTCGCAAAAGCAGCTTAAGGAACTCCAAGAAAGACGTTTCGGAGCTAAGGCGTTCTCTCCTAAGCCCATCAACTCAGACGGCGTAACCGTTGCCTTCAAAGCCTTCGGGAGAAGTTTTAGGTTTCCTCCAAACAAGCGGTTCAAAAATGAATTTCAAATCAGACAAGCCATCGAAGAGTTTATTAAGAGACAAAAGGAACATTTCATTACTGGCCGAGGCACTGTCATCGGCACCGAGGTTCTTCAATCACGCCAGGTCCACAATCTCTTAGGTATCGGCAATGAGCTGTCGGGAAAATACTATTTCACCCAAGTGACGCACAAAATGGGCAAGGACAGCCCCTATATCACTGAATTTGCCTGTAGACGTGTAATTGAAGATTCCATTGTGCAAGCTCCTCCCGCATTCAATATCAGTGAAAGCGATGAGCGTATTCAGAAATTCAAACAAGAGCGTGTGAAAAGTCCGAAACCTCCAACCATCACTAACTTCCCTGGCCTTGCAGGGATTAGTGCAGAGGAGGATTGATGGCTAAAAAGGAAATTCACAACGCCATTGTGACTAGAAATACCGATCCCGATCTGGGTGTTGCCTTGCGGGGGGCAGTATTTTTCAACGCGCCAACTCTTTTTGATGGTGAATATCCAGAGCCAGCGCAGCCATGTTTTCCTTTTGCCTCTGCCGATGGCGCGGGCATGTTTTTCGTTCCCCAGGTCGGCGATGAAATTGAAGTCGAAATACTTGTGGATGATGGGACCTTTGATACGGCGGACGTTGAGGTTCCTGAACCACGTTGGCGGTGCATGGTCTACAATAACGCTGCGGACATCGCAGACGAATTCAAAGTAAATTACACCCGCCGCATGGGATGGAAATCCAACAGCGGACACATTTTTCTTTTTGATGACACAGAGAAAGCGGAGCTTGTGGGGCTCGCCCACAAAATCGGAACTCTCCTTCAATGGGATAAAGATGGCAATTGGATAGAGAAAATCATCAAGGACAAAGTGAGTGAAGTCGCCGCGAACTTCATCCAGAACATCGGAGCCGATTTTACTGAAACCGTAAGTGGGAAAAAGGTCATCAACGTCACGGGAAACGTCGAAATCAATGCCCAAGGCGAAACCAAAGTAATCGCTCAAGGGAAAGTGACCGTTAAAGGAAACATGATCGACATCGATGGTGGCGGAGCACTTGAACAGGTTCTCACTACTCCAAGTGCAATCAGCGATTTTACTGGTGCTCCCATTCAAGTGGGCAGTAGCACAGTGAAAGCGAGCAAATGATGCCAGCACCTTCTGCTTCAGTTATTTTTAGTGGTATCGACGGAAGGCTGACTCCTCCGTTTCAATCTCCACGGCATTCGAGCTTCAATCAGTTCTTAAATGATCTGTCGAGCCAACTGGCCTCTCAGTGGAGCAGCTGGCAATCAGGTCTCACGGGCGGAAAAAATAACGTCTCCGGTCTAGGCATCGGAGCTTGGATTGGGACTGGCGGAGGAGGAACCATCACTGAGGGATCCCCCCTTGAAATTGCAGTCACCACATACTCTGCTCCGGCCTTTGAACAATACGTCGGAGTGCTCAAGGATGTTTTCAAAGAGAAGTTTAATCTCTGGACGACAAGTTTTGTCTTTAGTGCAGTTCCATATCTCGGAACCTCGACGGCAACGCCGCTCTCTCCTGGATCCTTTAACGCCACAGGTGCGACACCTCCCGCACCAATTGGAACTTTGGGATCAGGCACGAATCCTGCGAGTATCAAATCGGAAATTGAATCTCGCCTAAGTTCTCCTTTTGATCTACCCAAGGCATCGCTCCACATTTTGAATCAGGCAATCGAGGACACCATCGTCGAGCAATTTTCCATTTGGCTTTTAAGTTCTATGTTCACTGGAGATTCGGTCACGGGAGCTGCCGCGCCTGGCAGCGGGTCGGGAGCTGGGATGTCTCAGGGAAATGGGATGATCGTATGAGTAGGGAGCGCATTAGATTCGTAAATTGTTATCAATGCGGCGTTAGGCTTCAAGCCAAAGAAGCTGTTCGCAAGGCAAAGAGTGAGGCCGGAGAGGAGCTTCTCTTTTGTCCGAGGTGTGTGAAGAAACAATTTCGGCAAAGAGTAAAGCTTATTAAGAGAACTTTGGAGAAGATATGGCCACAGGCTTAAAGATTCCCGTCGGAGTGGATAAATCCGGTGGGGCTGCAATCGAGTCCAGCAGCTCTAAGCAGAATAAAAAGATTCTGCTCTTGGCTCTTTCTGAGGGCGGCGACAATAACCCATTTCAAAGACTTGGTATTGGAAACTTAATTTTCAAAATCAAGGACGTGGCAACTCGCGCTCAAGTTCAGCGGGAGATCGAAAAAATCATCGGTCAACTCTCTGATCGAATCGTACTTATTCCCAATGAACCAATCACATTCAAAGAAGACGTTGAGGGAGAACTCGAAGTCAGCATCAAGTACATCGACATTGAGACAAACAAGGTTGAGGAGTTCACGCCGAGGTTTACGAGGTAAAATATGGCAGAGGCAAAAGAGATACAAATACCAGATTTTGATTTTTCAGGATTCTACTATCCCGAAATTTTCCGTGCGCTCATTCAGTTCAAGCGGCAGAACGTGCCAGAGATCACTGACGAGAATGAGCATGAACCCTATATTCAGCTCCTAAGTGCTTTTGCCCTAGTCGGACACCTTAACAATGTTCTTTTAGATATTCAGGCCACGGAGTCTTTCTTTGCAACCGCCCGACTTCTCGAATCGGTTAGATCAGAACTAAGTCTTATTGCCGTCAAGCTGCGACAGGCAACGCCGTCACAAACAGATGAGATTTTGGAATTTTCAAAAGTATTCACTGTTCCGACGAACATCGTTCCACTGAACTCGCAGTTTGGAACAGTTGAAACAGAAGAAAGTCCTCAGATCATTTTTGAAACCAACAGTAGCTTCACCATTAGTCCAACCGATAAGCCGACGGCAGTTTTCACCTTCACAGCAGGGAAAATCAAGACTCTCTCAAACGTCTTTGACCCTTTGGATAAAGTGACGATTGCAGGAGTTGAGTTTCGCTTTGGCGTGGAATGGATTGCCGGAGGGACAATTCCGGCCACACTTTCAAATATTGTTACCGCTATCAACAGTGCTGTTTCCGAAAACATCAAAGACAAAATCTTTGCTGTTCACGACGGCGTGAACACCATTTCGCTCATCCCACTTGCTCAGAATGTAGAACAGATTGTGGTCACGGCTTCGGACAATCCAACTCCAAACTTTGATGTTAGAAACGCTGGTTTTGGCTTGAATCGTGCGGGCGTTGCCTCAACGCCTGGAGTGTTTTTTGATCTTTTCGACGATATCCCGAAGGCCGGAGATGTTCTTTACATCGCCCACGCGGACATCATGTGGGACACGGTTGAATTTATCTTAAACACACCCGCCAGCGGTATTGATGGCGTTTGGGAATTTTACGATGGCAACCTTGAAGACGCAAAACCTGACGTGGTCATAAATCTTGGTTCTAACCTTGAGTTTGAGTTGACCACTCTTCTCGGTACTCAAGACAGAAGAAATACGGTGGTGCGTGTAGTTCTCTCATCGTCCGGTGCCGCTGAAACTGTTGTGAGTCAGTTCGTGGCCGGAAAGAATATAATTCGCACGAGCGGTTTGCTTGGTCAGGCTGTCGTAAACCTTGATGAGCAAGCCTATGTTGTTGGAACAATCTGGAATGAAGTGAGTGACCTAACTGATGAATCCGGTCTTCTTTCGGAAGACGGAAAGGTCGTCTATTCTCTCCCACAGAACCAGTCACAGAACTGGCTGAAGACCAGCATCAACGCTGTTAACGGACACTGGCTGAGATTTCGCGTATTGAAAGTGACCTCACCGATAAATCCTAACGTAGATGAAATCCGAATCGATACCGGAAAGCAGTTTTTACTTGTGCCGATTGTTCAAGGTCAGACAGTAGCCGAGGATCCTCTTGGTAGTTCCAACGGTGCTCCCAAGCAGGAATTCACGCTCACATTCAGGCCGCTTATTGAAGGCACTTTGATTGTTGAGGTCAATGAGGGCTCAGGTTTTCAGAAATGGAATCTGGTTGAGAACTTTCTCAACTCCACTTCCGTCTCCAAGGACTACGAACTGGAAATCAAAGGCGATGATACTGCGACGATTCGTTTCGGTGATGGCAAGAGTGGGAAAATTCCATCTCCAGGAATCGACAATATCCGAGCAATCTATCGAATCGGGGCCGACATAGACGGAAACGTCGGTGCCAATACCGTCACCGTGAATAAGAGCGCCATTAGTTTCGTCAACCGCGTTTTCAATCCCCGACAAGCTATTGGTTACAACGTGAAAGAAGGTTCTACCCCAGAGGATTTTGCAAGGATCAAGATCGAAGGCCCTGCCACAGTTAGAACAAGAAATCAGGCCATTGTTCGAACGGATTTTGAAGAGCTTGCGACAAAGTTCATTGCAAGCACTGGAAGTCGGATTGTGGCCCGTGGTCTTGCCATCGAAGAAACCTTTGGAGTGAAAACCATTGAGCTTGTGGTGGTTGGCCCTGGCGGTGCGCTTCTCACTGAGGCACAGCGAGAAGAGCTAAGAGACTTTTTCAACGGTAATAAGCCAAAGGGAATCAAACCCACAATTCTGTCAAACCACGAAGTCACGGTTGTGAATTACACTCCCCGGATCATCAACATCGATGCAATCGTCACAGGCGGTAATGCCGAGACTATTAAAAACGCAGTATCCGCATTGCTAAATCCAGAAGCGACTTTTAACGACGGTGTAACCAAAAGATGGGCTTTTGCTTCAGAGATTCCAAGATCCACAATCATTGCGGAGATCACGAATGTGGATCCGATCAATATTAAGAAGGTGATATTAAATCTGCCCGCGACAGATATTCAACTCACCACTAGGGAGCTTCCACTGGCGGGCAACATCAACATTGTGGTGATTTAAACTATGGCGAAAATTGATCCCAACTTTCAGCACGATATTTTCACCTTCCTCCACCGACCGCTTCGTCTTCTCGATGTGGAGCAGGGAGATAATTTTCTTGAGCGGTTCCTGACTGGTCCACAGGCAATCTTTGAGCAGATTTCAACCAAACGTGAAGAGCTTAAGAATATTAAAAATCCTGCGAAGACTAGGGCAGACCTTCTCGTGTATCTGAAAGATCATGTCGGCTTCACCAAGGAACTTAACAATATCACCCAAGATTTGACCGAGGCTGATCTTAGAAAACTGATCTCAGTCGGCATTCCCATTTGGAATGAAAAAGGGACTGAGCCTGGGTATCAGGACATTGTCCGCATTTTCACGGGAAAATCCGTGCGGGTTTTTAACTGGTTTGATTTCCGGCTTATCGTTGGTGAGAAAGCCTTTGGTGAGGAGCAGCTGGGCGAGGACTCGTGGCTTATTTCTGTTCCAGGAGTTGAAGCAAGCCAAGATCCATCGAACAATGTCGTTTGCCTTTTGACTTTCGAGGGGAATTTGAAAGACAGAAGTTTGACAGGCAATCATGCGACATCAAGTGGACCAATTGGGTTCTTTCAAACTCCACCGACGGGTTTTCCAGAAGGCAGCCACAAGTACGCGAAACTTCAAGGCGGCGTAATCTCTCTACCAAACACCTCGAAATACAATCTGAGCGGCGATTTCACAATTGAGCTGTTTTTACGAATCGATACCCCTCAGGTTTCAAAGACCATTTTTTTTAAGCAGGATTTTTCAGGCAAAGGAGTTGAACTCACTATTGATCCCGCAGCCAATTCCATCTCATTTCAACTCAGTGATGGAGTGAATGTGGTCGGCGGTACGCTTACTCCAATTGCTGACATCGACGATGGACAACCCAGACATCTGGCACTAGTCGTAGACCGAGGTGTAGGTGCAAGGCTCTACTATGGAGGCGCGGAATCAACACCTCTAGTTCCGCTCGGCCCCCTTGGTGATTTAACCAATACTGGTCAAATCGTTATTGGGGGTTCTGGAGTTATTTCGAATAATCTGCTTGCAGACATCGACAACCTAAGAGTTTCGTTAAATGACGTCTACCTTGTGGGCCAACCCACACTCACAGTGCCTATCACGGGATTTATTGAATACATCGAAGAGCAGCTCGATGAATTTTACTCTGACGTTCGCATCGTTGATGAAGGAGATCTGAATAAGATTCTCATGCTTCGTATCTTGAATTTAATGCGGCCAAGCTCTGAAAGATTAAATGCCATTTTCATCAGCTTCTTTGAAGATTTCAGTAGTGGAAGTGGGCGCTTTGTTAATCTCGTCGGAAGCTCTCTTGTAAATGTGGATAAGCAGCTGGAGATTGCTCCTAGCTCGATAGTTGTGACTGATGTTTTGGGAGACGAAGACTTTAAGGACATAGTGCTCCAAGTAAAGGCGAATGACACTCTACCCGTGGGGGGAGTGTTCTCAGTTCTATTTTTTGTTCAGGACCTGAACAACTTTTACGAATATCGAGTGGATACAATTAACCGTCAGCTCTCCCTACATAAGACCGTAGGAGGGGTTTCTGTTCAAATCGCTGCTCCTGTCCCTGTAGACATAGTGCCGGAGGCCTCCTACATTTTTACAATTCAGACAAGTTTCGACTCCTTATCCAACGACACATTGCTCCAGACCTATTTTGATAGCAATCGGATTCACTCATTAAGAGATGCAAGTTTTGAGAAGGGTAAGTTTGGGTTTAAGACCACCGCCAGTACGACCATGCAAACTGGAGAGATCGAGATGCTCCAACTTCCAATTGATGTGAGGCATGTACAGCCGGGGTTTAATTTGTGAGTTTTGTGGTGAGTTTAAATATTTAAGGTGATACAATGTATCACATAAACTGTTAGGAAAGCAAAAGAATGGCCACAGGTAATCGAAAAGTCGACATATACCTCAAAAAATTCCTGACTCAGCAGCAGATCACCGACAACTTTTTTGATTTTCTCGAAAATAAAATCCACGACGTATTTACAAAGCTCTTCCCCGTTAACGGTGTTTTTGAGCCGAATATTCTTCTCTCCAACATACTATCTGCTTCCGCCCCGGATACGTTTGACATTTCGTCCCCCTTGCGGGGAACTGATGGCGCTCAAGGAAACTACTTAATTCTTGATCCCATCGACGCGAGTCTCATCTCTTTTGAGAACGCACTCTCGACTTCTTATTACGTTGGTCTCAGATTTAACTACCTCCCACGCGAAACAGAAGTCAATGTCCGAACAGGTGAGATCAAATATACATTCAAAGAGGAATCGATTGGCGAAGTAGCCGATCCGAACTCCGTTAACGACGACGGCGATGAAACCCTAACACTTATCGTCGATAGCGTTTGTGAACCCGGCGTCAGTCACGCGGGCAGAAAGGCCCTTGTTTGGCTTAAGCGGGCTCAAAATCAAGCCCAATCCTTTGAAGAACTAACTGTGATCTGGGATGGGGTGAACAACAAGATCGAGACGCTCACGGCTCTCGGACAAACTCTCGGCAACATCTCAACGGATCCTTCGGACTATCAGGTGTTTCTCAAGGGACCGACAATCAGGCGAAACACTGACCTGCGGCTCGACAATAACGTCTTATTTATCGGCATCGTCACTGGCGCAGGCCCCGGCAATACTCCAAGCGCTTTTGATGAAACCGACGTCAACAATCATGCAGTAAGTTTCCCAAGTCTCGTTTCGCTCTTCTTCGAAGAGCATAGTTCCGTTGACGGCACTCACACCCTAATCACGCCAGAGAGAATTGCCACAAAACAAATTATCCCCGGCGTTCAACTCGACACCCAGGTTAATGCAAGTGACGAAGACTCTCCCGACGTGCCAGTCGTGCATACTCTTTTCCCTTCTTCGGGAGGATCAGGAATCCAAGGGATTAAGTGGCGACTCAGAAATGCATTGGGAAACCCCATTGCATTCATCGACGCTCACGGGAACGCCTACTTTCAAAATATTGCCGCCGTCAACTCTGTCTTTCAGTCTACGATTATTGTCGAAGGCGATCAGAATATCAAAGGTAACTCAACTTTAGGTGACGACATCAATGTCGACGTAGTCACTCTAAATGCAAAACTGCAATCGCTGACTGACATGATCTTCCTGATCGACAGTGACAACAACGGCACGGGACATGGCTATCAGTTTTATAACAATTCCGTCGATCCCTTAAATGAAGTTTTCCGAATTTTGGAATCTGGAAACTTATGGCTGTTCGGAAACATCCTGGCCAAGAATCCGATCTTCAATATTGATCTCGATACCGATAATCTCGCTGTTGGTGAGACTTTCAGAGTCACCAAGAACGGCGGCCTGCAAACCCTTTTCGAACTTCTTCAAACCGGAGATATAAATTTTTTCGGTACAAATATATCTTTACCGTCGAGCCTTCTCTCTATTGATCTTGATTCTGACAACAATGATCCTGCCGAGTCGTTTAAGATCACAAGGCACGGTGGACAAATTCTTACAGAGGTGAACGAATTTGGAGATCATAAGGCCGCTCGTGATCAGCTAACAGCAATTGGATCTGTCTATAAGAAGGCCGACACCACTCCTATCGTTGTCAACTCCAGCCTCAACGAAGCCTACGATGAAACTCTATCAAGAAAGCTTTTAAAGGTAAGGCCGAACAATCCCAACAACACTGCTGTGATCATTGACCCAGCACAAATTCTAGCTGCTGACTCCAGCAAGTTTGCACTTACGAACAACGGTGAAGTTGTTGTCTATGCTGGAGGCACAGCTAACTTTGCAACAGGTGTTGTAACTGGTGGTGGGGCAAACTTCACTCCCTATACCCCCACTGCACCCAATCGCTTTTTCAAATACGGACTTGCTCTTGATGACAACAATGAATTGGTTGTTATTTTGCCGACAAATGATGGCGCGACTGAGGGAGCGGCTAATGATCCAGATCTCGGAGACAACTTACCGATTGGTATTCTTGTCGTCCGGGACAACGGTGCAGGCGGGGCCGGAACAATTCTCGCTATCTCCGAATCAAACATCGTAAGGTTCGGAGCTAAAGGTGGAGGATCACCAACACCAGTTGTGACCGGAGGAGGGGGAGCGCCGATTGAACCTGAAGATGGTTTTGAGGCAGCGGTCACTGATGACCTCACAACTCCACCTGCGGACTCTACTTCAAAGGTTAACGATCCTCTCACGAATGCTAATCACGACACCGATGGAGCCTATCGTCTTCAGTGTGACAAATCAAAAACGGCCTCCGTTGCGATCATCAATCAAGTCAACGAAGTTCAGCGCCTGATATTTAGCCAGGTTCCAACGGGAGGCTTCTATCGCATAAGCCATGATGGGAATGAAACGACAAATATTCCAGCGGGCACCAATGCGGCGGGATTGATCGGGTTTCTCGAAGCACTGTCATCCATTGATTCTTCATCTTTGAACATAGTTGGCAGTGAAGCGGCAGGCTTTGATATTACATTTGGAACTACAGAGGGCGGGATCAATCAGCCGCAATTGGTGGTTTCTCTAAATACCCTGGTTCGAACGGTTCCTGATCCTTTCAACAACAATGAACTCCTTCGCTGTAATTTTACAGGAGTAGGTGTTCTTCTCGAAGCATTGATCTCAAAAGGTGATGAACGCTTTTTCTTTCTGGGCGGCGGCAACATCACTGCGAATCCTGGCAAACTAACGACAACCTCTGGTTCCTCTGGCGGCACACGGATTCAAGCCTTCACTGCGGGACCTGATGGAAATATTAACACTCGCGTTGGTACAATCAGATTTAAATGGATTCCCAATGCGCCTGGTGGATTTCAGGTTCTATTCGAGGCACGAGAGCCTGCCGCAGAGAATGCCCTCATGCTACAGCGCCAACCGTCTGGCGCACTCACTTATCAAGCGTTTGATAGCATCGGCTTCACCAACATCAACGCAAACTTCGGTATTCCTAGTGTTACTCCTGGTGTCGAGTGCGAGGTGGAGTTTAGTTATGATTTTGTTTCAGGCGCTCAAAGACTTTTCGTCAATGGTGTTCAAGTGGGCGCTACTCACACAGGCACAATTTCTCGGAGTGCCAGCTATACAGTAAGTGCAAACTTTGTTTTGGGATCTGACGGCAACGGAAACTTCTCAGGTAACTTCCAGTTTGATGATCTGCAAATCTTTAAGACCATTCAGCACACCACCAACTTTGCAGGTGAGATCCCAAGGGTTCTTTCAACCGTCGATGAAACCTTTAGGGATACATTCGTTAACGCTTCCACAAGTGCAGACTTTGCGGCTGGCGCTCCGGCGAGATCCCTAACTGGTGGCGCAACTATCTCTTCAAACCGTCTTGTCGTTCCTGGCGGCGGCGGTCGCGCCCTATATGCTAACTTCGGTCAGGGATTGAACGACGACATCGGTACTATTCGTTTCAAATGGACACCTGATTTCAGCGGCCCCCCTGGAACCAACAAGTCTTGGTTTGGAGCTAAAGATACAGGAAACCAATCTGAAATTACGTTGAGACTATTAACGACTGGAATTGTCCAAGTAACCTCGATTGATTCCAGCAACAATATTTTCAACACAAACTTCGGCAACTTCCCGACGATAGTGAATGGTCAGACCTACGAAATAGAATTCGACTATGACTACGTTACCAACGTCCAACGCTTTTTTGTCAATGGTCTCCTGATCGGATCAGCCGCCGTTAATCTCACGAGCGATCAAAACTTCCTTTTCTTTAACAGCACGATGTCTCTTGGATCTAAGCACGATGCCACGGAATCAATGTCTGGGGCCTACGACGACCTTCAGCTTTTCAGAACCGTTAAGCATACGGCAAATTTCCCTGCCGAAGTTCCCAGAGTCCCAGGCCAGGATGTTGTTACACCCAGTATATCCACACTCACCGATGGCGTTCCGGGTGATCACAAGATCACTCCCAGTGGAGTGCCTTCGTTCACTCTTCAAGTTGGAGACGTTGTCTACTGGCCAGGTGTCATTCGTACCGTCAATCAGACTTTTCAGAATGGCGGAGATGACATCAACAATATTGCACAAAGAGCACTTGCATGGAACTTTAACTTCACTGGCCAGAAGATCAATAAGTTCGTCATCAAAGGATTTCGAACTGGCAACCCTGTCGGAAATATCATTGTAAAACTGGTTGAAGCAATAGGCGGTCTTCCCTCCACCAACCCACTTGATGTGATTGCATCGATCACCATCCCCGCATCTTCATTCACAGTGAGCGTGACCGCTTTCAACTTCCCCATTGGAAACAAAGTTGTGAGTGGTCCTAAGTTCTTGGTGTTTGAGGGTGATACAACTTATTTATCAGGATTTGTTTCAGGCAATCTTGTTCGTATCCTTGAGGATAGCGGCGGAGTCGGTCAGGGAAAATATAATTACAATGGTTCCGTGTGGTCGTTGCTCGACAGCACAAGTATTCTTTTTTACGAGCAGTTTGAGCAAGTCACAAATCCAGAGTTTCGCCGAATCACGATTATTCAAGGCCCTACTGACTACGTCATTGATACACCTTTCTCACAAGTCTTTACAGTTGCTCCAATTATGTTTTCTCAAGCCGTGTGGACCAAGGACCTTGTCAACTTAGGCGACCCGACGGGTCTCCTCGACAATTTGCCGTTCTCAAAAATCTTTGGCCCAAGAGATTTGCTGGAAGCAGTTGTGCGGTATCAAGACAGTCTAGCTGTAAATGATATGTTCCCTGATCTGGATCAAGCCGCTCGAATTGCTGTCGCTGGATCTAGTTCAGGGCTTGTGACTGACCTGAACCAACCACTCTCTTCGACATTTTCACAAGCTGTCGAGCGGCCCGTTGCTTCGGGAACTCTGCCGAAAGTGGTATTTCCTACTTCTACAAATAACGAACGATGCTTTTTTGTATTCTTCTGCAGTCCAACGAATGATCTCGTTGCTACTGCCGCAAATCTCCTGGATTACAAAGCAAGTATTTATGAACTCGAAGGATTCAATAACGGTGGATACATCGACTCAGGATTCATCATTAGCGACGGCACAAATGCCAATGGAATCTTAGGAATCTCGACCGTCTTTGATGTTCCACTTAGTCTAAACGTCAGTGAGGTAGAGTTAGGCTTTTCGTTTGTTCCAAATTTGAATCTTGGAAAGCCTAACGGAGACCTTACCGTTATTGTCGAGGGTCTTGAGGTTCCTCGGTATTATACCGGACTCGATCCCGCTAAAACGCTCTTTTACAGAGAAGTGGGAACGAATAGAATTCGATTCTCCGAAAATCTCACAACCTCGGTTGTCAGCATTCACGCCTTGAGACGTCAGGGAACTTTAGACACGAAAGACCAGAACGCCTTGCGAATCGCCGCATTTGCCGACGTTATCGTGGGATCAGCTCTCGATGTCGCTAATGGTAAAGCTGACTTTAGTTCGATTCAACAAGCCCACGACTTCCTATCAACTCCAGGAAAGATTTTTCTACTGGCCACGACAGTCGTGGGCGCAGTGGTTTGGACAAAGAGTCAGCTTTTTCTTGAGGGCAAAGGAAATGGCTCAATTCTAAACGGAGCCCTCACAGTCAACGGCAATGCGAACCTCTTTAAGAATCTGAAAGTGACTGGCAACGTAATTTTCAACGGGAATAAAAATCGAGCCACTGACAACTGGATCACCACTGCATCAACAGTGACGAACAATGGGACGGATAATCAGTATTCGTTCACGGACGACTAAGAGGTAATGGATGAGAGAAATTTATGATCTAGGGAAAGGGCGCTCTGTAAGACAAAAGACAGTTTCTGTCGATAACGTCATTCCTGATAAAAGTATTCAAGAGCGCCATTTAAGCGACGAGTTACTTCAATTTGTCGCAGCAGCAGGAAAGTCTATTAAGTTTGACGGAATCTTAGGTTCCGCTGCTGATGTGGCTTCTGGTGCTGCGGATTTTAGCGATCCACAGGTCGCGCACGATATCTTGCCTGAAGGATCCTCTATTCTGGTTTTGCGAAATACTTTTACAGGACCAGCTGGTGGATCTGAGGTATTTCTCGACAAAACTCAGGCTTCGAATTCAGACGCCGGTCTTGATGGAAACAACAATCTCTTTGGCACACTCTTTCCCTCACACGCGAATCAAATTCGCATTTTGAATTCGATAGCCATAGAGATCAGAAATAATGGAATCGTGAGTAGCACCGCTCAAACACTTTTAACCCTCTGGGAAACTTCAGCCAACCTTCCTACAGTAAAACTTGCCGATTCAAACTCGTTTTTGCCAGCACAACTTCCAGTGGCAACAGGGATAAGACATACTTTCACTTTTCCTCCCACGATTTTATATCCCAATCGCACTTACGCATTTGCCTTCGATTTCGTTCTAAATTTTGGAGGCGGCAACGTCACCGTCGGAAGAAGAACACCAGCAACTCTTATCCCCGGCATTGGAACTGTAAACAGTGTCAACAATGGTTTCTCTTGGACCTCTGGAGGAAATTTAGAGTTTACCAACTACAATCTCAACACGTCCACCGTCGGAGGCTATGTATTCACAAAGAGGTTCAACTGGGTCGGTCTTGGATTTGATTCTAAATTCAATACGGCAATCACACTGGGAGGAAATCGATCACGTCTCGAAAACCTTCGATATGGCGGTCAGATCTATATTGTCGGTAACCAAAACTTTTTAACCGGATGGCATGCGAGTGGGTTAAGCCCAATTGATCAGGGAATCGATACTGCTGCCATTGTCGCGGAGGAAAGTTAATATGTTCACGACGGTAGGCACGCGCCCAGACAATTTCACTCTAGAAATCGTAAATGGGATTATTCGACAAAAATCTCGACCTGCTGCTGGGCAAACGGGATTGCAAATCGGCCAAGTGGGAAGTCGTTTTGTCGGTGGCCAATCCACAAACGCCACTTCCTTCATCGATGTTCCAAACTCAGCAATCGATTTAGTTACTCGTGGTGGGATTATCAACGCAGGATTCTTAGGATCTCCGAACAGTTTTGCTTACGTTCAGGCAAATATGTCTTCCGTCTCGGCAATGACCTGGGGCTTAGGCCTTAGATATGAAACGGATGTTCCCTCCCTTTCAGAATACAACCTAACGCAAGTCGGATCTGGAACTATTCAGATGCGCCTTGGTACTCCCGGCTTGTTCATAAAAAAATCAGTACCTGCTGGTTCGCATACTTTCACTCTCATGTTCAGAGGGCCTGGAGCCGGAGGCGGGATAAGCCTTGAGGCTTGCACCTTCATTGTTTGGGAGGAGTTCTAATGGACATGCCATTTGTTAAACAGAAGACCATTCCATTTCCTTTATCGCTCGCTGACTTAGACAAGGACTTTGCGACAAATTTCAATCGACCCGTAACCTTTGATCATGGTTCAGGTCCAGAGACACTTCCGATTTATTGGTGCTGGATTAAGTCGGAGAATGAAGGGGAAGTCAGATTTTGTTTCAGGCAAGAACTCTCTGCTGAAGAAGATGCATTGTTTGAATCAATCTGGAGTTCATTGGACGAAGAAGATCAGCAAGAGAAAATTACTCTCGCGGCGGCAAAGCCACTTGCAATTGAAAATGCAAAGGCAGCTGCAGCTAACTCCGCATGGGATCAGCTAACCGCAGAGCAAAGAAAGATCGTTATTGGAGCGCCCTTGTCGGAAGCGGACATCGATCAATTGGTTGCTGATTTTGGAAACTCTTAAGGAAAGAGACTTATGGCAATTAAAACTAACTTAGTCGATCCAAGTATTGCCTCAAGACTAGCTGTCTTAACGGGTGAACAAATTGCCGATTATCAGTTCCAATCCATATCTCAAATTTTGATGCCGGGATCAAAAATAGGAATTGGAACTGGCGGCATTTTAGATGATGGCGCTCTCTATCAGTCGGGCAATCTTGTTTTTGATTTTGCGAATGGAACTGGTGACAACGGACTTGATACTGGAGCGGAAGCGGCGAACCAATGGTATGCGCTCTATGCTGTGCCTGGAGTTGGAACAGCTTACATCTTGAAGGCCACTACTCGGCATCCCATTTCACAGCCAGGCCCCTCTGGTTTTACGAAGTGGAGATACTTGGGTCTGTTTAAGAACGGTCAAGACACATCCAGCCTTCAGAACGACATAGCAAGATTCTCAAAAGTTGGACCGATTCTTAATTTCTGGAATCCGGTTAACGGCAACATGACCGGGATTCGTTACGACGGATCATCAGGACCAGTCACTTCATTCAGTTCAACGATCAATCCTGTATATGGAATGAGCGGGGGCTCTGGTCGTAACTTGCCCTTCAATGGTGGACGATACGGATGGACGCTCACTCACAACCCATCCGGTGGAAGTGCGGTCCTTGCTTCTGGAACGGCCAGATTTTACGACGGAAGTTTTGCAACCACAGGCACGGTGACCTTTGCGACAGGCAATGCCGGAGCCCAAGCGAATGCTGGATACGGAGAGGTTTGGTGTGACTCCGTAACGGTCTCAGCCATTCAATCATCATCAACCATAACTCTCTCGTCAGGCCAGATGAACTGGTCACTTAACTTGAACGCCGTGTTCGACCCCATTTTGTTGGGTCGGGTGAGATAGGGAGGATTGATGCCTAAACTGCCAAAATCCGATTTTAAAAGTTTGAAATTCGATGCCGTAGTGGGATCCCCCGCTCAAGTATCTGCCGGGCTTGCAACACACTCGGATCTCCAAGTGGCGCACGACTCTTTGTCCAATGGTCAATCCATGTTGATCCTTGGGAATACCTACACTCCTGCACAACTCGTCTCTTTCAATATTGTTCAGAAGCTACGCCCACAGACCGGATCTCAGGTATTGTTCAATAACCAAGGAGAACGTCGAGGGGATATTTTTACGACTCCGACATTTCCAATGACGATGACTCATCTCCAGCTGAACGTCGGTCGCAATAGTGGAACAATAACCGGGACTCCCGGTATCGTCGTCGATCTCTGGAATACATCAGGGGGACTTCCTATTGGTGGTATTGGAGGCTTTATTGCTTCAACCAATGCCGTCCTTTTTAGCGCACTTCCCAATCCCTTGAATTACAGCACATTTACGAACTTCAATCTTCCTTCACCGTTTATTCTCACACCATCCACGACCTACGCTTTTTCTACTAAGCAGAATGTGTTCGATACTGGCGGCGCTCAAATGACATTCTTCACAGCCCGCCCAATTCAAACACAAGGATTTTTATTCGACGATGTTGAGGGCGCAGGATTTTTCGCAACTACCTTTGATGAATGGGCAGCTTTTAGAATTGTCGGCACCACTACTGGCGTAAACATTTCCAAAAGACTCCGCATCGAAGGATCCGGCTATGCTTCACAAATCGAAGGTATCCTAAACTTTCAAGCAGGTTCAGAGCGATCTATCGTTCGAGGATTACGCTTCAACAGAAAACTCACTTTCAACGCAAACCAAATTCAACTTGCAGATTGTTGGATGGCTCCTTCTCAAGTCATTGAGGACAACGGCATAGACAACAACATTCGGATCGTGACGGAGGCTTAATGGGAATTTTCGATTCTGCTCTTCTTAAAGAGATAAATTCAACTTTCCTGAAAAAGCGAACGACCGTCATCGGGACTTCGAGTATTTCCGTTGGAGGAGGCACCAGCATTTTACTCAGCCAGGGGCTTGGAACACAAACGACCACCGGAGCGTTGCTCTCTCCCGTTCAATTTATCGATTTCGCCGGAGAGAATGGGCGGCCTGTCTTTGTGGGCTTAGTTGTGGATAAGGCCGACACACAATTGAGAGGTATTGGGGGAGATGCAAACTCTACGGGTCAGGGATTTTATGAACTTCGTCTGACCAAAGGCACGAACGGCAGTACACCAACAAACGATCTGACAAGTGCGACTTGGCAACCAGGAACGCAAACTGGTCCCTTTGGTCGTAACATGCTCCCGCCAAGCTCTCTTTGGACCATCGACTACGAAGACGGCGATCTAACTGGCCGTCGCCAATATGGGTTTCGCATCAACGGTGGCGCAAGCGGCCTAACACTGAGAATTGAGAAAGTAAGAATCATGGCCTTTTCAATCTTTTAAGAGGGAGAAGTTATGTGGGCAAAGCGTTTTGATAACGTCAATTTGAAATTTGAAACAATGTCGGAGCTTCATGAACAACTGAAGACGACCTATGGTGAGAATTTTCTGGAAGTCTTCGATTATATTCCTCCAGCCTATGCTGCAGAAGATATTCCTTACTGTGAGTTTCGATTTGAAACCGAGCCGGGCGACTTAGCTCCTGCAGAAGATTTATTGGAGCAGTTTAAAGCAGACACATGAAAGAGTTCTTCGTCAGTTTTTCTTACTGGATTGCACCTGCTGCCACGGCCCTCGCGCTGTGGTTCTTGGTTCGATTTGTGAATCGCCATGACCAGTTCAAGGACTCAGTGAATGAAAAGCTCGATGAACATGCAAAGGACGTAAAGACCTCGGCTGATAAAATGGAGACCACCGCTTCTGAAATCAAGAAGGACTCCCTCGAAATAAAGAAGGCAATGGTTGGGTTTGAAGGAAAAGTAAATCAAGAGCTTTTTCAAATTCATAAGAAGGCCATTCAAATTGAGGGTGCTTTCGAGCAGGTAAACAGCAGGGCCGTTCAATTGAAAAACCAATTTGATGAAACCGCCTCGCAAGTGAGAAACCTCTGCACTCACGTCTCTGAAGTGCAGAAAACCGTGGAAGCCCATCACAATAGCCTAAGCCTCGGAGCAAAAGCCATGCACCAACACCGAGAGGAAATCCTCAACATGAAGTCCGAGATAAAGCGTATAAGCGAGAATCTGGTCATTATTTCGGAGAAGAAACAAGGATCGAAGGGAGGCTCCGGCAATGATACTCCTTAAGACTAATGGCCTGACGCCCAAATCAACTAAATGGAGCCTGGCTCAAAATTAAAGGTTTTATTTTATATGCCTAAACGTGATACAATGTAACACGATATAAGGAGACCAAGATGGAAATCATCAAGCAGATACTTGAAAAATGGGATTTGATCGCTCTCTTCCTTGCCGTCAACGTGGCGCTTGGTGGGCTTGCGCAGCTCTTCCGCTGGATCTCAACAAAAACAAAGGCGACATGGGACGATGAGCTTGCTCAAAAACTGGGTTCTGCATCTGACTTCGTTGCAAAGATTATTGACTGGCTTCAAGGAAATGCCGAACACAAAAATCCGCAGCCACCGCCTGCAACCGAAACACCTCCGAAGTAAATGGCTTGGCTTAAATCGGTCTTCGACATCGTTTACAGGTTCTTCAAGGATAATGTTCCAACCATTGCTCTCGCTGTTTATCACCACTTGAAGGGCGTCATTCAAAAGAAAGAAAATGAAAATCAGGCTCTCAAAACAGAATTGAAAACTGAGGCTGAGAAAAAGGAGCTATATGAAAAAAATAAGAATACTCCCGATGCTGATGTTGTTGACGAGTTTATCAACAAAAGCGGCGGAGATTCCTAAATCCTATTTTCAGCTTAGGCCTGGCGAACAATCTCAGGTTGAAGTCTGGTGTTTTAATGCTAAGAAAATGTCGGACCTAAGAAAAGGTGTCGAGCAATGCGAGGCCGACCGCATCGATCTCAAAAACCAAAAGGAACTCAATACTACACTCTTGGATTCAAAGGTTCAGCATAAAGCCATTTGGCAAGAATGGTGGGTTAGGGTGCCCGCAGGAATTCTTATTGGATCGGCCCTTGGTGCGGTAGCTGGAGAACAGTCGAAGTCTTACGTCATCGGCGGACTTGTCGGGGGCCTTGCTGGAAGCGCAACAGTCATTGTGCTGGATATGGATTTTTAGATGGAACTAAGCGTTAACGATCATGTGAAGGTTACGGCTCCGATTCTCAACAAGAACAAAGAAGTTGTGAATCTAAATCAGGAACCTGGGGTGATCAAAAAGATTGATGGTGAATTTGTCTATGTGAGCACTCAACACGGCACTCACTACCTCTCCCTTTCTCAGATCGAAAAGAGCTTTGACTGATTTTAATAAAGTGATACAATGTATCACTAATAAGGAGATAGCATTGGAAACGTCGAAAGAAAAATATGACCGCACAATGGATGAAGTGAAAGCATCAAAGATGGACGACGTTCCAACTGAATCAGAGGTCGACGAAGTTGAAAAAGAGGCTAAGAACCTGTCAGAAGTGCGATCCCACAAATCCCATCTTTCCAATGATGAAAAGAATCTTCTGGGCCACCTCATTAAAAGTTTTTCCGAGAACAAGATCGACGACCCTGTTCTCCTGCAGCTTCTGAAAATGCGTGAATCTTCAAGGCAAAGCTACACTGAAAAACAACGCTCTATGAAGACTATTTATGTCGGAATAATGAAGGAGTTGAACGATCTTTCTCAAGAGACCGTCAAGCTCCAAGGCGCACTTGAAAACACCGAGAGACAAATCATTGAATTTTTAATGGCACAGAAATCAAACGGAGCACACCCTCCGTCTTAAGATCACAAGGAGAAAAACCATGTCGAGCAAAGCACCCTTTTCAAAGTCTGGAAAAATTATTGGCGGCGGGGCCGATAAAAAAATTGTCCTGGGTTTCAAGCCTCGCAAGGTTGAAATCCACAACGTCACCGACCGAATTTCAGCTACCAAATTGGACACCATGCCAGCCAATGATGCACTCGTGAGAGCTGCAAATGGTGATGGCACCGTGAACCCACATGTTGAACTTAATAGTGACGGCTTCACCGTAAAGGCCGCTCTCGCTGTCAGTGGTAAAGAGCTTCACTACTACGCCGAAGAGTCCATTAACGAGTAAATACGGATGATCTTTAAAATTGGCTCGCAGAGCGATAATGTTTCAAACATTCAAAGCGCTCTAAAGGCTTTGGGTCTTTATCAGGGCATTATTGACGGCGTGTTTGGAGAGAAAACTCAAAATGCCGTAATCGAATTTCAAAAAAAAAGAAAGCTCAATGCTGATGGGATTGTCGGTCCTATTACGTGGGAAATTCTATTTCCCAAAACCCTTCCGCACCTGCCGGAAATCCTTGTTCCTAGATCAAGAGATGAGGTCTATCAGCTCTTTGGGGATCCGCTAGACAGCGGATACTGGAAAGCCTATGGCGGGTTTTGCGAAACTCCTTCAGAACTAAACCATGTTTTTAGCTATCAACTAGAAGGTAAAAATGGGTTTTGGTGCAATAAGCTTCTGATTCCTCTTTTTCAAAATGTCTACAACTCGATTGCCTTGGCGGGACTATCAAACAAACTGATCTCCTTTGATGGCTGCTGGAATGTCAGATATATTCGCGGGGGAAATCAGCTCTCCATGCACTCGTGGGGAATTGCGGTTGACCACAATGCGCAGACTAACTCGCTTGGCTCGGAGGGCGATATGAATATGGACATAGTTGAGATATTTGAATCTGAGGGTTTTTTCTGGGGTGGGAATTTTAAGAGAAAAGATCCTATGCATTTTGAATTTAGCGAATCAGGCCTTTAAACTAACCTCGGATAAGAAAACTTAAGTAGATTTATTAAGAGAAAAAGAGATATTGAGTTGGGGATTTTTTGGCCGATAATTTGGGCCTAATGAAATCAAGACACCTATCATGGAATTGATAACATCGAGATGTTTCAGGTCCAATGATTGCTCATGTCTAACATGATCTCAAAAACTGACCTGCCCATTACCCTCATACAAACAAGAAGACAGACAAGCTTGGTCACTGAGTTCGCCGTCAGCTCGTTCCCGTCTTCAGCGGGATAAATAGGTGGCTGATTTTTTGACTCTTCCAAATAGGCTGTGAAGCATGCCGTCAAAAGTTCATTCCAGGAAACCCCATCGACTTTCATGCGTACTTTGACTTTTTCAACCAGCGGCGTGTCCATTTTCACCTGGAGGTTCGTATGCTCCTTACTTTCCGCCGGTGCCAAATATCTTCTAATTGGCATTTAATTCTCCCTTCCTTTTTTCTAAAATTCGTTATAAGGTCCCTCGTTAACATTGCTTTTGCTCGATGTATGGTCTAAATGTATTGCATCTTAGTGAACGATGCTCGCCGCCAGAAAATAAACAGATTTTGGGATTTAAACAAATTTTATTTATACAAGGTCAACAAAATCTTGTTTACTTTAAAACAGGATTTTTGGATTGCCGCCTTCTCCGCCATGCTGCTACCTTCTATTCCATTTGAATTGACCCTTTGAACCTATCAAAGTCTAGTATCACATGGGGGTCTCAAATGTGAATTAAGCGTTAATTCCCCCCTGCTTTAACATTTAATTAATTATGGAGGAAATATGAAGCTAGTTAAGATTCTTTTATTCCTTCTTTACCCGGAAGACTTAATCCATGAATGTAGTTGAAATACGCCACTGCCCGCACTGCGAAAATGAGGGTATTTTTTGGGTAAATGATCCTAAGACGAATGAAAGCACCCTTTATCGATGTCCGTATTGTATTCGAGGCAGGCGACACCCGATGCAGGACATCCCCCTTATGGATCAAGAGAAGCGCCCTCCAAAAGAGACGTCAGATCATCCGGCTTGCGATGCTTAGGGTACCTTAAGTAGGCAACTTAGCCAAAACCGTGCGCCTCAATTTAGGCCCTCCGATAACTTTTCCGGTCCCCCGACAGGTTGGGCATTCTATAGCGTGTTCTTTTGAAAGGGCAACGGCAATAGACATACGAATTATCTCACCCTTATCTTTTTCTTTAGCTAAATCTTTTTGAAGTCCACTATCAGACCTAAAACTAAAAACCTTGCTTCTATTGCCTTTAGCCTTCTTTTTAGAGGATCCTTGGGACTTAGAGCCGATTCCACTATATATGAGTGTTTCACCCTCACAAGTAGGGCAGTTGATAAGAACTTTTCCCTCGTAAAGCTTTAAAAGGGCATTCCTAATAAACTCTCCTCGATTCTCCTCAACCTTTGTTAATAGGTCCGAGAGTGGGTCGCTTTCTTTAACTCGAAAGCTCTCCCAGTGGTCTCCGAGTTCCCAATTGTCATTTGCAGGTTTAGCCATTTTAACCTCTCCACAGTGTTTGAAATCTAGTGATACATTGTAACACTAAGACTGTCAAAGTCTTTGTTTTAGTCTTAAATGAAATACTAAGCCCAAGATAAATCTTAGATCGTCTCCGCGAATTTTAAATTGATTGCTTGCATTTGTCTTTTTGAGAGTTTGCGCGACATTTCAATTTCACTTTTTCAATTTTACCCTTTTCACTTTTTAATTTATAGGTGATACAATGTATCACGTTGATAAGGAAATAAGTGAGATGAGCGAGACGAGCGAGAGAGAAGAAGTCGAGAGGATATTCGCATCGATTCGAGAGGCACTTCCCAGGGAGTGGCTCTCACTAAATGAGGACCTCAAACTTCATCACCTCCTACAGGCGATCAACCAAACATTGAGTCCCAAGGGAACTTGGATCTTAGTGAATGGCGATTTAACTCTTCTTGATCTCTTAAACGGCAAGAACACCGGATCTTAGCAATGGGAAATAACATTGCGAAAAGCCATTGTTTTGCAAAATCAATGGAATGGTCATTAGAGATTGATATTGAAACGGAGTTTCAACTCACTTTTTTTAAAGAAAATGCAACAAGTAATTTGACACAAATTTTCGGTGTCACTTACAACGCTCAACCTTGAAGGGGTGAAGATTGTGAGAGAGGAAATAAAGAATTCGTTTGTTGTTAACAACAATCTTAGTCTTGGAATTAACACTAAAACTAAGACCAACATTAAGTCTTTAATTATCCCACTCAGCAGTCCCTCCATCCCCGCCCAGGGCCAACGATTTGAAGAGAGCTCCATGAGGAATGTGGAGTGCCAACGCCCAACTCTTAGATCGTGTGGCTCTGGGAATTTTTTAACTCAAACCAAATTAGAGGAGGTCACACAATGAACACAGTTAAAGGGCTCGGAGATTTTTGCAGGAAACACAAAGTACCCATTCCAGTAGGAGATAAATTTAGTCTTCTTGATTTTTTACTCGAAGTTTCAAAGCGGTCAGTGCCACTTGCGGAATATCGAGGGCGCGTTACAGAAGTTATTCAACGAATGGGAAATGAATCCGAGCAGTGGGGAGGCTGCCCCAATTGCGGAAGCAATGTTCACCTGGGACTTAAAGAGTGTCCAGTGTGTGGCAAGAGCCTAGATTTTGTTGAGCCAGAAATGGAAGCAAACGATCTCTCAGATCTTGATCCTGAGTATTCAGCTCCGAAAAAAGCAAGGGCCGTGGAAGACCTCGACGATTTTGACGAAGACGAATCTGAAGAGGAGTCGGCTGATGACCTGTTGGCAGAGGAGGGCGACGAACAAGAACAAACCGAAGAAGAGGATGAGGGTAACGACGTAGACGAAATCGAGGAAGACGATGCAAGCGAAGATGCCGAGGAATCCCAAGACCATGAATTGGAAGATGAGGTGTCCGACGAGGATGATTCGTCAGAGGAAGATGACACGGGCTTTGAAGAAGACGAGTCCGAAGATGATGATTTCGATGAAGAAGATGAGGAGCCCCTTAGCGGTCCAAAGAAGGCCGCGCAGAAAGGGAATCATTTTCTGTCAAAAAAACCGATCAACCGGCCCATGACAGCTCATGCAGAGAAATATGCTGAACGCGAGGTTAGACGAAAAAAACTTGAAAGCCTAATTCCAAAATTCAAAAAAGACCCAAATCTCGTCATGCGACTTAAATACCGCGATCTTTTGATTATGCCGGGGCTTCTCGGTTACACGCGAAAGCCCACCGCCATCGGCTCTAAACAAGACATCCAACGCTGGATCAAAAATGCACTTAAAGGAGGATTAAAGAAATGATGGAGACAATGACCATGACTCCCGGCCCGGTGCCGGAGGTGAAAATTTCACGAGGTGTTATCAAGGAGCCGAGTATTATCGTGCTTCATGGTACACCCAAAATTGGGAAGTCGAGTTTCTCAGCTAAGGCTCCCAATCCGATCTTTGCCGACATTGAGCGGGGAACCAAACACTTAAATGTGGCCAGACTTCCCTTCATTGATAGATACGGCGACCTGTTGACTCATCTAAAATTCGTGCGGCACGGAAAGCACGATCACAAATCCTTTGTGATTGATGGTCTTGAAAAGTTAGCCACGTATGTTGAGCACGATATTGTCACTCAACGACCGACCGATGAGAAAGGGCGAAGCGTTGCCCACATCGAAGACTATGGTTGGGGTAAGGGTCACTCCTATGCACAAGATGTTTGGGATGACCTCTTTGACCAGTTAAAAGATATTCGCTCCTCCCGTAATATGGAAATCATTCTAGTGGGACACAGCGAGATCAAAACCGAAGAGGATATTGTGGCGGGTGGGGCTTACAAGCAATACAAGCTCCAGCTTCACCCAAAAGTCGCATCCATTGTTCGCTACCATGCCGATGCGATTCTGTTTGCAACCCGCGAAGTGCTCATTGAGCGTGATAAAAACGGCAAGATCACCTCGGCTCACATAGAGGGCAAAGGAAAACGAATCCTCTACACCGAATACAGTCCGCAGTGGGATGCGGGTAATCGATTGGGACTGCCTTATCATCTGCCCCTCGCCTGGGACGCCTTCAAAGAGGCGGTCGACAAGGGAGAGCCAGAAAGTCCAGAGGCTTTAAAGCAAGCTATTGGTGGGCTACTTACTCGAATCAAAAAAGAGCAAACAAAACAGACCGCGCAGAAGCGTTTGGAAGAGGCCGGAGACGATGTCGAAAAGCTCTCCGCTCTTAAAGAGAAACTAATCGTCATTGTTGAAGAAAGGAAGGAATAAGTATGAACGACAAAAATCTAATCCCTGTTGGAAAATACATGGGGAAAGTTGTGGACTACGGAATTGTAAAGCGAGAGGGACAGACGTCACTTGAACTCCAAGTGATGTTTGAGCTTGATGTGCCGGGACTGGGGAAGCGCAAACTCACCTGTTACAAATACTTTACCGAAAACGGTAAGAAGTATGCCCTTCAGCTCTTGGCCATTCTAAAACTCCAAGGCAACGATCCGTCAGTTTTGATCGATTACCATTACGGTTCTGGCAAGCTTGATGAAAAGGGCTTTTACGAAATCGAGGTGATTCAAGAATCCTACAACGGCAAAGTGAAAAACAAAATTGGCTGGGTGAATGATCCCAGCGCCGTTGGCATTGCAAAACCCACAGGTGGAGAAGCTCAGTCGTTGAAGAGCCAGCTTGGGGATCTGCGTGGCTCGATGGTGCAAGCTCGAAAGGAAATGAACACTTCTGATCCGAACGATCAGGACCCGCTTTTGTAAGCGATAAGCGGGGTTAAATGGAGATCATAAAGCTTAAGCAGAACACTCCCGAATGGGAGAGGTGGCGGTCTGACTCTTTAAGTCTCGGAGCTTCGGATGCTCCGGCTATTTGGGGAGTGGACAAGTACACATCACCAAGAATGCTCTTTGAGGAGAAACTCTACGGCAGAGTTGCGTCCGGCAGAAAGCACTTAAATGATTATTTGGTGGAGAAGGCAAGGGTTTTCGAGGCTCGCGGCCACGCAATGAGCGGTCTTGAAACAGATCGTGAATACAAGCGTGGGGTTTGTGGTGAGCATTCTACTCACCGTTTTATCAAGGCGTCGTTTGATGGACTGAATTTTGAGATAAAGCGGTTCTGGGAGAACAAGTACGTTGGCGTCGACAACTACATGGCGGTGAAGAATTCACCGAAGTCGATTCATGTAACGGCAGCAAAAAAAATCCCAGCGGCCTCGCTCTTAAGGCGTTACCTTCCGCAGCTTTGCCAGCAGTCATTTGTAAGTGGATTTCTAGAGTGCGACTTCACCGTCTACAACGACCAAGAAGACGATACTCAGACAATAGAAATCACCTTTGATCCTGACTATGTGAACAGAGTCATGGATAAGGTCTTCGCATTCCGCGAGCTCTTAATTTCAAAGACCCCGCCGCCACTAACAGAACTCGACACGTTGGAGTTAACCGATGCTTTTAGTGTCGAAGCGTTTTCTCATCTGATGGACGCTCATCATCGTAAGGACAAGACGCATGAGAAGCAAATCCGTGAATGCATTATCGGTATGCTTCCGCACTCAAAGGTCAACTGCATGGGAGTGAAAGTCACAAGGACAAAAGATGGAAAACACGTTTTTAAGTTTCCACATGAACAGCAAAATAAAACTCAACAGGAGAATCCATGAATGCAAAACCAATAAAGCACACGGAGGTCGAGCTAGATAGACCAGCCCCACTATCCATAACAAGTATTGAAGAAGACCGAGAGGTCATCAATAGCGTCTGCGCGATGACGTCCGGTCGTCGTGTAGAGACCAGCTGGTCAGAAATAATTCAGGACGGATTTTCAAACGCATCGAGTGCCCGCCGAAAGCAATCTGACAATTTTTTCGATTACGAAGATGTGTTCGACTATGTCTTAGGAATTCTTGAAGACACTGATCTTAGTTTTGTCGAGTCCCTCTACGAATTCTGGTCCGAGCGCGGCTTTCTCACGGACAAGCAGCACACCTCGCTCATGCGATTTTATAACAATTTGAAGCGCAGATACGGGTGATTGATGGCGACCAAGAAGGCCGACAAAGGATGGCACATGACACCTAATAGACTCGCTCGTGCGGGGAGTTCTGTCTCCTGCAGTGCTTATCGTGTTTATGGTGTGATTGCGTCCTATTCGCCTTCTCATCCGAGCTATTCAAGAATCGGACAAGAAACAGGCCTTTCTAGATCAACTGTCGGGTTGGCAATTCGAGAGCTTTGTAAGAGCAACATCATTCAAGTGACTAGGAAAGGACACACGGGTGGAGTGGCGAATGAATATCACATTAACCCACCGGATCGATGGACTCTGCCTAGTACGATAATCGAACTAGTACGAAATTCGAACCAGGATGATTATCGAACTACCCCTAGTACGGAATTCGAACTAGGGCAGAATTCGAGCCAGGACGATAAACAGCCTACTTCTAGTACGATAATCGAACCAGACCTAGTACGATTATCAGCCTCCAATAATACCAATATAATAATACCAAATAAAAAGACCAATACCACCGAGGCGGATTCGGGCGGATCTAACGGGCATACGCCTCCCACGCCCACCCAGGCGGATCCGCCTATTGAGGTGGGTGAATTCGACTTTGAAGCCCTTTATCAGCTTTTTCCAAAACGCGGCAAGGACATGAAGAAGTCCCTTGGCATGCAGAAATGTAAAGCCCAGATCAGAACGCGAGAGCAGTATGAAAATTTAAAGTCAGCAGTCATCCATTACGACGAACACATCAAATCCGAAAAAAGAAAACGCTTCGACTATGACGCCAGCTTCATCAAAACCTGGGGACACTTCATGTCCAAGACTTACTGGGTTGATTGGATCAAGCCCAACGGTCACTCAATCGACAAAGAAATTATTGTTTGCGGAAAGGAGAATACATGCAGCCCGAAAGAAGACTCTATTCTGTGATTGAAGAAAAGTTTGGATTTCATAGAACACTATATCGAATGCACGACTCGGAACAAAAGTCCGGTGCCATTCCCATTGTCGAAGACGAGGCAGAGAGTTGGAACAATTCAGGCTGGGGAATCTTTCACACCGTTCAGCTTTTCAAAGGTTCTAGGAAAAAAGAAAATCTTGATCGCATTACCGCGTGGGCTATCGACATCGATAAAGGTTCAAAAGAAAAACAGCTAGAGCTTCTCAAAAAAGTTCCGCTCTATCCAAACCTCGTCATCGAATCTAAAAATGGTTTTCACATTTACTGGAACGCCAAGAACGCCACACAAGACACTTACGAGTCTATCGTTCTTGATCGACTCATTCCCTTCTTTGATGGCGATCCAAGAGCCAAAGACGTCTCGCGCCTTCTTCGAGTACCGGGGTTCTTTCATGTGAAAAATCCAAAGGACCCTTTTCTCGTCAAAGTTCTTTATTGGAATCCAGGTCGTTACACCGAAGACGATATGTTTTATGCATTCAAGCTCTCAAAGGCCAAAGAGAAAGAAGCCGTTGCCAAACAAGAACTCCGAACCGTTTTCAAAGTTCATGGAGATAGTATTTGGGAAAAAGTTTTTAACCTCGATTGCGAAGATGCTCTCAAAAGACTTTCAGGAGGGAGTTATGTGTTTGGTGAGCAATACACCTTCAAAAGAGTTTCAAGCGGTAACTTAAATATCTTTGTGAACAACAAAAGCACCAGCTGCTGGATCGATACCAACAAACGCATTGGTTCACCCAATGGCGGGGGGCCAACCATCTTCTCCTGGCTTAAATGGTATGGCCGTCAAAACAATGAAGTCGTTTCAATCATGAAAGAGGAATTCCCAGAATTATGGAAATAGATGCAAACGAACGCTTGATGGTGAAAATCCCCACCATCGAAGAGCGATCAAAAAGAGAAAAGGAACTTCGAAAAACCAGAGCTGAGAATCTCTTAGACTTTGGCGTGAAGTTTTTAAATTGCGCGCTCGAAGGCATCGCTAGGAATGATCTCATCATCCTTGGCGCTCCGACGGGCACGGGTAAAACAGAACTCGTCACTCACATTGGTGCTTTCAATGCATGGAAGGGAAAGCGCATTTTATTCTTTCCGCTCGAAGCTGAAGAGTGCGAAATTGAAAGTCGCATTAAATTTAAACTGGCAGCACAAGCCTATTTCCATGATCAACGGCCCGATAAGGTCATCATCAGATCCGTCAACTATCGCAACTGGTATCACAACAAACTTGGAGAGGCATTTGCTCCTTACGAAGGTCAAGCCGACGAGCGATTCCAAAAGAGTTTTAAAACCTTTCGAACGGTCTATCGAAAGACAGAGTTTAAAATCGAGGACCTGCAAAGACATCTCATGCTGTTCAAAGATGAAACGGATCTCGTTATCGTCGATCACTTAAACTATTTCGACACCGATGAGCCAAATGAAAATAAAGCCGTCACCGATATTGTAAAACGCATTCGTGACTTGGCTCTTCTTTCAAACCTTCCAATCATTCTTGTGGCCCACATAAAGAAGGCCGACAAAAAGTTTCGCACCGTCGCGCCAGAGATAGATGACTTCCACGGAACATCGAACATCACAAAGATTGCTACAAAAGCAATCCTGCTCTCACCTGATCGAGATGCACCTGTGGATCCAAAGAAGTTCTCCACCTTCATTCGCGTAGCGAAGTTTCGCGTCGACGGCTCGGTGTCTCGCTATATCGCCAAGTGTGCATTCAATATTGAAACCAATCGTTACGAGGACGATTTCATCTTAGGAACCACGTCCGATGACGGAAGAGGGTTTGCTCCCATTGAGGGCAGACATCTTTATCCTGCGTGGGCCTTAACCGGGGGGAGCACATGAAGTCCCACTATCACCACGTCTTTATTGACGCTAGAAGCGTAATGGTTCCTG